>JAEEGL012306963.1_pt1 | contig 17075 bp, 17 predicted proteins | sample 9134231 | NCBI WGS metagenome assembly JAEEGL01 (sample SAMN16246548, study PRJNA631951) | gut metagenome | biome: gut microbiome; feature: rumen; material: fiber-attached | host: Bos | place: Iran: Karaj | collected 2018-10
CAAGCAGATGACTACGGCAAGGAATTTCAGCAGAAAATTCGCGGAGCATCCGTTAGAACTTTCTCCTGAAATAGCATCGCGGTACTTTCCATGTCATAGGGGCTTGCTACCTTTGCACCAAGAAATTCGTAAAGAACCCGACGGGCATGCCAACGTATGAAAGGCGACATAGCAGGGGAAAGATGGATATACAATAAAAGACATTCGGATGATCTCAATAATTATTTCCGTCTTTTGCAAGCCTTGCAAGCAAAAACTACTTTGTGAGATAATTGATAATTGCTATCTTTGCAGCAATTATTCAATAATATACTAGTTATGAAACAGAAAGTATACAATTTGATTATCCTCGATGAAAGTGGATCAATGGAGGCTATTGCCGAACAGGCAGTAAGCGGATTGAACGAGACTCTCCAATCTATTGTGGCAGCACAGAAAAAACACCAAGACCAAGAGCACTATGTCACTTTCTTAACATTCAATAGTGACAGGATAAACACTGTATTGAACCGAAAAAAGGTTGATTCAGAAAAAGACTTGCAATGGAATGATTTCGCCCCTAACAGCTGTACTCCTCTTTACGATGCCATGGGCCAATCAATAAGTGAGCTACGAAAGCATATCAGTAAAGATGACGTTGTTCTGGCAACCATCATTACAGATGGATTAGAAAATGCATCAAAAGAATATAATGGCAAAGCCATTAAGAAAATGGTTGGTAGCCTAAGAAAGAAAGGCTGGGTATTTGTGTATATCGGAACAAATCAGGATGTTGATGCTGTAGCAGACGATTTGGGAATCCGGAACAGGAAAAAATTCGACTATTCAAACAAAGGAATGAAGAAAATGTTTGGAAGTGTGAATTGCTGTCGATTCAAACTGATGGATGAGATATCAGAATATGGGCGAGATATCGTTATGGAAGATAGATATGATTTCTTTGAAACAGAAGATGAAGAGAATGATGAAACAGTGGATTCCCAAACAAGCAATGGCTATCATTCTAAGAATGGCAATGTTAATGAGCTTAAGGGCTTCTTTAATAAAATAAGAAAGAAAATCTCCGTTTTTAAATAATTCGACATATGGACAGAGGATTTGAAACACTCACTCCTGAGCAACAGGCCGAGTGGGAACTATTGAAGAAGGCAACAGGTTTAGACAAATTAGAAGAAGAGTATAAAAAAAGGAAGATGCAAAAATGAAGCAGCCTTCCCCAAATTACTTATAAAAGGATGAAAGAAGAGAAAGATTATACGAAAACAAATACGTCTGGGAGCAGAATTAAGGTGTGTTGTCTAGGAAGGCATATATGGGAAGAGTGGGAAAACAGCCCACGAATGCAACAAATAAAACGAATACAGAAGATTACCTCTGATTTAGAAAGGGAAATAGAGCGCATTCGGATAGAAAACGGGTTGTCTAAAAATGAAGGGGCATCCCCTCAAAATGATGGGGTGCCCCCCAAAAGGTCTGAAGACCTGATAGAATTTGAGTAATTTTGGTAATCATGTCATCTCATTTTCTTTGCATTACACCATATGATGACATCACAAAGAGCAACTTCACCAATTCCCAAAACATAGAACTTGGACTTATCACGCTTTTGTGTAACTCGTGAATATATTAGTTTGTCTTTCAATCCGATAATGTACCTTTTAGCTGCAGAAAAAGGTGGACGGCCTGGCTCTGCAATCAGTTTTTCTCCTAATTGACATGTCCGTGAATAGTCGTTTTCTATTTTGTCAACGACTACTATAACCTTACCAAATTTAAACAGAAGATCTTTGAATTCTTTTGGATTACAGCTCAAAGCTGTTTCATTCATTCGTATGACACCCATTTCATCTACTTCTATTCCACTACTATTTCATCAATCACTACCATGAACTCACGAATCTTCACCTTGATTCTATCAATAATATCATTTATTGAAAATGAGTTTTCCGAAGCCGAGACAATAACCGGTTTAGACGCTGGGACAATTTCACCAGTATCATTTCTTGAAGGCATTGGTTTTGGTTCTGTTTCAGGTGGTACGGGGTGTGTATGCGCATATTTTCTTGCGCGATACCTTGACAGTGCCACTTTAATACTTGATTCCTCGTCAGTTTCAGTAGGCAAAACTTTAATCCAAGGGTATATTCTGCGACCATCCTCTATTTGTTCACAGATGGTCATGCCTCCCCTTACTACTGCTTGCGCTTCCTTATTTGTTAACCCATTGGGGTCCTGTAATATCCTTTTTGCTGTTTCTAAAGTCATAATATGATTCTTTTGGTGGCAAAATTACGTCTTTTATTCAGTACTTCAAAAGTTTTTTCGTCTGCAAGCCTTGCAAAGATACGATTTTCTCATTTCTTTTTTCTATCTTTGCACCAAAATAGCTTGATAATATGGGATACGACAAAAAGCAGATACCGGAAAGGTTGATACAGCAAGTACGTAATTATGCTATGTGTATTGTAGGTACAGCTCCCGATTTCTATCATTTTGCCATCAATATGGTAGATTACATCGGGACTGAATATGTTAGTTGTTGTAAAGACCTATATTTGGAACTGAGTCAAGTCATCTTTACCCAAAATAAGCATATGGATGATTCTGATGTCATTGCCAATATAGCTGATTGGGAGATTCTAGATTGGTATGAGCGATTTAAAAAAGAGCAGAAAGAAAGGGAGGAGCACCCTGACGAGTCTGATATTAAGGAAAATATAGATGAACTCCAGCATCTGGTAAAAGAGTTTCGTAATTCATCGCGTTTTCAGGAAATGCTCGATTATGTCGGCCGGGCACGTCATATAGCGCCCTATAATGCCATGCTGATACAAATGCAGATGCCTGGATCCAAGTTTGCCTTTACTGGAAAAGGGTGGAGAGAATATGACCGTATGCCAAAGCCCAACGCCCATCCGCTTATTGTATTAAAGCCATTTGGACCAGTTCAGTGTATGTTTGACTATTCTGATACAGAGCCCATACCTGGAGCCGAGGATTATTCCGAAGATGATTTAATGGCGATGTGGGAAACAGGCATAAAGAAGATGAACGGCATCATTGACCAGAAGAAATATGAACGTTTGGTTAAGAATCTTAATTCCTATGGTATATATTTAGATGATAATATGCTGGCATCGAATACTTATGGAGGCTATATTATGCCATATAGACATGCGATCACAGCTCCAATTAATAAGAAAAGCGTATTAAATGGCTTATCGGAGTTTATGATTAGCGTAAACCATAGACAGTCTGAAACACAGAAATTCCATACAATCTGTCATGAATTAGGCCATTTGTTCTGCCGTCATCATTATTACACGCCTAGGAAAGTCAGGAATAATATCACGCTTAAACAAATGGAGTTTGAAGCAGAAACAGTTGCATGGTTAATGTGCAAGCGTCATGGAGTTGATAATCCTTCGGAAGAATACCTGGCTACTTTTGCACCTGAGGGGGAAATACCATATTGTAGTGCTGATTATATTATGAAAGCTGTAACTGAAATTGAAGATATGATTTCCCAAGACGTAGTTTATGTTAAAGGAAGCCTGTGGTATAATGAGAACAAAGAACTGAAAGACATTATTGATGATGCAATAAAGAAAGAAAAGAGAATTGTTCAGATAAAAGAAAAGTCGCTTTAATCAAGCGACTTTCTTTGTTATCAGTTCATATGCTTTTTGCGTCATCTGAGCTGCTCGTCCATTTTGGATACTATCAAACTTGTTCTCCTCAGTCTTGTAATTCACGACGTTCTGAAAATAGCTTGTAACACCATTGACCAACCACATACCCGTTCCTTTTACGCCCAGCTCCTGGCCGACACCGTACTCTACAGTTTCTCTCATCTTATATAATCTGTTGATGCTTGCAGAAGAAATATCACGATGATTGATGTCATTTGTCATACGAAAGATCTTTAAATCCTCTTTTTCAAATGCTATCTCGGCAAGGATATTCATCAAATCCTTATCAGCCAACTTGATATCTTCCAGATGTTTGAACTCTTCCTCCAATGATTTTTTATAAATGTGATATGTATTTAGGGCTCTATGGACAAATTCTGCATTTTTCCTTTCTCTTAGGTCTAAGCGGTCCATTATATTGCGTGTATGATGAAGTGACAGCTTACCTGTATTATGCCTCATTGCGAAATTGAGGGTGTTGTTACAAACCACTCTTATCGGTGTTACAAGACATGTCACAGCACCAAGTCCATCATGAGAAGTAGTAAATACCATATACATTTCCACCCGGTCATCCCCTTTGTTGTCAAGTACAATTTCATCTGGGAACTTAGCAGTAACAAATACCCTTTCACCTCTACCGAGAACTCCAGCAGTCTCAATTACAGGTTTGTGTTCGTCGTAGTCTATACGTCCAGTTACCAATGTATCAATGAATTTAAAAGCATCTTCGTTTTGAACTATACCATAGTTCTCTGAAACAATGCCAAGATATTCATGAGTATCAAGACGCATCGTGACCTTCTTACCTGGAACTATTGCATTACTCAACTGAAGCCCCATAACGCTTCCACCTTCCATTTCAGTCTGAATGTCAGGTGTCATCATTACCAAAGGACGCAATGCAACACGATAGTTTGCATGTGAATACTTCAGTGCTTCCTTTACCGTAAGTGGTCTGTCAAATACCGTGCCGAGCTTGTGCCAGGCTTTACCCCGTCTGCCGTTTTCTACGAAACTGGCCTGACCGTTTCTAATTTCTAAATTATGTGCCATATTAACTAACTTTTTTGCAAATATACAATAAAAACAGGCCTTTTTCCAAACATTTTTGGGCTGCAAGGCTTGATAAATAAGTTTTTTTTGTAACTTCGCACCATAAATATAAAAAAAGAGAGGTATGGTTTTCACTTTAGGACTAAAAAAGCTGCCTTTCAATCCGAATACAAGGCAGATAATCTATGTCGAAAATGAATATGACGAGGAGGTAAATCGTTATATCTTACATCATTATGATTCTTTCTTAAAAGCTTTCGAGGCAAGAGATTTCGAGTTTGTGTATCTTCCTAAATATTCTGAAGAACTTTGTAGTAGTGAGGCTGTCTTATACTTTGTACCCAATGCTTCGAAGCTGGAGGATTCTATAAAACTAAAAAGTGATTTCTTACTTCAATTTATGGATCATCCAGAAAACAGAAGTGAGGTTCAACCATCCTTGTTGTATTATGATCCCGACTATTCAAATGCTAATTATTCACGAGAAACCAGCCTTTTCCGTGGTATACCCATAAAATCTGCCATTGTCTCTGACAAGTCTACGACTCCTGATGACTTACTTTCCTTAATTACCCCCAGAAGAAAAGATAGCAAATGGGATTTGATATTAAGAAGCCTGAAGAAATTCGGGAAACCTATGTTAGAGGAGGAAGACGGTGGTTATTCTCCAACTGTTGTTCGTGAAGAACTTCCAATAGATACTCAAAAAAGAGAAAGACGATTTGATGAAGATATAGATGACGATGTTTTCGATGCTGAAACAATGGCATTAATACGGAGATCAGAAAAGAAGATTGAGGAAATAAAAAAGGAAATTGGATATAGAACAGATACCGGTATTGGTAAGGTTATCTGGGAAAGAATTATTTACGGTGAAGCAAAGCCAAGTAGACTTGTTGTTACCACCAATAACAGAATATTATTACCCGATTATGACAAAGAAATTGAAATGACTCCTATCTTGAAAGCTTTTTATTTCTTATATTTAAAACACCCCGAGGGGATAGAGTTTAACCTATTACCAAATCATAAAGAGGAACTTTTGGGCCTGTATAAGCGAATTAAGTCTTCGTTTTTCTCCCGGAAAGCAATAGGTTCAATAGAGAAGATAATGGATTACGATAGTAATTATAGGCATGAGACACGTTCTAAAATAAACGCTATCATTAGGGGGCAGCTTGATGAGCGTTTTGCCACGTTCTATTATATAGCAGGAAAGAAAGGAGATCCGTTTAAGATCTCTTTGCCACAACATATGATAACCTGGGAATAGGAAGGTTCACCATTAACCTTTCTCTTTAAAACGGAATGCCAGACACGGCAGTACCGGGATGTAAATCCTTTCAAAGCCACTCTCATGTCGGCAATTCCGTTTGTATATCACTTTGAAATGACTCTATCACGTGAAATAATACTAGTGTCTATATCTTCAGGACTACCGTAAAGGATATTTGCCACTTCACGACAGCCACAGTCACACTTAAAAATGTTCTTGCAGCCTGAGCACATTGTGGGTTTACATTCACTTTTAGCAAATAGATTCCAATAGTCCAAATCTTCTATCATTGGTTCTTTGAAAATGTGGCCAACAATTCGAGGAGAATGATTGCATGTTCTGATATTACCTGAAGGATCAATAACAAAGAAAACCTTAGCTGCAGCACATTGATAGCCGATTTGCATTCGTTGATATTTCTGGGGCTGTTTGATTGCACAATAAGCCACTTCAGTTCCTAAATTGCCATATCTATTTGAGATAGTTAGCACTTCTTCTGCCGTATCAAGCATGCTATTGACTTGCTCTGGAGTCAACATCAGCTCGTTCATATAGCTCAGCCCTCTGCCACCAGGCAGGAATCTATTTAATAAAACAGATGATGCGCCACTTATAAGCCCCATAGATATAGTCTCAAACAGTTCATGGAAGTTCTTTTGGGTAACTGTAACATTTACAGTAGTGTCTAACCCCAAGGTTTTTGCTTTTTCAAACCATCCTAGTACTCCATCGGCATTATCTACTCCAGTATGTTCTTTGAAGGTGCTATATCCAGGTAGACTCATACTTAGATGGACATTGCATTTCTTAAATAAGTGTAGATACTCGTCTTTCATTGCCAATCCGTTTGATATAAGTACTATCGGATTGTTGATATCTCTCTTTAATCCTTCATTATGGATGTATTCTACGATTTCTGGCATGCAATCTTTAAGGATGGCTTCACCTCCTGAGATTGAGAAGGATTGTATTCCTTGCCGGTAGAGCTTGTCGATAGCTGTTTTCCATTCATCAAGGCATAGTTCTTTTCCTTTGGGGTACTTTGAATGAGGAGCATCCCAAGGACATGAGCAGAAAATGCAACGATGATTACATTTATATGTCAGTTCTAAAACTACAGAAGGTGGTAATTCCATATTATATATCAAACTTTATACCCGTCATAAATTCAAGATTTTCCTTTTCCTCATCAAGATAATGATTTCTCATTTGCCTATCAAAGTATTCTCGTTGATTTTGCATTAGACATAGCAATTCTTCATAATCATAACTATGATATGCAATAGCACGATGATAGTCTTCATCTACTGATGTCCTGAAATGGAATACATGATTAATTTCAAATATGTGTATATCTTTAAACTCATCATATCCCTCATCGCCAGGTTTCTTCATATCTGGGTATAATTCCTCCTTTAGTTTTTCAGCGCAAGACTCACAAATAGTTTCTAACTTTACATCATAGCCTAATTCTTTCATTTCATTTACCGCCTTAACAACTTTATCATGTTGCCAGCTTTGATAAACAACATTTTTTCCGCAAATATCGCACTTAAAACGCTTTTGGGGAGGGTCGGCTATACAATAGCACATTGCCCCCAGATGTTTTACTCTCGGTGTTTCATCAGCAGCCATCTCTTTTAGTCTGGCCACAAGTTCTTCTTTTGATAATGGTTTCTTATTCATATTTTCTTTATTATATGTTTCGCGGTTCTTTATCCAGCGTACAAGGTCTACAAAATTCTGGTGAAACTTTGCCTCCCCTTCCTTCTTGTCTTTTTCTGTCATAATTATCTGCTTTTACTTTGCAAAGGTATATTAAACAAACTTATCCTCCAAATGTTTTTGCGCTGCAAGGCTTGCAAGACAACGAAAAACTCCTGAACAGAAGGCACTTCTTGGTGGGCACAATTCCCACCGATATCCAACTATCCAGGAGTCGAAACAATATCTGTGAACGGTCGTATCACAATCAGTCCAGTATTATGCTGCCGGCAGACACCGAGATATTTCTGCTCTTGATATTGTTTCTATTTGGTGTTTGTTCCGACGGGTTGATGCTTTAGCCTCCCCCATAACGTTCGAAACGACTTCGGACATAGACACCTTTATTTCTCTGGGGCGATATACGCTTTACACCATCTCCAATGACCATCACCAAACTGATGCCAATATCCATAATACAATTTAACGCTTTTAGGAATCATGGAACAAAGCTGCTTAGCATATTCATAGCCTTGATTAATCCACTTTTCCATCCCTTCTGTCGTAAACTGGGCAATATCAGTATACGGATCATATTTGTCGGCTTTCATAAACCATTCTCTTAATCCCATTAAAGAAGAAGTTGAATACTCTTTATTCTCAATAAAGAAGGAATCATAATCTCCAATGGCAACTCCCTCACCATCCCAAAATAAAGGAGAATAAGTAGTGTCCGGTCCAAACACAATTGACTCAGATACTTCATCTTGTTTCATAATTCGTTATTATATGATATTTATTTCAAAATGAGGGATTGTCAGATTTCGCCGTACCGAGAGATTGCTATCCTTTCAAAGCAACTGCCATACTGACAAATCCCCCAACATCAATCAGCCTTTAATCACTGCTAATGGTTCCAGTTTTGTCTTTACCATTACCAAATCAGCTTCAAGGGCAATCACCTGATCGATGTCTTTATATGCACTGGCTGCCTCGTCGAGGTCGCGCTGAGAGCGGATGCTGTGTACGATACCTTTAGACTCCATCTTCTTGATTTCATCTTCAAGGCTAAGTGTTTTGATGGCCTGGGTACGGCTCATCAATCGTCCTGCACCATGCGAAGAACTCATAAAACTATCAACATTTCCAAGACCTTCAACAATATATGAACTTGTTCCCTGAGAGCCAGGGATAATGCCAATCTCACCAGCCCTTGCTCGTACAGCGCCCTTGCGATGAACGATGCAGTTTGCGCCAAAGTGGTTCTCGAAAGCCGCATAGTTGTGGGCTATATCGATAGTTGGCTCAAACTCTGCCAAAGGCAAAGCATCAACAATCACCTCCTTGATGCGTTCCATCATCAGCTGGCGGTTGCACTTGGCAAAGGCTATACAGTAGTTCATCTCACCCCAGTATTCGTTGAACTCGTGCGTCTTAAGAGGAAGGAATGGGAGCATCAAATTCGATTCCACCTTGCTATAATAGAGTTCGTTGAACCACTTGGCCTTCTTATTATAGAAATCACCCACTTGTTTGCCGAGGTTACGAGAGCCAGAGTGGATCATAATCCAAAGCCAGCCCTCTTCGTCGCGCTGAAGTTCGATGAAATGATTGCCACCACCCAAAGTACCCACCTGATGATGGATGGATTTGTAATGGTTCTCCACCACAGGCAGCTTCTCCAAGTCAAAACCCGTAGGCAGATACTTCTCGTCCTGCATCTCTTTGTGATGATCCATTCCCAAGGGGATTCGCTCACGGATTCCCTTCATGATGACCTTTCGGAGGATCTTCTCGGTTAGTCTGCGGGCGCGGATATTTGTCTTCACAGCGCACATGCCACAGCCGATGTCAACACCAACGGCATTAGGAATAACGACATCCTTTGTTGGCAGAACCCCGCCGATAGGCATTCCCATGCCTCCGTGACAGTCAGGCATCAAGGCTATATGATGGTGCACGAAAGGCAGTGAGGCCAGATTCTCAATCTGCTCACGTGCCTTGTCGTCGAATTCGGTAGTCCACATCTTCACTACCGTCCTTCCTATTACTTCTACTTTTTCCATAATCGTCTAAACATCAATATTGTTAATAACACTCAGGGTATCTTCGCCCCTGTCGATAGCAGACAGAACATCGAACACGCGGTCACTCCAACCTGCGATCAGATATACATCAGGTTCTGCGATGCGCATTGGCAACTGACCATATCCTACGAGATCAAAGAGATAGAGCTTTGCTTCTGGGAACAATGACTTATAGGTGTGCCAGGAATCCTTAATTTCCTTTTCACAGCGGCCATAGTAGCGTCCCTCACTATCCCACATCTGGCAATCAGTGAAAATCATCACCTTGTCCATCTTCATATTTTCCTTCACAAGGTAGTCAATGACCTTATAGCCATTGGTGCTGTAACCCACTTCTCCCTCGCGACGATGCATCTCCATTGTGTTGGCCAGAATGTTGTCCTTAGGAAGATTGATGACCTTCCAAGTATCACCAAACATTCCACTCACCACAGACTCGCACTTGTTCTTTAGAAGCATAGACAGCAGAATACCGATATCATAGTTCTGAACGGTGCTTTTTGCCGATACAGGACGCTGCATTGAACCAGACACATCTGCCGCCAACAATATACGAGTATTGGCATCGAAACCTTCCAAGTTTTCAACGGAAGCTTTTGCGGCCAATTCAAGTGCAGACAGGATCTTCACTGTATATACAGAGTTAACCTGCTTGATTTCTCTGTAGGCTGATAGATAGCGGAAAGGCAACTGCTTTGACTTTGCCACCTGCCCAGCATCAGACAGTCGGTTTGCAACCTTCTGAATTTCGAGTAGTGACACATCAGCCTGAAGCATATTGCGTAGGTTACGCATCAGGGCCATATACCCCAACTTGCCACTGTTAATCAGCTCTTCCCACTTTTCGCGTACAGCCTCCTGCTTCTGGACATCCGACTCAAATTTCTGCTGACCGAGTGCCGAGAGTTCTGTTTCCCAAGTATAGGGAACCTCCAGCTGACGGTTTACAATCTTGTCAAAGAGAGCCTGCTGCTGTTCGTCCTTTGCTTTTGGGTGAACCAGGAACAATGCATCACGGAGTTTCACTTCAAGACCATCTCTATCGTACTTGGCGAACTGGTATTCATCGAAGCGGTTGAATGCTCTCTGTAGTCCGTTCTGGATCTGACGCGACAGTTTTCCCAGTTTCTTGCGGGCATCACCAGAAGGATTGCGCCACTGATAGCACATCAGCAGTTCCATAATCTCGTCTGCACGAAGTATAGTCTTCTCAACGGCTCTGGCCACAAGGTCATCGCCATTGTGAACCTTTGCCAATTCTACCAGCAACAGCAAAGGGATGCTGCGAAGATGCATCTCTGTGCGGGTATAGACTGCGAGGCGGGCAACAAATTCTGGTGACACCTTGCCTATGAGCTGGGCAATACGGTCAACCCGCTCATCCTGCTTCTCGTAGAATGTATCGCTGAGCGATGCAGTTACTACGGCAGAGTAGAGTTCTAACTCAGGAGTCATGGCATAAGCCCTGGCACCCTCATAGTTCTTTTCAGTCTTCATTTCCTTCAACATCGAATTGTAGTTCATCTTCGTTACATCTTTAATTGTTATACATCTGTTTTCAAAAGAAACGGTGCTACAAGCGTGAAGAGCCGTTACCCAGGTTACTAATCTGGTGCTCTATCTAGCTATGAAGTATCTCTCCACTACGGCAACCGTTTTAAGTGGCAGAAGCTACAGGCGGGCAACAGAGCGGGGATCCGCGTAAGAGGTTTTGAGAAAACCAATAAAACTATCCCCTAGGAGCGGTGCGAAGTATCCGTCGCCCTACGGCATTCTGCGTTTTGTGGCGGAGGCAGGACTCGAACCTGCGACCTCAAGCTTATGAAACTTGCAAGCTTCCAACTGCTCTACTCCGCGGTATTAAGCAAGGCAACAAACGATAAGACAATCATAATGCTCTACCAAACTGAGCTACGTAGATGAATCTACGGCTGGGCTCGAACCAGCGACCCTTGGCACCCATCGCGAAGCATGTCTTGTCTACGGCACTTGCTTTTATGACAGTGAGGCAACAAGCGGTGAGGGTTCTGAACTACACCAGCGAACTGGTGACTGGAATCGAACCAGCGACTTTCGGTACCGGAAACCGACGTTCTAACCACTGCGAAGCATTCCTCTCCTACGGCACTCACTTTTAAAAGGTAAGGCTATAGTCGAAAAGACCAAACCAAACGTTCCAATCATCAGATATAATCTTATGATGACGAATTGATCCACGAAGTACATCTTTTCTACGGCACTTACCCAGATTGTTGCAAAAATATGCGATGCGACATTCGCTATGAATGCATTATGGTCTCACTTACATACTGCAAGCTGTCGGTTTTCCACCTAACATATTTGAGACCTGTCACGAGACCAGTGGTATGGATTTCTCCAACCTCTCTCTTCCTTTCGGTATCTCATAACTCTTTCTGCGAAGTAATTCAAAACTACGGCAATCGCATATTATAATAAGGTGGGATGCGACAGGCACAGGGAGACTTTTGGAATACTCCAACGGGGGTAATCAGGAACCGAAATCCTGCACCTTTCCGGTTTATCAGACGAAGTAACACCCCATTACGGCAACCACCACCTATTTTATTTCACTTTATCAAAGAACACTTTGGCTTTCGCACTGCAAAAATATTTGTTTTTTCTTTTCTTCTCAAACTTTTATTTCATGCAAGCCTTGCATTATTAGCTTTTTTAATTATTCTCAGATTTCTGAGCGCAAAATTAGAATACCACACCGCAACTTATTTGCGTAATTAAAAAATTCTTTCGAGAAAATGCAAAAAAAGTTGTTCTACGCAAATAGGTTGCGCAGAAATCGTTATCTTTGCATCAAAAAGTTGAAACAAATGCGAGAAATGACGGATTTTGACATCATCAGAAGCGATGGACGATTGCTATATGAGTACATTCGTGGCAGTCATCTTTATGGGCTGAATAACGAGGACTCAGATATTGATACAAGCGGTGTGTTCGTATGCACAAGAGACGAACTCTTCGGTTGCTTCGGCTATAAGCCACAGGTAACAGACTCACGACATGATAATACATGGTTCGAGATTGGCGAGTTGATAAGGCTGCTGCTGAAGTCGAACCCTACGGTAATGGAGAGTCTTTTCGTGCCGGAGGATAAGGTGCTGGGACAAATCCATCCCCTTATGCAGATGGTCATCGACAACAGGGAACAGTTCATCAGCAAGCAGTGCTTCAATCCGTTCTTTGGTTATGCCAAATCACAGATTGAGAAGGCTCGCGGGCTGAACAAGAAGATAGTGAACCCTATTACAGAGCGACTGACACCATACGATTTCATCTATACTTTCAAGGGCCAGGGTAGCACGAAGTTCCGTGACTGGCTGACGAACCGAGGGCTTCATCAAGAATGTTGCGGATTGGTAAACGTGCCAAACATGCATGACATCTATGGCGTGTACTATGACTTTGGAGCCCATATTGCAGCATATCCGGATTGGAAGAATGATTCATTATTCCTCGCGTACGCATGCGAATATAATAAGGACAAAGACATCAATGAAACAAAAAGCAGACTGAGTGATACGGCTCCTATCGGTTATCGTGGTGTCATCAATGCGGATGCCGACGGTAACGAATTACGCCTCTCGTCCATCGATGACAAGAACACCCGTCCCATCTGTTTTATTTCTTACAATCAGAGTGGCTACTCGTCACACTGCCGACTCTATGCTGAGTATCAGACGTGGGTAAAGGAGCGCAATCCCAAGCGCTATGAGTCGAACCTTGACAAGAACTACGATTCGAAGAACATGATGCACTGTTTCCGATTGATGCACATGGCAGGCGAGATCGCAGAGGGAAAGGGAATGATTCTGCATAGAACTTGGGACAGGCAGTTCCTAAAGGACGTGCGCAACCACAAATTCGAGTATGAGGAAATCATTGAAAGGCTGGAAGAGGAGAAGGAACGCATGAACCAGTTGATGGAGCAGTCAACCATCCGCGAACAGATTGATACCGATTTTGTGAACCAGTTGATGATAGACATCAGGAAGAAACAGTTAGAAATATAAATATCAAAGATATGCCAGTAAACAAGAACGCCCTTATCCGCTATAAGACAATCGACAATTGTCTGCGGAATCCATACCGCCGTTGGACGGTTGAAGACTTAGTAGATGCATGTTCTGATGCATTGTATGACTTCGAGGGAATACGGCGGGGAGTGTCGCTCCGTACAGTCCAAGGCGACTTGCAGATGATGCGGAGTGATAAACTTGGTTATAATGCGCCCATCGAAGTCTATGACCACAAGTATTATAGGTACTCTGACCGCAACTATTCCATCATGAACCTGCCGTTGTCGCATAATGACATTGAGACAATGACGGAAGCGGTAAACCTGTTACGCCAATTTGAGGATTTCGACCACTTCAGCGAGATGTCAGATGTGGTAAGCCGATTGCAGGATAATCTGGCTGTAGCTCGCGGCAAGAAGAAGATTGTGGACTTCGAGAGAAATAGTAATCTGAAAGGGTTGCGCTACTTGAACCCTCTCTACAACCATATAGCTCGAAGAGAAACCATCAAGATTGAATACCAATCATTCTCTGCTAGGCGTCCATTCGCATATACGGTTTTTCCTCATTTGCTGAAAGAATACCGAAACCGTTGGTTCCTATTTTGCACAAACACAAAAGGAATAATATACAATTTCGCACTCGACCGCATCCTTGCAATACAAACGGAACCAGGTATACCCTATAAAGATAATCCTGATTTCGACCCTGATACATATTTCGATGACTTGATAGGTGTGACGAAATGGGGGAATCCCACAGAGATTACTTTCTGGGCAAGCAGAGAACAGGCTCTTTATATTGCAACGAAACCTATTCATCCGTCTCAACAAATCATTCAAGATAAGACAAAAGACGGCAGCAAGACGTTTTCTGTCAAAGTGGAACCAAATTGGGAGTTCTTCTCAGTGATGCTTGGTTTCGGGCCGGGAGTTCGAATACTTGCCCCCAATTCTGTCGTTCGGGAAATGAAGCGGAAAATTAAAAAAGCGGCAGAACTATATGCAGACCCACTTTCTGAATCCACAGATAAGAAAAATGAAGGAGAATAGAGTCAGAAGACCCTTTATAAGGCATAAATCTTCGGAAAAATGAACTTTTTCTGAAGATTTTTTTGATTACGCAAAAAGACTGCATTGGGCATATTTACCTTTGCACCCGAAATCAATTCGGAAGTATGGGTGAGTGGCCGATACCAGCACATTGCTAACGTACCGAGCCGAAAGGCTCCGAAGGTTCGAATCCTTCTACTTCCGCAAAAGATGGAGGTTTGGCAGAGTTGGTCTATTGCACCGGTCTTGAAAACCGGCAGACGGAAACGTCTCAGGGGTTCGAATCCCTTAGCCTCCGCTGATGGAACTTTGGCAGACATGGTGTATGCGCTGGACTGAAAATCCAGATAACGTGGTTCGACTCCACGAGGTTCCACTCTACATTGGGGTGTTCTCAAGCGGCAACGAGAGCAGACTGTAAATCTGCTGCCTTTCGGCTTCGTAGGTTCGAGTCCTACCATCCCAACGACATGGAGTTTGTAGCTCAGTTGGTAGAGCGCCTGTTTGTGGCACAGGTGGTCGCAGGTTCGAAACCTGTCAAACTCCCAAATCGCTTCATTAGCTCAGTTGGTAGAGCAGCTCACTTTTAATTAGCAGGTCGTTGGTTCGAGTCCAACATGTGGCACATACTTGCTTCAATAGCTCAGTTGGTAGAGCAGCTCACTTGTAATGAGCAGGTCGTTGGTTCGAACCCGACTTGAAGCTCAAATAAGATGCTTCAGTAGCTCAGTTGGATTAGAGCGTCTCGCTACGAACGAGGAGGCCGTGGGTTCGAGTCCTACCTGAAGTACGACAATGTGAGGATGCCCGAGTGGTCTAAGGGGGCGGTCTGCAAAACCGTCTTTCGTCGGTTCAAATCCGACTCCTCACTCAACAGTAAGAGGCTCCAATTCCATTGACTTTGAGAATTGGAGCCTCTATATTATGCGAAGTTGAGAATAGCCTTCAAACGGTTCTTAACCTTCACGAGTACCTTACATATCTCACCGTTCTGGAGCTGGCTTTCATTCTTTCCCAGCAAATCTACAGCCCTCTTTATCAGCAGGAAATCATCCTCGCTGAGTGGCATGTCGGTGATTGAGTACTGAGGGTCAGCGTAGCGGTAGTAACGCTGATCGTACACTTCGATTGGGGCGTTGTAGCCCAACTTGTCAGAGCGCATCATCTGAATATCGCCCTGTACTGTTCTGAGAGAGATACCCTTCCTTATACCCTCCATGTCGTATAGAGCGTCGGAACAGGCATCAACCAGGTCCTCTATCGTCCATCTTCTGTACCTGTTCCTCAGGCATCTGTCTATAGTCTTGTAGCGAATTAACGCATTCTTGTTTGCAGGCATTGTTGTATGAAAATTCTTGTTTGTTCATAATTCTTGTTCCTTATCCTTTTGTAAATAAACTCTTTCGATAACATGTTGACCGTTTATGTGCAACGGCAAATAATGGATTGTTCACTACTCTCACGCCCGGATTGAGCGGAGTCAACACTACAGGTCTGATTTCCTTTTTCATTTTTACATTTAAATTTTATGCGCTATCGAGCGCGGTTAGTAATCATTGTAATTCTACCCAAGAGCTAAGGATGGAGAAGATGAATGATGGGCATCAACAAAAAAGTTGGAAAGCTTCGTTACCGATTACTTTCCAACTTCCTGTTGCTATTTTGACTGCAAAGCGTCAACAGCATCTATGACGCATTTCGCAAATCTGGTATTCTTGTATGTTGGAAAGTACACACGTAATAGCTACGTGTCTGGCGCTTTGACATATGAACATAACATGTCCGTCCAAAGTTCTTCGAGCTCTGGAATAATGGTTTCAACGATATGTTCATTCTTTGTTTCAGCATTGCTATTATTTGAAATTCGGCTGCAAAATTACATTAATTTCCGAAATTAGCAAAGAAATAATAATCAAAAATATATTTGCAAGCCTTGCAATGGTTAAAATTGAAAGATAAATCTAATTATTTACCATATTCTCGGGTAATTTTAGTATCTTTGCGTCTGTTTTCAAAAATAGGTATTATATGAACATAAACATACAAGGTAAGCCCCTCAAAGAGTGGGTAGAAGAACAGAAAAAGAAAGACGGTGTGATGATTGTACACCAGGGAACGACACGTAATAGGTTCGGAACAAGCACCTATAATGGTGC
>JAEEGL012606885.1_pt1 | contig 17075 bp, 14 predicted proteins | sample 9134231 | NCBI WGS metagenome assembly JAEEGL01 (sample SAMN16246548, study PRJNA631951) | gut metagenome | biome: gut microbiome; feature: rumen; material: fiber-attached | host: Bos | place: Iran: Karaj | collected 2018-10
ATGGGTTACGAGGATAAATATATTGAACTGCAGCTATACGACGGTTTTAAGGGAATGTATAATTTTATGATGAAGCTTTCGGGTGCAAATAACCCCATTCCTGTTATAAAATCAATAAATATAGCTGTTCGCAAAATGTTTATATTGGACAGGATTGAAAACCTGTTTTCGTATTACCGTGCAAGAGAAGTTGTTACAGGTACGGCTGAAAAACATTACAAAAAGGCATTAAGAATCATTCTTGAAGCGGAAAAAACAAAAGACTTAAAGAATGCCGAGAAAATGGCTTCCGACGAGATTAAGCAAACCGAAACAGACCCTAATCGTGATGTTTTAAACGTTGATATAACAGGTGAAATCTTTCTTGTACAGGATCCTTTTTCAAACCAGAATATAGAAAAAGAACTCGGTAAAATGGGTGTTCAGACAAGAAGAAGTTTAACCGTATCAGGTTTTATAAAAGATGCCATAATCCCCAAAGCCTTTAAGCAAGGTGAAACACACCTTGAACGTGCTTTCAGAATGGCAAAACCGTATTTAATGCGTGATATTGGCGGTGATGCTTTAGAATCCGTAAGTGATGTTGCTTTTGCAAATGAAAAAGGCACTGACGGAATTATTCATGTAAGTCCGTTTACCTGCATGCCTGAAATTATGTCGCAAAATATTTTCCCGACAATGAGAGAAAATTGCGAAATACCTATTCTAACCTTAATCTTGGACGAACAGACAGGTAAAGCAGGCTATATAACAAGACTTGAAGCCTTTGCCGATTTGATGCGCAGAAGAAAACTTTATAAACGCAAAAAAGAGCAGCAGGCAGCAGCCGTCTAATTATTTAAGCAGTTTTTGCTTTTGTTTTTCCAATTCTTCTATTCTTGCAGCTGTTCTCGGATGATCGGATAAATATAGCAAAAATTCGGGATATTGTTGTTTTTTCAGTAATAATTTCATTGCATCAATTCCGCCCTGATTTGTTCCGTAGAGTTTAAAAAGCATTTCACCGGCATATAAATCCGCAGCACTTTCCTGCTTTTTGGAATGGTGCATATTTTCTATATTACTTATATTTTTAACAAAAGAAGCTGCTGAATCATTACGTCCTAAAAGTATTAATACAGACATTACTGCCAATTGTTTGCTTACGGATTTTAAATGATCTCTATGTGAATAATGTCCGATTTCATGAGCAAGGATAAATGCCAGTTCTTCTTCGCTTAAATTTTCGTCCAACAGTGCTGATGTAAAAACGATATTTCCGTTGGGATAAACACAGGCGTTTATGTTTTTATCAGACATTACATATAGGGGGAAATTCTCTTTATGTTGTATTTTTGAATCGTTTCGGATAATTTTTTCTTCAATATCATATAACTCATCAATTTTGTTCTTGTATTTTTGGGGAACATCAAGAAGCAAACCGGAACCAAGCATTTTTTCTATTTTTACCTGAGTATCAACAGATATTCTGTCTATTACAAAATTTGCAATACTCTGAAAAGAAATCAGAAATACCAAAACAGCAAAAACTACCCAGGCAACAAGAATAAAAAAGTCTTTTAAATCACTGGTTGAACCGACATTGTCATTATCGCCGGTTATCAAAGCATATTGGTCATTATATTTATTGTTCTTTTGCATAGGTAACTGCCGTTCCGTAGGCTATAACCGCACACTGTGGCGGCATATTCTTTTCTGTCATCAGTTGGTTTAAAACAACTGTTTCCAATCTGACATTAACTATAATATTGGCGTGTTTTGCTTTTTCTCTCATTCTTAAAATAGCTTCACGTCTTGCTCTGTCCATAATTGCTTCATAGGTTGTAAGCCTGCCGCCAATTATATTTTTAAGACCGGCAACAAAAGATTTAAAATAGTCGCCGGCTATTACAACTTCACCTGTTACCATTCTTATATCTTTAATTTTGCGTTTGGTTTTCCATTTTTTTGCACCAAAAGAAATAATAGGCTTTTTTATTAAGGCTATTTCACGTTGCTGTATATTCTTAAAGTGATTTTTTTCTATAATACGCCCGGTTGTATAAGTTATGGCAAGTACAATAAGAAATATTAAAAAATCCATATTTATATTTCCAAATCTTCTACTTCAACAGCCGTACCATAAGCATAAACTTCAGCTGCACCTGCTGCAACGGCAGAAGTTGCAAATCTGACATTAACTACGGCATTTGCATGCAATTTCTTTGCCTGCGCAATCATTCTCTGAACGGCCTCTTCTCTTGCTTCGGTTAACAGGCTTGTATAACTTTTTAATTCTCCGCCTACCGCATTTTTTAAGCTTGCCCCAAAATCCAATATCATATTTTTTGCTCTTACGGTGCTTCCGGATACCAATCCGCAATGAGCTTTAATTTTTTTGCCCGGAATTGTTTCTATAGTTGTTACAATCATACGAATATCCTCCGTATAACATTTTATACGGATACAGGTATTTTATGTAACATACGTATGATGTATTTATACTTTTGCGGGAGTTTTTGTTTCCAGATATTTTACCGCACTGCAGGCAGCAATTGCACCGTCTGCAGCAGCCGTTACCACCTGTCTTAAAGGAGTATTTCTTACATCGCCTATTGCATAAACGCCTTCAAGTGATGTCTGCATATTTACATCGGTTTCAATAAAACCCTGAGCATTCTGATTTATTTGCCCGTTTATCATTTCGGTATTGGGTGTTAAGCCAATGTAAGGGAAAACACCGTCCGTTTTTAATTCTTTTTGAGTGCCGTTTTGATTAATTACAAGAGTTTCAACGGTATTTGTTCCTTTTATCTCAACGGGGACCGCATTTAGTACAAATTCGATTTTCTCATTTGCAAAAGCTCTTTGCTGAACTATTTTATCGGCTCTTAGTTCATCTCTTCTGTGAACGATATAAACTTTTTTGGCAAATTTTGTAAGGTATACTGCTTCTTCAACTGCAGAATTACCGCCGCCGACTACTGCTACTGTTTTTTCTTTGTAAAAAGCACCGTCGCAAACCGCACAGTAACTTACACCTCTGCCCTTAAATTCATCTTCGCCTTTAATATTTAACTTTTTGGGCTGAGCACCTGTTGCAATTATAACAGTTTTTGATTTAAAGACGGTATCATTCGTTTCAATTTCTTTTATTTCACCGTTGAGAGTTATTCTTTGAATTTCAACCATCGGAAATTTCTCAACACCAAATTTATCTGCGTGTTCTTCAAATTTTTCCATTAATTCAAATCCGCCTATTAAGGAAAATCCCGGATAATTTTCTATTTCAAGGTAATTTGAGGGCTGACCGCCAAACATATTAATATCGAGTATTGCGGTTTTCATATTTCCTCTTGCCGCATATATAGCGGCAGAAAACCCTGCAGGCCCCGAACCTAATATTATTACATCAAAATTTAATTCCTTTTTCTCCGTCATTCTCCCCAATCTCCTTTTATAATCCTAATATACCCGATATAGGCGCTCCCGATATTTTAGTACCCTTTACCTGATATTCGACGTAATCTTCTTTTATAAGTTTCCCGTTTCTGTAGGTTTTTATACTTATTTTATCGACTCCGGTGAAATTATCTCCTTTTATTGTAAGTATCGGAGTTTCAAGTGATTCTTCATCGGGGAATACCGTTCTTTTCTCAAACTTAACTGTTTTACCTTTTACATCTCCGACTGTTATATCTGCTTTTGCTCCCGATAAAGGGTTCATCAACGTAATTATATCACCATGCCTTGTAAGAGTCCAAATATCCATACTTGTTGAATCAAAATATTCTTTGTTTGTTGTTCTTGTGCAAACGGAAGTAACACGCCAGTCGCCGAAAAATTCGACAGGAACCTGGTCGCTCATTGACACATTGCCCTCTATAACAAAAGCATTTGCAATACCGTTGATACATACACACACTAAAATTAAAATTATAAATAAAATTCTTTTCATACATCTTTATTTAACAATATTTTTTTAATTGTCAAATCCGACAAATTGTATGCTAAGTTTTATTATGTTTTAAAGATTAAAATTTGTATTATTTTAATACAGCAGACTGTTCAAAGGGCTCTGCGTGTATTACCGTTACAGCGTGAGGAAGCTCGTTATTTATTTCTTTTTCTATTTCATCGCATATTTTATGACATTCGCATAACGATATTTCAGGGGAAAATAATAAAGTAACTTTTACGTCTTTATTCTGCCCCATTTGTCTTGTCATTAAGTTTTTATAACCTTTAATAGAACCGTTGGAATCCAGTATTTTTTTAATTTTTTCAAGGTCTTCTGCCGGCAGTGTGCCGTCCAGCAGATTGTTAATTGTTTTCTTGATTATTTCAATTCCGGTTCTTAATATAACGGTAGCGACTATACAGGCTATTATCGCATCTAAGGAATTGATACCCGTTAATTTAATCAGCAAAAACCCGCATAAAACCCCAAAAGAAGAATACACATCTGCTTTTAAATGATGGGAATCGGCATATAATGCAATAGATTGTGTTTTTCTTGCTATTTTTAGTACATAATTACTTACTATAATGTTTGCAATAACAGCTATTGCCATAACTATAATACATAATTTGGGTTCAAATTCTGCGGAGTACCCGGTAATAATTCTTTTTATGACTTCATATAAAATATAAAGCCCTGCTAATACAATAAGGGAACCTTCCACAAATCCTGCCATATCTTCATATTTCCCGTGCCCGTAAGGGTGGTCGCTGTCTGCGGGTTTATTTGACTGAGATACAGCAAAAAAGGTCAAAACGGAAGCAAAAATATCCAGTAAGGAATGTATGGCTTCAGAGATAATACTTATACTGCCCGATATTATACCCGTAATTATTTTCAATACAATCAGTATTGAATTTGAACTTATGGATATTATGGCTGCTTTTTTCTTTTCGGTTTCCACTGTTATTACTCCCGATAAACCGATTATAACATTAATTAATTACATCAGCCAAATATTCATATTTGATAAAAAATTAATTTTTTGTTGGCAAAATAATTAATTAGGCGTTTTCTTATAAGTGCAGTTGATGGAGCGGAGAGTAAAATTTTGAAAATTAACAATAATATTATTCCTTTTTTTTGCCCGAGAAAATTTCGTGATAAGCTGAACGGAGATAGGTGTGAACGAAATTTTGGAGTGGTGACTTTAAAAGGTGAGCACTATGGCGGCTCGAATGACAAGGCGACAAAGTGCGACACTAAATTAAATAATGCCGTTAATGAAAGCAGAGAAGAAAAATACTTCCAAAATGCTGAAAAGAAAGTTGAAGCAAATTCTGTTGATGTTCTTTCTGTGCAGGCAAAAGCTTTTTTAAATCTTTCATTCAAAGGAAACTGCTCAGAAGTAACAAAATCACCGGATATTACGGGAAATATAAATATTCAAAATGTTGAATTGCAGTTATCCAAAATATTTGAAGACGAAGTAAATTCCGATAATCCTGTTGTATTGTCATATAAACCTCAAGTAATACCTAAAATGGCGAAATTTTTATCCGGCGAAATGAAGCGTTCGGCTTCAGTCGGTATAGCCGGTGAAACGGCAAGCGGTAAATCAACAATTACTCACGAAATCATTGATTCAATAGAAGCATTTGCCAAGGCACATAATTGCGGTAATGTTATCACAAGAATTAATACTGATGATTATTACTATGACAGGAGTGAAGAAGTTAAAAAAGCAGGCGGAATGGCTGAGTTTGTAAAGCATTATGATTTAGATGTCCCCGAAGCTCTTGAACTTGATTTAATGAGCCGTCATATCCAATCACTTCTTGCCGGTAAATCAGTTATGCTGCCTAAATATGACATGTCCGGAACTGCAATAAGACATGACAATTACACCTTAGCAAAACCTTCCAATATTATTGTTTCTGAAGGTTTATTTACACTTACGGAAAAAGTCAGAGATGCATTTGATTTCAAAATATATGTTGATGTAGATAATGAGGTGCAAAAGAAAAGATTTTTCATTCGTGCTGATGAAAGAGGTTTAGGCGGCAGTGCAAATTCAATATATGATAATGCTTCCGAAAAAGCCAAAATATATATAAGACCGTGCAAAGAAATCGCTGATATAGTTATATCTGGTGAAGCCCCAAAAAACGATTACAAAACATTTGTAAACAAGATACTTTCGGTTGCAGAGCAATTGCATTATTCAAAAGGATTTTAGAAAGGCAAAATAATTAATTAGGCGTTTTCTTATAAGTGCAGTTGATGGAGAGGAGAGTATAATTTTGAAAATTAATAATAACAGGATTAATTTTTTAAGAAATAGCTGTATACATAATACAGCAGATGAAAAACATTTCCAAAAATACGAAAAAAATATTGAAGCAAGTTCACTTGATGCACTTTCTGTACAGGGCATGGCTTTTATGAACCTTTCCTTCAGCGGGAAACACAGACAGGCAGCAGAATCAACCGATATAACCGAAATAAAAGAATTAACGGCTAAAGAATTTAAAGCATATAAGAAAAAGTTATTTAAAAGATTAAATGATTTCCCGCTTAAACTGCAATATGAAGCAAAATTCTGGGAATTAAACAAATACAATATTCAAATAGCAAATAAAATTTTTTTCGATGAAAAATTATACAATAATGCTTTAATTATAAATGGTGTTTCGAATATACTTTGGGCTTCACAAACACCGGAAACGGCACAGGCAAAATCTGATTTTTTAGATAGAATTTTTTCTGAAAAAAGATTATACGGTAATGAAAAGTTTATCAATAAATTAGAACATACATTTTTTAATCCGCAAAAACATAAAGAAACACAGGCGAAATTTGATATTATAGGCAAAATCCTTTCCGATAAAAGACTTTACGGTAATGAAGAATTTATGAATAATGCGGGGGATATAGTTCGTTATACACAAACTCCCGAACAGGCAAAAGTCAAATCCGATATTATTGATAAACTTCTCTCCGAAAAAGGATTTCAGGACAATATAAGGTTTATGGATTTTTTATGCGGTATACCTGAAATTACGAATACTCCTGAACAATATGAATTGGCAAATAAAATCTTTTCGGAAGAAAAACTTTATAATAACGAAAACTTTTTGGATATAGTAATAAGAATAATTGATTCCGTAAAAACAAAGGAAGAAGCTGAAGCAAAATTTAATATTTCAAATAAAATTTATTCTGATAAAAGACTATACAATAATAAAAGTATTAAAAATTATGCTGAATATATAATCAGAGACGTAAAAACCCCGGAACAGGCACAGGCAAAATCTGATATTATTGACCGGATTCTTTCGGTTGAAAGACTTTACAATAATGAAAATATCAAGAATAAAATAGGTGTCATCATTTCGGAAACTAATAATCAGGAACAGGTAAAAATAAAATCTGATATTATTGATTCTCTTCTTTCCGATGAAAAAGAACTTTATAAAAATGAAAATGTTATGCAGCATGCGGGGGATATAATTTATTCCGTAAATAATCCCGAGCAATATAAACTGGCGGAAAAAATACTTTTAAGTGAGGAGCTTCATAATAATAAAACGGTTATGAATAAAGCAGGATATATAATAAGTAACGTAAACAATACCGGACAATATATTATTGCAAATCAAATCTTTGATAAAGAAGAACTATATAATAATAAAAATTTTATGGAAACGGCAGGTGTAATAATAAAAGCCGTAAACAGTCAGGAACAATGTCAACTTGCAAATACAGTTCTGTCTGTAAAAGAGCTTTGTAATGATCGCTATATATTGGAAGATGCCGCAAGTATAATCAAGGGAGCAAAAAATCCCGGGCAATATAAGCTTGCCGAAAAAGTCCTCTCGAAAGAAGAACTCTATACTAAAAAATATATTCTTAATGATGCAAGTTCCTTAATTGCAGTTGTTGAGTCTCCGGAGCAATATGAAATTGCTAATAAAATTCTTTCGGAAGAAGAACTTTATACCAACAAATTAATTATAAGTAATGCAGAGGGTATAATATCATCCTGTCATTCTCCCGAACAATTTGAAATTGCGAATAAAATTCTTTCGGATAAAAACCTTTATACAAATGATAATATTATAGTTTATGCACAAAAGTTAATAAACTGTATACATAATTCCAACGCATACAATATTGTAAACAGAATTCTTTCGGAAGATAAATTATATACAAATACTAATATTATTAAAAATATAAAAGGACTTAATTTTTATGCATCTTCCCCCTTCCAGTATGAACTTATAAACAGGTTTGTTTTTGATGAAAGGCTTAATACCAAGAAAAATCTGATGGAATCCTCTCCGGCAATAGTTCAATATACGGAAACACCCGAACAAGCAGAAGCAAAATTTAAGATAATTGATAAAATTACTTCAGATGATAGAATTTACGCTAATGAAACCTTTATGAATAAAGCAAATATAATAATTTCTTATACTGAAACTCCTGAACAAGCGGAAACAAAATCTAAAATTATTGATATCCTTCTTTCTGAAGATAAGAAATTTTATAACAATCCAAAGATTATGAATATTGCATATGATATAGTTTTCAAAGCAGATACAAAAGAACAGGTATCAAAGATAGAAAATGCCCTCAATCTCTTTAATTCCGGAGAAATTACAATTGAACAGATTCTTCGGATGATATACTGCAAAGAAGAAATATCAGGCTCTCAACTAAAAGAATTAAACGATCTTATGGGAATTGATAAAACATCAGAACTTTCAGCTGATGAACTTGTAACTGCAATTAATTTTATTGAGATAGTTAATAAGAAGAATATCAGCGAAATACCGATTAAAGCAAAACATGAATTTTTAAAAAATTTAGTTTCTTCAGACAGCAATTTGTTTAATATAAAATCAGATATAATAAGAGAATATTTTCCTTTGTTACCTAAAAATCAGGAAGAATATTCTGCTCTTCTTCCCGAACTTGTAAAATCTATGGGTATTGAAACTAATGCCTTAACTTCTAAACAAATAAGCGGTTTTAATCAGGACATAACAGCACTTTCAAAAACGCTTGCTTCTTTGACAGATAAAGATTTTATTAATCTTCAAATATCTCAGAAATATGGTAAAGACAAATTTATTAGTGATGTTTGGAAAACGGTAAAAGATTTGCCGTTTAAAGAACAGCAAAAAATATATGATTATTTTTGTTTTGAGCTTTATGAAAATCCGGAAGTTCCGTCAAAACACTCAATAACAGGATATCCTTTCTATTCTCATAACGAGAATAAATTAGCACAAATTACCGACGAGAGGACAATAAATGCTCTTAACTCAATAATTTCTTATACGGATAAATTCAATAAAAATAATCCTGTAATTTGTAATAATAAAGAAATAGAAGATTTATTAAATAAAATAATTAATGTTCTGCCCGAATTAAGAACTCAAATAGGTAAGTTTCAAGCCGGAAATGTAAAAGAGAACGGGCTAACAGTCGGTTCAGGCTCTCACGATTATGACATATTTAAGCATTCATTAAAAGTTATGCAGAAAATCACACAAGACGGGAAATATAATAATCTTAATGAGTCGGATAAAAAAATAATGCTGCTGGCTTCCTTATTGCACGATATTACAAAACCGGAAGGTGATTCAGACCATAATCACGCAAAGGAAGGCAGCTTTGACAGTTTCTTTATTGCGAAGAAGTTCAATTTAACAAGAGATGAAGAAATAAAGCTTAATGAATTAATCAGACATCATGAGTGGCTCGGTTATGTAAATTCTTCAGAAGATAAAAACGAATTAACAAAACGGTTAAAAGATACGGCATACGATTTAAGACACGATAATATGCTTGAACTGTCATTAATATTTACTCATGCAGATTTAAAAGCCGTAAGAAATGATGACTCTTTTCATGACAGAACAGATGGCAGAGGAAGAAGAGTTATTGACGGTCAAATAAGAAGCTTCGGGTATTGTGCGGATTATTATGCCAAAGAAATTGAAAAACTAATAAGACAATTAAAACCCTCGCAGCCAATATTGCCTGTTACTCCTTTTCCGAAAGCGAGCAGAATAGCAGAAAAAATTACAACAGTTAATGAGGACGGTTCAACTAATATAAAAGGTATCTACAAAGATAAAGAAGGACTCATTATAATAAAATACAACGAGCTTGAAAATGAGGATCTGGAAAAAATAGGGTTCCCGAAAGGTTCAACCGTAAAAGGTATAATATCGAAGACAGGTGCGGGGCACAACGTTAATACCGGTAATGTTAAATTCTTTGCACACGCACTTGATTACCCTAACCAGCTGACAAAATTTGATGCGTTTTCACTTGTTGATTCCGATGCATTATTATCGGTAAGTTATGCGGAATGTCCTGAGGACAAATACAGATTCTACAGACCACAGGGAATATTACTTGATTGTGATACGAAATTTATTCACGGCGGCGGAGAAACCGATGCGGGCTCCGGCTGCGGAAAAAATATTCAGGAATTTAAAGATAACTACATTTTTGGCGGTATCAGACAAAAAGACAGAACTTTTATATCTGCTTTAATAAAAAGAGCGTTAAAAATGAACAATACAGAATATATTGAATTTGTAAAAAATAATGAGAATAAATCTTTTGTTGAGATAGAACCTGAAGAAATAAGAACAAAAATAATAAAGGCATTTGCTTCTATTAATTCCAGACCGAGAATAGGTAACAGACGATACAATGAAATGTACATATCAAACCCGAAACCGCCAATGGCTGCATTTGCATATAATATAAATGAAAATGAAGAAGTCGGAAATCCGGTTAAATTTTTAGACAGAACAACAATAACCAAACAAGAATGTAATTATGACGAGAATGGCGGTATTTCCGTATATGACAGAACAAAATTTCTTCGTGAATATGCGCTTGAGCGTGATATCCCGTTTATTGTTTTCGGCGACTGAGCGAATGAAAAGAGGTAACACCGAAATATATAAATTTTAATATTATTAAAAATAAATTAAAGTTCTAAATTTATATGCCGATAGAAGAAATATCGGAATACACAATTTAAAGTAAAAGAATTATAAAAATAGCAGTATTTATAAAACTAGGAGTGTAAACTATGAAAGTTGAAAAAAACAACGGTTTGAATTTCCCTGAAGACAACGGAAAGAAAAAGGTAAAAGAGCAGTCGAAGAAAGTCAAACCAACAAAACAAACTGAAGCGAGTGCTTTGGAAGCACAGTCTATTCAAGGCAGAGCACAAATCAAAAAGCATAATCCGGTAGAAGAACCAACAATAGGCTATGTTCCACCTGAATTTGCACTCCCCAGAGTGAGCACTGAACCACCTTATATAGAAACAGGGGATTCTATACCTTTGGAACCCGAATTTGAATTCAACGAGGAATCTATAGTAGATGCTGAACCGCCAAGCGAACATAAACTTGAACCAATAACAGAAGAACTGAGTGGTATACCGCCTCAATATGAACTCGATGATGAACCCAGAGTAAGCACTGAACCACCTTATATAGAAACAGGGGATTCTATACCTTTGGAACCCGAATTTGAATTCAACGAGGAATCCGGGGTAGATCCTGACCCGCCTAAATCATTATAGTGGCAGAACCGTAAGAACCTGCAAAATCTATAGCGGAATTATAAAATAAAATCTTCTTAACACTTAAAAATACAATATTATTTTTTAAAGATGCAGCCAAATAAAATTTTGGCTGCATCTTTATTATTAAAATTATTATTGTGCTGACATTGTGGATAAAAGTCTTAACATATTATATGAAGCCTGCCAGCCGAAATCATTTGTGGAATTTTTGTATTTTTCAAGTTTCTTTTTTCTTTTTGCCTGTAATTCAGCCTGCTCTTTTTTGAAAGCATTTAATTTAGAAGGGCTTGCATTTCTTTGAGCCACAATAGGTGTTGCATAATTCATAAACTGTTTATAAGAATCCGTATTATAACCTAATTTTGCTTTATTCGGATAGTTATAAGTTATGTAATCATAAATATACATTGTTCTTTTATCGCCTGACGGGTGGTCTTGAATAAAATCTATATAATTTCCGCTTATTTTATACAGTACAGATACCATAGCCAACGGGTTGTAACCTGCTTTGGTCATCAAATCAACACCGGTTACATCAGCTTCGTATTCTTCGTTTCTTGACATCTTTTTCATTGAAAGATTTTGTGCAATAGCGGCACCGAGTTTAACATTATCACTTACATTTGCATTATTAATTGCACTTGCGGAGATAGCGTGAAATATACTCTGCTTTGCAACGTGTTTATTTACGATATGACCGATTTCGTGAGCAATAACACCGGCGAGTTCCGCATCGTCATTAACGAATTTCAGTAACCCCGTATATACACATATCTGGTTATCTCCGTTTGCAAAGGCATTTATTTCATCGGTTTGTACTATAGTAAAATTTACCTGCGTGGGCAGATTATTTGCAGAAAGAAGGGCTTTCCCTATTCTGTTTACTCTTTCAACGTTTGCCTGCTGTGTCCAGTCGGTTGAATTAAGCGCCGCATAAACAGGCGAAATAATAATAAACGCAAACACAATGAATATGCCAAAAATCTTTTTCATACAATATTCCTTTCAAAAACTTAATAACATTATATGCTAAAATTTTTTATTTACAAATAGTATATATTCCTTACATATTGCAAACTTGTCATTTTTGAGTTAGAATGAATACCTAAAAACAAGACATTCTAAACAATCGGATATGTGTTATGCGTGTATTATTAATAGGAGCAGGAAGATACGGGAATTCTCTTGTGGGGAGGAAGTATGTCAATGGTGAGCTTGGCGCCAAGCTTGTCGGCGTTGTTGATCCTAAAATTGAAGAAATAAAAAAATCCGACGATTATTGTCTGCACGGAGTTCCTACTTACAAAACAATAGATGAAGTATCAAAATCCTGTATAGAAGATTGTGTCAGTGATATAGCACTTATCCCTCAGATAGTGCCGGATACTTTTATGAAACTTGTAAACAGCGGTGCCAAAAAAGTAATACTGCCAAAGCCTGTCAGCACTAATTCAAAAGATTTTCAGGAAATGTTAAATGTTACAGAAAGCAAAAAGGTTGATGCTCTTGTTGCTTCAAATTGGCATTATTCCAATATAACGAAAATGACAAAGGCTCTTCTTGCCAAACTTTCAGGAGAAGAAATTGACTCTTCGGTAAAACTGCCCCCACAATTCGTTTCAAAGTTAAATGACTTATCATCAGGCTATAAAATTACAGGAGCCGAAGTTCAATATAATAAACAAAACGAAGTTCTTACAATAGATCCGCCTATGCAGGAGCTGCCCCATGCACTTCAGATAGTTTATTCTACGGGCTGCACGAATTTAAAAGATGTTGAAATCGTTATGAATGAGCTATTCCAAACGAAAAGCAGAGTGAATGTTGAGCTTCAGAATGTAAAAGATGTAAAGGACGGAATAAAGCTTAATTCCGACCTGCAAATGCACGAAAAACTCGATAAAAAACGAGAGCGTATTTTAAAAGTGTTTATGGAAAAGAACGGCGAAAAGGTTGTTGTAACTTCAGATTATGATGCCGTTTTTGATAAAATGGGAAATTGCCTGAAACGACCGAGTATAAGTTATGAATGTTTAGGTGCACCCGAAACCAATTGGAAATACGAAATAAGCGAAGATAATATGAATGTAATGTACAGGGATATGTTCGGTTATATTCAGGGCGAACAGAACGGTTCCCTGACTGTTGAAAAATATAACCCTATATCCGAAATTCTGTGTAAGGTACAGAAAATCTGGGAAAAGACAAAATCATAAATATTATTAAACCGCTCTAAACAATACCTTTAAATATTCCTGGAACGTCTTTTGATTGAAGAGTAGAAAAATCAAGCATTGCTTTCTTCTGTTCTTCTTCTCTCAGTTTTGCTGCAGCAACTTTCTTTTCCGTAACTGAACGGTTGTACTTAGGAAGCAATACACCTAACATTATTATTGAGAACGCAATATCCGCAACACGGCATAAATTCCTCAAATTACGGACTTTAATACTTGAAACTTCAGAAGCAGCTTTTAAATCGGTATTTTTAATCCAGTTGCCGAACTGTTTTGCACGATATCCGGCATTCTTAGTTACTTTTTCAAGAAGAGAAGCACTCTCTTGTATTATCGGTTTCGCAATTTCCTTTTTACGATTTAAAAGTACAACGTTTTCACCTATAAGTTTTGCACCTGTTTTGGTTTGTGAGAATTTTTCAATACCGGAAGCAACGCCTTTTTTAACATAATCACCGAGGAAATATAAGCCGGAGAACGAAGCCAAATCTCTAACGGTTGTTTCTCTGAGCTCATTTTCATCTTCTGCGGCGAGCATTCGGCTTGCAAATGTTGAAGAAGCTATCCATCTGCACTGGTCAAGTGTCGGGAAAATACCGGAGAACTGGAACATTCCAACAGTGGGCTTTTTCATCATAGATAATGCTGCCAAACCATACATGCCGGCAGCTGCAACCATTTTTTTGATGCCAAAGGCTTTCTTTTGCTTTTCGTCCATTTTTTGAGTGGTATCTTTTTTACCGAAGTCCTTATAAATAGGGGCACCTTCTGCGTTAAACTGTTTTCTTGTTATGGAACGGTTAATTTTTTGGACACTTACTGCTATTGCAATAACTATACCTAACCCGATTATGCTCTTTCCGTTAACAAATCTGCCCAGTGAAGAACTGAATTTATCAATTGCCTCATTAACTTTTACCGCCTTATCTGCCTGTGTTGCATTTTCTGCGGAAGCCAATACTCTGTCTCTTACACCGTTAAATTTAGTACCTAAATCGGCAATATCCCTGAGAGTTTCTCCTAAATTAGATTGAGGAGTTCCGTTAAATTTCAAAATACTTTCGGCTTTTGTTATTTTAGCAAGTTTTGTTTGCGCCTGACTTAAAAGAAATTTTCTTCCTTTGCCGCGTTTTCCTATTGCTGTTGTGATATTTTCAACCGCTTCTTTATACAGAGGGTCAGATGCTTTATCAGCATATTTTACCCAAGTTTTACCGTCTAATCCCTCAATAGAAGAGAGGGCTTTCTCTACAAAGTCTTTTGTTTTATCCGCTGCACCCGATTCCTGTGCCTGTTTATATACACTTTTAAATTTATTAATTGAATCTCCCGTTGCCCATGAGCCTGCGGCATTCATTCCTCTCAGTTCGTCAGCCTTGGGTGCAAGTTCTGCGATACTTCTTACAATAAGCCCCGGCATTAAGCAGTTTACAAAAAGCCCCGAAAATTCACGTCTGCATGTTTCCAATGCGGCAGCCAAGCCTGTTTTAAGATCTACAAGGGTTCTGGGGATATTAGTTGAAACAGTATCCACAAAAGATACCTGTATCATCGCATTCCTATCCAAAACACTAAATCCTTTATCCAGCATATCAAAAGCAAAATCACCTATTCCGCCTTTAAAATTTTCTTTTTGGCTATTTTGATTGTTTGGCTTTAGTGTATTAGGAAATCTGTAATTTTCTACCGGTTTTATTTTCACGTTTACTTATACTTTCTGACATGCCGACCTTTAGCAATAATATCAATTTAAGGTATAAAAACAAATTTCTTTGCTTTTTTAATTTCATTTATAAAAAACATGAACATAAAAATTTTTGATATTTTGCAATTTTTTTATGCATTTTTTGTAAAAACAGAGTATTTTTTTTAAAAAATGCTGTTTTTTTATGCAAAACTGCAAAAAACACCCATTAAATTTTCAAGTTTACATTTTTTAATCCAATCTCTCCATATAACAAAAAAATATAATTATGAGTTTTCATACAGGCAAAGAGTTATATGGAAACATGAAAATATCAGGCATAAATTATTTACCGCATGTAAATAATTATAATTACATTAATAAAGATGAAAAAAATAATGATATAAATACAAAGCCCAAAGAACAATGGGTCGGACTCAGTAATGTCTTTTATTATCCCGTAAATTTCGGGACTTCGGCAGGAAGAACGTATTCAACGGATAAACATAAACTGGCAGAAAAAACCGGCAATTTTCAGTTATTAAGATTTAATGATATTCCGTGTCCTGCCTGCGGCAAGAAAATGCTTAATCTGCATAAATTCGAAACCTTCGTAGATGAAATTTCGGAGTTTACTCCAGATAAATATCTTGAATGTCTCGGCAAATACAGAGAATATATGCGTCCTGTTGAAGAGAGCGTATATAATGAACTGATAGAACTTTCTCAAAAATCCAAAAACGGTGAAAAAGATATCAGAATGCTGTTGGTGCAGCTAAGAGATGAAAAACTGCCTATATTGCAGAGAATACAGATGAAGAAAATCAATAAAATGCGTTCTCTGTCAAGAACACTTCCCGATGATGAACAAAAAGTTTTAGACCGAAAAATACAGGGACTTGCTTCTTTAATCAAAAAAAGTAACGCCGAAGCTCCCTTCAGAAGAAAAGTAATGCTGGACAGAATAAGCAAAGTAAAAATCCGAAACCCCAGAACCTATGATAAACTGCAAAGAATAGCCGCAAGCTTCCCGACTTCATCGGATATGAACTCCGCCTGGATAGTTAAGTATTCCGGTAAAAATAAAATGGACGAGGATTGGGATTCATACAGTATTGCTTTAAGATTTTTATCTTCCTCTATAGGAAATACAGACCACATTTTAGCTTATGCTATTGAAAACAATCACGATGATATATCAAATTATATGGCAATGCACAATGCCTGCAACTCCCAAAAGGGCAGTAAACACTTTCTTCAGTGGTGGAATGAAGATAAAGAAAACCGGACAAAATATATGCAGGATTATTTTGATAAAGCCGATGAACTTATTAAGACCAAAAAGATAAAGAAGAAAAAGTACAGACATTATGTAGAACTTGCCGAACAAACAATATTTGATGTATCTCAGGGGCAATTAAAACTCTTTAAAGATGAAGAAACTTTCACTGAACCTAAAGATCAGGAAGAGGCTCAAGCTTGTCAGGAATCCGAAGATTTCGAAGAATACGAAGAAGCTGAAGATTATGAAGAAGACGAGGAACAACCAACAGATAATTAAGCTGTTTGTTTAATCCAGCACATCTC
>JAEEGL011670282.1_pt1 | contig 17074 bp, 19 predicted proteins | sample 9134231 | NCBI WGS metagenome assembly JAEEGL01 (sample SAMN16246548, study PRJNA631951) | gut metagenome | biome: gut microbiome; feature: rumen; material: fiber-attached | host: Bos | place: Iran: Karaj | collected 2018-10
CATCCATATAAAGACGAATTTTATCACCTTGATTTAAAGTAACTTTATTACCTTCAATCTCACCTATTTTAAGTTCAGGACCAGCTATATCTAAAAGAACAGCTACTTTTTTAGAAAATTCTTTATTAATTTGTTTAACATCATTTAATACTTTTTTACAAAAGTTTTGACTGCAATAGCTCATATTAAGTCTTATTACATCCATACCACAAGTAAAAAGTTCTTTTATTTTATTACTATCATAATCTTCTGGACCAATTGTAACAATTACTTTAGTACTATTCATAGTATCACCTATTATAATTGTACCACAAATTATATTATTTAAAAACAAAAAAAGTTATGATTTATAACTTTTTACTTTTTCTTTGCTTAAGTTTACTAAACCTATACACTCAAATATATAGTTTTTAGTTTCTTCATCAATAATTTCTTTAGAAGTAAGTTCATTTATTATAGTTATGATATTACTTAATTGATGATTAGTTTTGATTAAATCATTTAATAATTTAATCATAATTAAATTACTATTTTTTTCTTTATATTCAACTTCAACTGAAGAATTTGATTTATTAAATCTATCAATAATATCATAATAGTCATTAGTATAAATAGTAGTAATACTATTATCATATTCTTCTTTTCTATAACAATTTTCCATATAACCCTCCTGAATAATACTATTATTTTATTTTACGTAGTTTCGCAACAAAGAATCCCTCATATTCACTGGTTGGACAAATACATAAAGTACCATTAATACTTGTTTTTAAACATGGTAATTCTTTATTTTCTATATTAACTAATTCAATATTTTTATCTTTTAATATTTCATTTAATACACTTTCATTTTCATCTTCAAGTATTGAACAAGTAGAATATACTATTTCTCCACCTACTTTTAATAATTTAATAGCTTTTTTAAGTAATTTAATTTGTATGATTTTAGAATTGTTCACAAGTTTTTCACTAAAATATTTAATATTATTTTGATTTATTGTTCCACTACCACTACATGGTGCATCAAGTAATATTTTATCAAATAAAAAATAATCATCTAATAAAGTAGCATCCATATTTATAACATTTATACTTTTAAAGCCTTGTTTTTGAATATTATATTTTAATTTTTCAAAACGTATTTTATCTTTTTCAACAGCCATTATTCTAGCTTTATCATTTGTAATATTTGCTAGTTCTGTTGTTTTAGATCCAGGAGCAGCACACATATCTAAAATACTTTCACCTTCACTAGGATTTAATATAAGTGGTGGAAGCATAGAAGATAAACTTTGTAAATAAATTTTACCTTCAATAAATAAAGATAATTTACTTAAATTAACCTCCGAATCAATAATTAAAGCATCTTTATACCAAGAAACTTCTGAAAATAAAATATTATTTTTCCTAAGTTCATTTTTTACTTCATCAATATTACTTTTTAAATTATTAACTCTAAGTGTTGTTTTCCTTTTACTATTATATCCATTTATTATTTTAGATATATCACCATATTGTTTTTTTAATTTTTCTTCTAAATACTCAATCACAAAATCACCAATATATATTTTAACATAAATTTATTAAAAAGAAAAAAAGATCCTAAGATCTTTAATATTGAATATCCCAAATAACATGATGTTTTGCTTCTTTACCACAGCAAACACACTTGTCATCTATCTTTTCAGCATTTTCTAAAATACATCTTGATTTACAACCATGTATTTCTTTAATTTTTTCTTCACATTTAACATCTCCACACCACATAGCATGAATAAATCCTGGTTGCGTATCAAGTATTTTAGTCATTTCATCTAAATTATGTGCTTCAAATGTTAATTTATCACGTCTTACTACTGCTCTATCATACATATCTTTTTGAATTGTATCAAGAAGTTCTTTAGTATAAGATACAATATCAGTATCTTTACTAACTTCTATTTTTTCACGAGTATCACGACGAGCAAAAGTAATTATTCCTTTTTCTAAGTCACGACTACCAATTTCAATACGAACAGGAATACCATTAACTTCTGCTTCAGCAAATTTAAATCCTGGAGATTTTTCACTACCATCAACATAAGAAACAATATTATTTTTATTTAATTCCTCACTATATTTATTAGCAAGTTCTTTAATACTATCATCTTTTCCTATAGGTATGATAACTACTTGTTTTGGAGCAATTCTTGGAGGAAGCACAAGTCCATAATCATCACTATGAACCATAATTAATCCACCAATCATTCTTGTTGTAGTACCCCAAGATGTTTGATAAACGTATTCGAGTTTTTGTTCTTTATTTAAAAATTTAACATCATATGCTTTAGCAAACTTTTGTCCAAAATAATGTGATGTTCCAGCTTGAAGAGCAACACCATTATACATTAATGCTTCATTTGTAAGTGTATACTCAGCACCAGAAAATTTTTCTTTTTCAGTTTTAATTCCATTAACAGATGGTATAGCAAGTATTTCATGGAAGAACCATCTATAAACATCCATCATTTTTCTTGTTTCAGCTTCTGCTTCACTAGCAGTTTCATGAGCTGTATGTCCTTCTTGCCAAAATATTTCTCTACTTCTTAAAAAAGGTCTTGTTTCTTTTTCCCAACGTACTACACTACACCATTGATTATAAAGTTTTGGTAAATCACGATATGATTTAATATGATCTTTATAATAATCACAGAATAAAGTTTCACTAGTTGGTCTTATGCATAATCTTTCTTCTAATTCTTTTAATCCACCATGTGTTACCCAAGCTACTTCAGGAGCAAATCCTTCAACTAATTCTCCTTCTTTTTTTAACAAACCTTCTGGTATTAAAAGTGGCATAGCAACATTAACATGGCCAAGTTCTTTAAATTTATCATCCAATATTTTTGTCATTTTTTCCCAAATCGCATATCCATTTGGTTCTATTACCATACATCCCTTTACAGATGAATAAGCCGCTAAATGAGCAGCTGTAACAACATCTGTATACCATTTAGCAAAATCTACATCACGAGATGTAATTGCATCATTTTTCATATATTTCCTCCTATATTTTTCTAATCATTCGAAGAACTTTTTGATTACCTGCAACATATAAATTATTTACATAAAAATTTTGTTTTTCATAAAATTTTTGTAACTTATCTTCACATAGCAAACTTAAAATAATTCTTCTTTTTTGAAATAATACTTTTTTGTTTTCAATAATATAATCTAACATATTAGTAGCAACACCCATATTTCGATAATTACTATTAACAAAAAAATCTTCTATATAAATACTTCTTTTTCTTATATTTTCTTTATCTAAACTTATTCCACCAATAATAGAATAATCTTTATTTAATTTAGCTCCTAAAAATATATATCCCGAAAAATATTTATTTAAATTACTTTCAAGACAATTATTATAACTTTCTTTACTTTCATATGCAAGTAATTGTTCTTTAGTATATGAATATATTTCTGGTTCTACTAAAGTGCTAATTATATAATCATCTAAATAATCCATATACTTTACAATATCCTTTTAAAATTAATTTATGATTTTTAATAAATCTTTTTAATTTATTAGTTTCTTTATAATACTTATTACTTTTCCAATTTTTAACATTTTCATTTAAAAATTTATAACCTTCATTAATAAATCTTTTTCTAATTTTACGATTTTTTTGAACTCTTTGTTGTAACATATAATTAGTTGTTTTATCGATTAACAAATAATTTATTTCATCTTTTAAATAATATTCTTTTTGATAATCATTTTTAATCATCTTTAAAGCATCTAAAATATCAAATACTCTTTCATCCATAGTAGTAGTTTCACTTTTTTTATGAACTACATAATAATAATGAGCATCTTTTAAATAACCTGTTAATTTACTATATAAAAGAGCTTTACAAACAAAAGGAATATCTTCATACTTTTTATTTTCTACAAATTTAATATCATGATTAATTAATAAATCACGTTTAAACATTTTTGCCCATGGAGCATATTCAATTGAAAAAATAATTTTAGGGCTAGTTTTAATATTACCAAGTTTATATTTAGTACTCGGCCAATCAACAACTTTACCATTAATTACTTTCTTATATGAACTAGTAACTACTTCTAAGCTATTTTTAGCAGCAAAATTATAAAAGGATTCAAGTATTTTTTTATCTACATAGTCATCACTATCAACAAAAGTAATATAATCACCGCAAGAGGCTTTAATACCATCATTTCTAGCTGCGCCTATACCACCATTTTTCTTATTAATAATATGTAATCTAGGGTCTTTATACATATCTAACAGATCTTTAGTATTATCAGTAGAACCATCATTAATAACTATTACTTCATAGTCATCAAAAGTTTGATTCATAATAGAATCAAGACATCTTTTAATAGTTTTTTCAGCATTGTATGCAGGTACAATTACACTAACTTTTGTCATATACTTCATCCCCTTTAATTTATTATAACACTTGAGTTAAAAAAACGATAGTATAAATACTTGTCATTATGTAAAAAAATAAAGTATAATTATATTAAGGAGGTGAATTACTTGAAAAAATACATTGGCGAATTTATAGGAACAATGTTACTTACTTTATTTGCTTGTGGAGTTGTTTGTGTTTTCAATTTTGCAGATAATCCAACTATTCAAGGAATTATTGGAATTTCACTAGCATTTGGTCTTGTTATCATTGCAGCTGCTTATGGAATAGCAAGTGAATCTGGTTGTCATATTAATCCAGCTGTTTCTATTGCATTCGTATTTGCTGGTAAAATGAAAACAAGTGAATGTATTAAGTACATTATTTCTCAAATATTAGGTGCAATTGCTGGTTCTCTACTTTTAGGTTATCTTCTTGGTAATTTTGAAAGTCTAGGAGCAAATAGCTATGGTAATTTAATTAATGGTGTTGAAATTGATGCTTTAAAAGCTATCATCATAGAAGTAATTTTAACATTTATTTTTATAACTACTATACTTACTGTAACTAGTAAAAAAGAAACAGCAAGTTTAGCTGGAGTTATTATTGGTCTTACACTTGTACTTATCCATCTAATTGGTATACCTTTTACTGGAACTAGTGTTAACCCTGCAAGAAGCCTTGGACCAGCTATTGTTCAAGGTGGAGATGCTCTTAAACAAGTTTGGTTATTTTTACTAGCTCCAACTATAGGTGCCATTATTTCAGGTATATTCTATAGATTTATTCTATCAAAAAAAAGTAAATAATTAATTTACTTTTTTTATTTTACTATCGTAATTATTATTATCAATATTAAAAGTTATTTCATAAGTATCAGTACTATTATTAGTAAAATCAATACTAACTGTTATAACAGTTCCTGTATTAATATCAAAATATAAAGTTTCACTTTTTTTAAATTCATAATTTGAACCTATATTACTAACTTCAGCTCCATTCCACTTTAAAATTTCACCATCTTTAACATTAATATTTATATTATTAATAGTTTTATTAAAATTAAACTCTAAAGGATATCCTGGAACACTAGAATCTGTAAAACTATAAGAATCTATAGTTTTAATAATTATATTAGTATCAATTTTATTTTTCTTTAAGCTAAAAACATAAGCAAATAATATTATATTAAGAGCTAAACAAATAAAAAGTCCCAGCATTAATTTTCTTTTCTTATTTTCCATATTTCACCTACACTCTATTATCAAAACCACTACGTTTAAATAATTTTTCTAAATCATAATTAGAATAAAATATTACTGTTGGTCTTCCATGTGGACAATTAAATGGATTTTTACAACGTCTTAATTCACTAACAAGTTCTTCCATTTCAGCAAGAGTAATTTTATCATTAGCTCTAATAGACATTTTACAAGCAACAGTAGCAGCTAAATGATCATTAAATTTTTCAATAGAAAAATTCTTTTCTCTTTCAATAATAAGATCAATTATTTTCTTAATTGCTACATCTTCAAATCCTTTAACAAGCCAAGTTGGATGCTCTTTTATAACTATAGAATTAATACCAAATTCTTCAACTTTAAAACCCATTTGTTCTAAGTAAGGAAAGTTTTCTTTAATAATGATAAATTCATTACTAGTAAGTTCAAATGTTAATGGAAAAAGCATTGGAATTGATTCATTTTTAGGATTAGAAAGTCTTTCTCTAACTATTTCATAATTAACTCTTTCTTTAGCAGCATGTTGATCCATTAAATACATACCTTTTTCATTTTGACAAATAATATATGTACCATGAACAACACCAACTGGATACATTTCTGGCATTTCTTCTTTATCCGTATCTTTACGGACAACAATATTTTCTTCTTCTTTTTTAGATGATACATATTTTTCTTCACTTTCACTTACTCTTTCTAAATTAAGAGTAAATGTTTCATATTTAGGTTTTTCTATTTTAATTTCTTTATTTTCTTCTTTAATATCTTCATTAACTATTACTTCTTCAGGAACATATGCTTCTGGTATAAGATTCTTTTTATCAAGAGCTTTTCTAATCATATTATGAATTAAAATAGTTAATTCTTCAAATTTACTAAATTTAATATCCATTTTAGTAGGATGTACATTAACATCTACTAAACTAGGATCAACACTAATATTTAAGACAACTATAGGATATCTATTTTCTGGTTTGTAATTATGATAACCGTCATTGATAACTCTACTTAATTCTGTATTTTTAACTATTCTTCCATTAACTAAAGTAATCATATGATTACGATTTGATCTTTGAACTTCAGGTAATGTAATATATCCATCAATAACATAATCATCATCTTCAGCATGTACTTCAAGCATTCTTTTAACTACATCTATACCATACACAGCAGAAATTGTTTTAAGTAAATTACCCATGCCATCTGTTTTTAATATATTATTACCATTATTGGTTAAAGAAAAACGAATATCAGGATGTGATAAAGCCAGTTTATTCATATATTCTGTAATATAAGCAAGTTCAGCATATAAGCTTTTTAAATGTTTAAGTCTTGCTGGTGTGTTATAAAACAAATTAGAAACTTTAATTTGTGTACCTTTTCTTAAATCACCAGGTTCTACACTAATAAGTTTACCACCATTTATAACAACAATAGTTCCTTCATTACCATTTGAAGTTTTAAGTTCTACTTCACTTACACTGGCAATAGATGCAAGAGCTTCACCTCTAAACCCAAGTGTATTAATACGAAATAAATCATCTTCATCTAATAATTTACTAGTTGCATGACGACTAAAACAAAGAATCGCATCATCTTTTATCATACCACAACCATTATCAATAACTTTAATTTCTTTAGTACCAGCTTCAACTAAATCAACTTTAATTTCTGTACTACCAGCATCAATACTATTTTCAACTAATTCTTTGACAACACTAGCACATTTTTCAACTACTTCTCCAGCGGCAATTTTATTAGCTAGAATTTCATCCATTACTTTAATTACTGCCATATAAACACCTTAATTCTATATAATATATTATAACACGTAAATAAAACAAATAACAAAAAAATGTGTTAAACACATTTTAAATTTTATAATTTATTTAATTCTTTGATAGTTAAACCAGTAGCTTCAGATATTATATTTAAACTAACTCCTTTTTCTTTAAAGCTTTTAGCAAGTTCTATTTTTTCTATTTTCTATTAAATTTTCATTATTTAATATTCTTATTTTACCATGTACATCTTCCTTTTTTAGTTCAAAATATAAGCATATTAATGTTTCTAATCTTTCTATATTATCATTATCTCCAAACATTTTTTTAAACTTATAATCAAATGCTAATGGTATATTTATTTTATTTGTTTCTTCTATCACAAGTCCTCCTTTCAATTAGCATCTAATTGTATATACTCAAAAACTTTTATTTTTCCTGCTTAAAATTAAAAAAAATACTATTTATATAGTATTTTTATGTATTAATAACAGTTTTTAATCTTTTTAATATTTTCTTTTCAATTCTTGATATATATGACTGACTAATACCTAAATAGGTTGCTACATCTTTTTGAGTCATTTCTTCATTATTATCAAGACCATATCTTAAAGTCATTATTTGTTTATCTCTTTTATTTAATTTTTCTAATTCTTTAGATAAAATATTTTTATTTATTTCATTTTCTAATCCTTTAGTAACAATATCATCTTCTGTACCTAATATATCTTCTAAATGAAGTTCATTTCCTTCTGAATCATAACTTAAACTATCTTCAAAACTTACTTCTGTTTTTCTTCTTTTATTTTTCCTTAAATACATTAATATTTCATTATCAATACATCTAGATGCATAAGTAGCAAGTTTAATGTTTTTATCAAGCTTATATGTATTTATTCCTTTTATTAAGCCAATACTTCCAATACTAACTAAATCTTCTAAGTCTAAACCTGTATTTTCATATTTTTTAGATAAAAAAACAACTAAACGTAAATTATGTTCAATAAGTTTATTTTTATCTTCAACATCACCTTCCATATTTCTTTTTACTAATTCACATTCTTCTTCTTTAGAAAGTGGACCCGGTAATTTATCAGCACTACCAACAAAAAATACTTCATCATTAATATTTAAAAATAATAATATTTTTTTAATAAATTTTCTAAACATTTTATCCCTCCAATATTCTACTACCAATAATACAATCAATACCATCCATATGAAATGATTCATCCATAATTCCTACTAAAAAATTATATCTATTACCTATACCTTCTATAATCATTTTATTTACTTTAAAACATTTTAGAACCCCATTATAATTTATTGTTTTAAATGGTACTAAAATCATTTTAAATTCATTTATATCATATATTATTTTCTTTCTATCAACTATAATAATATTTCTCTTTTTATATGGATCAATAAGTTTATTACCAGTATCTAAAAAAGCTATCAATTTAATTTTGTCTTTTTCATTAAAAAATAATTCTATATTATAGTAATTAGAATAATTAATCTTATAATTTTTTAATTCTTTATAATATAAATAAAGTATTAATGGTGAAAGAATAATTAAGAATAAAATTGATACTACATTACCATTTTTATAAAATATAAAGCCTTTATTGTTATAACAAAAACTATTATTAATAAAATATAAAAATCCTCCTAGTATTATACTAACTAAATATAAATATATAAAATTATGCATAAAATATTTAAAATTTTTATAATTAAATGTAACTATAAGCATAATAATACTAATTATTAGTTTAAATAATATTAATGTTAAATTATTAAGCTTTATAAATAAAAATAATATACTAACACTACCACTAAAAGCTCCTAATAATAATCTAGTAATACTAGTATTTCTTTTTAATATATAAGAAACACTAAGAAGTATTAAAAAATCAAATATAAAATTAATGATTAATATTAAATCTAAATATACTTTCATATTATCACCAATTTTATTATAAAAAAAAGACACATCAATTTGTGTCATTTTTTAGTTTAAAATCCTCTTTTTCTTAAGAATGCTGGAATATCATCATCTCCTGAATCATCTCCAGTTTCATCTGGTTCTTCTGGAACATTTTGTGGTTCTTGTTTATATTGTTCTCTCTTACCATATGAATGATATACTGGTTCATTATTATCATCAAAACCAGTTGCGATTACTGTAACAATAATTTCATCATTTAAATTTTCATTAATTACTGCTCCAAAAATAGTATTCATATCTGTATTAGCAGATGTACGAATAATTTCAGCAGCTTCTTCAACTTCAAATAATGTTAAGTTAGAACCACCAGTAACATTTATGATAGCATCTGTAGCTCCACTGATACTAGTTTCAAGAAGTGGACTTTCAACTGCTTGTTTAGCAGCTTCAGCGGCTCTATTTTCACCTACACCAATACCAATTCCAATAAGAGCATTTCCTCTCTTTTGCATTACAGCTTTAACATCTGCAAAGTCTAGATTGATTAATCCAGCTACAGCAATTAAATCAGAAATTGATTGTACACCACGTCTTAAAACGTTATCTACTTCTTTAAATGATTCTAGAAGTGGAGTTGTTTTATCAATTAATTCTCTTAATTTATCATTTGGAATAACAATTAATGTATCTACATGTTTTTTAAGTTCATCAAGACCACCAATTGCTTGTTCCATACGTTTTTTTCCTTCAAATGAGAATGGTTTTGTAACAATACCTACTGTTAATGCTCCAAGTTCTTGAGCTATTTGAGCAATAACTGGTGAAGCTCCTGTTCCTGTTCCTCCACCCATTCCGCAAGTAACGAAAACCATATCTGCTCCTTCTAAAGCTTGTTCAATTTCATTTTTAGATTCAAGAGCAGCCTCTTTACCAACATTAGGATTTGCACCAGCTCCTAAACCATTAGTAAGAGCTGTACCTATTTGAATTTTAGTTGGTGCAAGAGAAGTATTTAATACTTGTAAATCGGTATTTGCAACTATGAAATCTACACCTTTAACTCCTGATTCTATCATACGATTGACAGCGTTACATCCACCGCCACCAACACCAATAACTTTTATTTTTGCTAATTGATCCATTTCTAATTCAAACATATATATCCTCCCTTATTCACCAAAAAAATATCCAAATACTTTACCTAACATTGTTTCATTAGAATTAGCTTTATCTGATGAAGCAACAATTTTTGCTTCCTCATCAGTCACCATTGAATAATTCTTTCCTCTCAATTTTAATCTATTTACAAAAAATAATACATTACCAAGTGCTGAAGAATACTTATTATTTCTTACACCTATAACTTTAATATTACCAAGTGTAACATCTCCAAGTATCTCACTTGCAACTAATCTTATTTGTGGTAAATTACTAGTACCACCTGTAAGTAATATATAATCAATTGGTTTATTTGTTAAAGAATCAATTTGTTCTTTTACCAAAGTAAATATTTCTTCTACACGTGACATAACGATTTCAGAAATTTCAAATTGATTTACTTTCTTTTTATTACTATAAATATCTATAACTTCTCTAAATTCATTTTCGCTTGCACTTTTTTTATGAGCAACTGCAAAACTTTCTTTTAAGATTCTAGCAACACTAGCATCTACTTTATACATATATGATATATCATTTTCAATATTTTTTCCACCATATTGTAAAATAGAACTTTTAACAGCAATACCTTTATTATATAAAGTTATAGTTGTTGTTTCAGAACCAATATTAACAATAGCTCCTACTTTCTTATCAGAAACCTGTCCTTTAAATGTCTGCATGTCACCAATACAATTTAATGAAATATCAGCAACTTCAATTCCAATATGTTCTATTAAGTTAACAATAGAATAAATATTTTTTGTAGGTGTTGTAACTAAAATAGCTCTAGCACTAAGTTTATTACCTACAAGACCTTTAGGATCACTAACAGGTTCACCATCATCTACTCTAAAATCAATTGGAACAATTGTTACCATTTCACGATTAGGTGCTAGATGTGGTTTAGCACATGCTTCAAAAACATTGCTTATTTCAATTCCTGTTACAATTTTTTGTTCGTTGTTAATTGGAATTTCCGCATCTACACGAATATAATCTGAAAAATAACTTGGAACAGATGCTATAACTTTTTTAATAGGCATACCAAGCATTTGTTCAACTTCAGTAATTCCTTCTTTAAGTGAAGCAGCAGCTTCCTCAAAATCAGTTATTAACCCTTTTTTTATTCCTCTTGACTTCACAGATGAAGCGGCAAGTAAATTTAATTTATTATTATATAGTTCAAAAACAACTATTTTAATTAAGCTTGAACCTATATCAACACTAGTATAAATATGCTTCACCATATCATCTCCTATAGTCTTACAATAATTATACTATATACTGACCAAAAAAAAAAGAGAATTTTAAAAAAATTCTTCTTTTTATTATATATTTTGAATTAAATTTCTTATATTTTCTTTACTAAAACCCTTCGCATATAATTTTTGAAATAAAAAATTTTTAAGTTCATCATCTTGAAATTTAAAACAATATTTACGATATAACTTATCATATTCATGTTTTAATACTTCTGTTCCAGTACTATTAATAAAATAATTATCTAAATTAGGTACACTATATCCAAGACTAAACAATTCATTACTTATTTTTCTTTTTAAAATACTTTCAGGATATTTATGATTAGCTTTTATCTTTTTTAATATTAATTTATCGCATTTTTCATTAAATTCTTTAAAATCAATCTTAGAAAATTCATCTTCAATAATATCGCTATCAATACCATTATCTATTAAATCTTCTTTTATTTTAAATGGTCCATCATTTGAAAAATTCATTCTATCATGAATATAAGCTCTAGTATAATTAACATCATTTATAATACCATTATCACGAAATTTAACTATAAATTCATCAATCATATCATCATCTAAATTAAGCTCTTTTAAATATTTTATAATTTCTTTTTCGCTTCGCATCTTTTTGCTAACAAATTTAAAAGCTTCATTATATATATCATAATAATTATTTTCTTCTTTTATTTTTTCCATAGTATTATCATCAACATTAGAATTAAAAAGCAAATTATTATTTAGTATTACATTATCGTATGTAACAATAGTAGTATTATTATCAAGTTTTAATTTATATTTTCCATTCTTTTGTTTTTTTATATTTTGTATCTTCATAAATACCCTCCTAACATCTATTATTATTTTAGCATACATTTGTTCGTGTTGCAATATATAAAATAAAAAAATTGTAAATATTTACAATTTTATTTTTTTTCTTTAGCTTGTTTTTTTAATAAATCTCTTATTTCTTCAAGTAATAAAGTTTGTTCATCTTTTACTGGTTCAGCAGGTACTTCTTCTTTTGCTTCTTCTTTCTTTTTGCCTATATTCATAAGGCTATTTACAAATTTTAGCATGAAGAAAAGTACTAAAGCCATAATTAAGAAATTAATAACTGCAGTTAAGAAATGACCCCATTCAAGATATTGACCACCCCAAATTTTAAGACGACCACTTACTTCTGCTCCACCAATAGAATTAATTATTGGATTAATAAAATCTGTTGTTAAAGCTGTAACAATAGCTGCAAAAGCAGTACCAATAATTACACCTATTGCCATATCCATGACATTTCCTCTTAAAACAAAAGATTTAAATTCATCAAGCATCTTACCACTCTTAGCTTTTATATTTTTTTTATCAATTTTTTTCATATTATCCCTCCAAAAATATTTTACCACATATTTATTATTTTAATAATTTAATTTTGTAATTTTCTTTAGACATTAAATTTATTATACCATTATCACCAATTACATGAGCAGCACCTACAGTTACAAATACATTTTTATCTTCCTCTAAAAATTGTTTTATTTTTCCAACCATTATTGTATTTCTATTATCAAGTAATGCATCATTAAATGCAGTTTTCTCTTCAGTAGTACCTTCTAATAATACTAATTCTTTTAATTTTTCTATATCAGCATTAATATAAGCTTCATACATTTCAATACTTAATTTATTTAATTCTTCATAATTATCTATTATTGTTTCTATTTCCTTAATATATAGTTCATCAGAACTATTCATAAATATACTCATTTGATCTTCATATTCTTCAAGAGCAATTACTTCTTTATTATCTTTATGAGCTCTATCGACGATAATAGAATCTGTACCAGAATTTATATATCCATTCTCCAAAAATGGAAGTAAATCTAATACAGAGTATATTAAACCCAATCTATATATTTTTAATGAATTATACGAAAATAAAGGATGCTCATTTGAAAAATTTTCTATTTTTTCTTTTAATTCACTTGGTAAAATTGTATCAAGTGTTTGTCCATCTGGAAGCATAAATTCATTTAAATCAGCAGTTATATCACTAGTATCAAGTTCTGCTGCAACATAATCAGATTTATTATAAGCTTCATTAACTATATTACTAAGTTTACCAACATTTTCATCACCAAGATGAACAGCGGCCATTAAATAATTGCAATTATCATCATCGCATATCTCATAAAGTATAGGAGTATAATTAAATTCATCTTTTTTAATTATTTCATTTTTCCCTTTTTCAGGAAACCAAGTATCTTTCATAACTAAAAGAATAGTTATTAAAACTATTACAATTATTACCGAAATTATTACTATTATATTATTCTTTTTCATATCATCACCTATTATATACTATCACATTTTTCTAATTTAAAAAAGTTAGAATTTATTTTAACTCTAACTTTTTTACAAACTTTTTAGCTTCACATTCTAATTCTTCAAGTGTAGTATTATTGATAATATAGTCATAATCATAATTATCTACACTAGCATCAGAATAATTAGTACTTATATTTTCAAGACCCATTCTTTTGATAAGTAATGTTTTGGTATCAAAACTATTTTTTGCTCTTTCTATTTCTTCAGGTTCACGAATATGAATAAACATAAGATTATCTTCATTATTTTTAAATCTTACTACTGCATCACTAATACTATTAAATGCCATATCATTATATTCAGTAGTTAATTTTTTAAGATCACTTAAAAACTTACGATCTTTATCAGTTTTTCCACCATTCCAACCTATTAATTTAGCTATTTCTTTTACTTTATCAATAGAAGAAAAATTCATTACTTTCACGTATTTAGCGCAGAATTCTACAAATGTATCTTTACCACTACCACCAGTACCATTAATTATTACTATTTCTTTATTCATACTTCACCTATATTTTTCTAACAAGTGTTTTTCCTTCTTTAAAATGACAATCCTCTGTACATTTAAAATCTGGGAAAGTACATCTAGCACCTTTAGTATATTTTTCTATATCTTCAGCAAGATAGTGATAATTTGCTTCTAAAGCATCACGATATTTAAGAAGTGTTTCTCTAGTTTTTAACATTATTTCAAGTTGTGCAGCTGAGCATAATCTTTCTTTACATTTCAATATAAAATTCTCATATGTGCCACTTTCTTTTACTAAAATAAGTTCACCTTGTGGAATACATTCTTTTACACTATCCATATCATAAAGCCATTTACTTGTTAATTCTTCACTTGATTTAAGAATTGGTGGAACAAAATATTCTTTATTTTCTGTTCTTTCCATTTGATAGTTAATTGTTCTATGTCTTTGGGCTTGAGCAAGACATGCAAATGAAGTTTTATATGTTGTTTGATATATTTCATCAAATATATCTTTTGTATGAATTATATCTTTACCAAAAAGTGAAAGTTTTCTACTCTTTTCATTATTCATTAATCTTTCATCTAATAAATTTAATCGTTCAAGTTCATTTCTAAATTCTTCCATTGCATCAGCAAGTAAATTTTCAAATCTAAACTCCATAAGAGGATGCATAACCTTCATATGAGAAAGATTCAATTCATAATCTTGCATAAAGCTAGCTAAATAGTTTAATTGTCTAACGCTAGTTGTATATACCATCTGTGTTGGTATAAACGTTGTTACTAAATATCTAGCATTTTCTTGAGCAAGTTTTCTAATCTTTTTTTCATCATAAATATATCCATAAGACTTACTAAATAAATCTTTATATATTTCCATCCATTCATTATATAATTCTACTTCTTTGTCAGAAATACCATTATTACTTATAATTGTTGTATAACGAAGTGATTTTTCACTTGTTGTATATTGTTTTTCATTATTAAGTACCATAGCAAGCATTTTAGGAATACCTACTATTTCCATTGTAATATTATTATGATCATAAACACTATGATGACCATTATTAATAGTCATTTCTACTCTTTTTTCAGTTCTACTTAATGGTTCATTAAGTAATGCAACAAGTCCATCTTGACTATAACATTCTCCAGCAAACTTACCTGATAATTTAAGTGCTTCATCTAAATCAAATGTGCCATCTTCACGAACAAACACTGAATTTTTTACTAATTTAATTTCCATACTATCTCTCCTAATCTAACAATGATGAATCTTGATATAAATCAAGTTCTTTTATATTTGTACTCAAATATTTTAGTATCGCATTATCATCGTCAACCATAATTACCTTTTTATCTTTATTGTTTTCAACAAATTCTTTTAGATAGTTACACTTTAATTCAGGACTAGATATATCAGGATAAGATTCTTTAGATAAAATTATACGATGTTCTTTTTTAATAAATGGTATATATTTATCAATCCAATCATTCTTTTCTTCAATTTGAAAATCTTTCTTGCATATTGATAATATATGTATTTCAACATTATCTAAAGTATTAATTTTTTCAAATGTTTTAATATTAGTCATTACTGGTCTTTTAGTTTTAAAGTTTAAAGGAAAACCTACATCATAATCAGTAATTACTCCATCCATATCAATAAACATCACAACATAACTATTCTGATATTCCTTTTTTATCTTATCATAAAAATACATAATATCAAACTCCTTTTACAATAAAATTATTCTTTTTAACTAATTTTTTAGATTCATTTTTTTCTAAATATTTACTTTTTATTTTAATAAGTACATCCTCAGCTACTTTAATAGATGCTCCCATGCGATCCATAGTCGTAGTATCAATAAAATCACAACTAGCTACATTTTTATAAATAAATGGTATAACTTCTCCCATAGAAGCATTATATTTTTCAATATATTCTTCATTCATAGTAGTTCTAGGATCTAAGCATAAAGAACTAATATAATCTCTTTTCATAGACTCATAACTAGTTGTATATAAGGCATAAAAATAGTTTTCATAATTTTTTAAACTTTTTAATTTATTCATAAATTTTTCATATCTATCTTTATTCATCAAATTATCCTTATAGTACATATTATACCAAATAAATGTATCAATTACACCTCTATCACAAATAATTAATTCATTATCTTTTATTTTATCAGTAATTAAATTTTGTCCTAATTCATACTGACTATCAACAAAACCTACTCTATCTTTTAATAATTCTTTCTTTTCTTCTTTTGTTTTTAAAGTTTGATAAATAAGTCCTGCTGGTTCTTCTATACAGACAGTTTTAAAATCAGCTTTTTTAAAAAAATCAAATAAATTTTCAATACAAGTAGTTTTACCTGATCTTGGTGTTCCACTAA
>JAEEGL012445100.1_pt1 | contig 17074 bp, 13 predicted proteins | sample 9134231 | NCBI WGS metagenome assembly JAEEGL01 (sample SAMN16246548, study PRJNA631951) | gut metagenome | biome: gut microbiome; feature: rumen; material: fiber-attached | host: Bos | place: Iran: Karaj | collected 2018-10
CCTGTTCGAACAGCTTTCCGACATTCGTCAGCTGCTGCTCTCTGATGTCGAAGCCGTGGCGCTGAACGACCCTGCCGCCAGTTCATCGGTGGAAGTCATCTGTTGCTATCCGGCTATCACCGCCATGCTTCACCATCGCATAGCCCATGCCCTGCACAAGCTCGGTCTGCCCCTGCTGCCACGCATCATCAGCGAGCGGGCTCACTCCATCACGGGCATCGACATTCACCCCGCGGCACAGATAGGAGCCTCGTTTGGCATTGACCATGGTACGGGCATCGTCATCGGTGCAACCACCATCATCGGTCATCATGTCATGCTCTATCAGGGCGTAACGCTGGGCGCGCGAAACTTCCTTCACGATGCCGACGGACGGCTGCTCAACGAGCCCCGCCATCCCATCATCGAGGATCACGTGACCATCTACTCCAACACCTCAGTGCTTGGGCGCATCCGCGTGGGCCATCACTCGGTCATCGGCGGTAACCTCTGGATTACGCACGACGTGGCACCCCAGTCGCAAATTCGACAGTCGAGCCCCGTCAGGCATACGCTCTTCATCGATGGCGCTGGCATCTGATGCACAGCGTTATGTGGGGATACGGCGTGTTGCATTATTTGGCTGGCTTTTTGCTGGTCAAGTAACGCGACACGTCGTGTCCTCACTTCGTTGATAGTACTGCTTTACAATCGCTAGAACATAGCTTTGTTGGTAAAAAGGCATAGCGTTATAGGCATAAAGGCATAGCTTTATAGGCAGCAATTCAACGCTCCAAATGAAGGGAAATGATTGTCGTTTTTGAATGAATCCAATTCCATGAAATGAGCTGTAAATGTCGTTATGGGCATAGAAATTTGTGTTTTTGCATGTTTTTCAGGCTTTCGAGTGGGTAGCCATCATCAGTTTTACGCGTTTTTCTTCTGCTTTTTTGTCAATGTTTCATTTTTTTTCCGTACCTTTGCCAAGCAAAATTAAATACTATGTATTACCATCAAAAACGTTAAAACGATTTTTATGAAAAACTATTTCGATTTGAAAGGCCATGTGGCAATCGTGACAGGTTGCTCGGGCGGACTAGGTGTGCAGATGGCCAAGGCATTGGCTAATCAGGGATGTAACATCGTGCCTATCGCACGTCGTATGGAAAAACTCGAGGAGGTAGCCAAGGAACTGCGCGAGGAGTATGGCGTTGAGGTGCTGCCCATCCGCTGCGACGTGACGAAGACCGAGATGGTCGACGATGTGGTGCGCCAGACCATGGAGCGCTTCGGACGTATCGACATCCTGATCAACAATGCCGGAACGGGTGCCGTTGCACCAGCCGAGGACATCACCGACGAGCAATTCGACAACGAGATGCAGATCGACCTCTTCGGAACGTTCAAGATGGCTCGTGCCGTGGCCAAGCAGGCCATGATTCCCGCCAAATATGGTCGTATCATCAACATAGCATCCATGTATGGACTTGTGGGCAACAAGATTGCTCCGTGTTCGCCCTATCATGCCGCAAAGGGTGGCGTGGTGAACCTCTCGCGCGGACTCGCTGCCGAGTGGGGTAAGTATGGCATCACGGTGAACACTATTTGTCCGGGCTACTTCTGGACACCGCTGACAAAGGACACGCTGGAGACACAGTGGTTTGCTGACTACGCAAAAGGCACTATTCCCGTGGAACGCTATGGCAATGAGGGCGAACTCGATGCTGCCGCCATCTTCCTGGCTTCACCCACGTCGAGCTATGTCAACGGCGTAGCCCTGCCTGTGGACGGCGGATATACCTGCGTCTGATTCTATCGTGAAGAGTATATAGTGAAGAGTGAATAGCTTATGATTACTTACGCTTCTTGCGGCTATTGGCACAAAAGCAAATCATAAACTATTCACTCTTCACTATACACTATTCACTAAAACCTCTTCATTCTTCTTTTTCAATCTCTCTGAGTACCTTCACGGCTTCGCTTACGGTAGGTACGTCGCGCACATGCATCAGTCGGCGAGACCCCGTCGCGGTGGTGCCACGTGTGGCTACCTCCTTCAGTTGGCAGCGGCGTAGATGCTTAGTGGCGTAGTTGATGACGTGGGTGAAGGTATCGCTCTGATAGAAGGGGCTGTCGCCATTGGCCACGAACTGCATGATCATGAGTCCTTGGCGCATGATGATCTTCTCGCAGCCTAGGCGCTTGCCAATGCGGCGCAGCATCACTACTTGCATGAGCTCTTCGCCCTCGTGCGGCACGGGGCCGAAGCGATCCTCCAAACGCTGGCGGTAGGCTTGCAGCGTGCGGTCGTCCTCGATGGCATCCAGTTCACGATAGAGCAGCATGCGCTCCGACGAGCCGGGCACGTAGGTGTCGGGGAAGTACATGGCTAAATCGCTTTCGATGGTGCAGTCGGCTACAAAGAGCCCATCCCCTCCCCAAGGGAGGGGCGTTTCAATAGCCTTGGAGGTTGTGCTGTCAGTATCGAAAGTATTCAAGTTCCCCTTCCTTGGAGAGGGGCTGGTGGTAGGCTGTTTCTTCGAGGAGGTCAGGAGTGGGCCTTCCTCATTCCTCAGCTCTGCCATGGCCTGCTTGATGATCTTCAGGTAGGTCTCGTAGCCAAGGTCTTCCATAAAGCCACTTTGCTCGGCACCCAATAGATTGCCTGCACCGCGGATGTCGAGGTCTTGCATGGCGAGATTAAAGCCGCTGCCAAGTTCGGAGAAGGTCTCCAAAGCCTCCAATCGGCGGCGTGCCTCTGGCGTCAGCACGGCTTTGGGCGGTGCCAGCAGGTAGCAGAAGGCCTTGCGGTTGGAACGTCCCACGCGACCGCGCATTTGGTGCAGGTCGCTGAGGCCAAAGCGATGGGCATCGTTGATGATGATGGTATTGGCATTAGGGATGTCGATACCGTTTTCGACGATGGTCGTCGACAGCAGCACGTCATAGTCGTAGTTGATGAAGTCCATGACAACCTTTTCGAGCTGTTCGGGCTTCATCTGGCCGTGACCGATGACCACGCGGCAGTCGGGAATATGCTTCTCAATAAGTCGTTTTATTTCCTCGAGGTTCGAGATGCGGTCGTTGACGAAGAATACTTGTCCGTTGCGCGACATCTCGTAGTTGATGGCATCGGCAATGAGGTCGCTGCCGTAGGTGCCCAGCTCGGTGTAGATGGGGTAGCGGTTTGGCGGCGGTGTACGGATGATGCTCATGTCGCGGGCGCCCATGAGTGAGAACTGTAGCGTGCGTGGAATGGGGGTTGCCGACATGGTCAGCGTGTCGACGTTGGCCTTCAACTGGCGAAGCTTCTCCTTCACGGCGACGCCAAACTTCTGTTCCTCGTCGATGATGAGCAGTCCCAGGTCTTTCCACACCACCTGCTTGCCGATGAGCTTATGGGTGCCGATGAGGATGTCTATCTTTCCTGCGGCCAGGTCGGCCAGTATCCCCTTCGTCTTTTTTGCCGAACGTGCACGAGACAGGTATTCAACGCGCACGGGCATACCTTTCAGTCGGTCGCGGAAGGTCTGGTAGTGTTGGAAGGCCAGGACCGTCGTGGGCACCATCAGCGCCACCTGTTTCGAGTCGGCGGCAGCCTTGAAAGCGGCGCGCACGGCAACCTCGGTCTTGCCGAAGCCTACGTCGCCACACACCAGTCGGTCCATCGGCTTCGGGGCCTCCATGTCGGCCTTTACCTCCTGTGTGGCTCGCAGCTGATCGGGCGTGTCCTCGTAGAGGAACGATGCCTCGAGTTCGTTCTGCAGGTATGAGTCGGGTGAGTAGGCAAAGCCTTTCTCCTTCTGTCGTCGTGCATAGAGTCGGATGAGGTCGCGGGCGATGTCCTTGATGCGCTTCTTCGTGCGGTCCTTGAGCCGTTCCCAGGCTCCGGAGCCGAGGATGCTCAGTCGTGGCGGTTCGCCTGTGTCGCTGCGGCGGTATTTGCTGATTTTGTATAGCGAGTGGATGGACACGTCCACCTTGTCGTTATGCTGATAGATGATGCGGATAACCTCCTGATATTGCTGGTCGTTGGGCGATGCTGATGGGCTGTTGATGGGAATGCGCACCAAACCGCCGAACTTACCAATGCCATAGTCGACGTGAACGAGGAAGTCGCCAAACTCCAGCTCCTGCAACTCCTTCATGGTAAGTGCCATTTTGCCCGATCGTGCCTTCTCGTTCTTCAGTGTGAACTTGTGGAAGCGGTCGAAGATCTGATGGTCGGTAAAGAAGCACGCCTTCAGGTCGTGGTCGACGAATCCTTCGTGCAGCGTGTGGTCAACGGCTATCAGAGATGAAGGTTGAAGGGATGAGGAATGAAGGGACGATGATTGGGCGTCGCTGGCTGAAGACTGTTCCTGGCAGAGCATCTCCTGCAGGCGCTGGTGCTGCTTCTTGCTGTCGGCAAGGATATAGAGTCGATAGCCGTGCGATGCGTAGTCGTTGAAGGTTTGCACCATCAGTTCCACGTTCTTATGGAACAACGGCTGTGGCGCCGTACTGAAGTTGATGGTGGTTCCCTGGGCAGGAGTTGAAGAGGGGTGGGCTCCAGCCTTGTTCGGGGCAAGGCAAATCTTACGGAACCGGCCTGACAGCTCCTCGTACTGCAGGGCGGTGGACAGGTTCAGCTCGCGGCGCATCTCTCGTTGCAGCTGTGCCTGCTCCATTTCCGTGAGTCCTTCCATACGTTCTGTCATCGCCTGATGCGAGAATCCTTCCTCGTAGATGCGTCCGATGGTGTCGTGCACGAACTGGAAATCGTGGGCGACGAGGATGGCATCGTCGGAAAGGAAACTCAGGAAGGGTATCTTTTCATTCGCCGTTGCCGATAGTTCCGGCACAATTTCAACCTGTTGGCGGCGATCTTTCGACAGTTGGTCCTGCACGTCGAAGGTGCGGATGGTGTCGATTTCGTCGCCAAAGAAATCGATGCGGAACGGCAGTTCGTGGCTAAAGCTGTAGATGTCGAGGATGCTTCCGCGCACGGCAAACTGACCAGGCTCATAGACGTAGTCGGTCTCAGTGAACCCCAGGTCGCGCAACTGTTGCTCGAGCTGCACGATGTCGATGGTTTGTCCTGTGGCGAGTTGGATGAGGCGTTCGTCGAGATTCTTCTGCGACACCACCAGTTCGGCCAATGCTTCAGGATAGGTGACGATGTAGAGTGGGGTGGTGGCCGTTGGGTGTTGGGTGTTGAGGCGTGCCAATACCTCGGTGCGCAGGATTTCGTTGGCAGCGTCGCGCTGGCCGAACTTCACTGCACGCCGATAGGACGAGGGGAAGAACAATACCTCTGTACCGTCCCCGCCTTGCTGCTGGTCGGTGATCAGCTGCATGAGATCGTTGTAGAAGTAGCCTGCCTCGTCGGCATCAGACAAGATGAACAAAAAACTGCCGAGTTTTGGTTTTTTCTTTTCTCGTTGGCTTAATGCAGCAAACAACAATGGTTTGGCTGAGCTAATAAGTCCTTCCAGGAAAACGTCTTTCTCCGATTTGTTTTCCAGTACATGGCGCAATGCCCCGACCTGCGGCAGCATTGCATAGAGTTTCGCGATGTCGTGTATTTCCATTTAGGTTTTATCAGTCAGCTGGCAGCGGCGGATACTTGCGGAACCAGCCGTCCCAGCGTAGGCGCATGACGCCGAAGAATGCTTCGCCAAAGATGCCACCCGACATCTTCGAAACGCCTTCGCGACGGTTGATGAAGATGACAGGTACCTCCTTGATGCGGAAGCCTATCTTGTGGGCGGTGTACTTCATCTCTATTTGGAAGCCATAGCCCTTGAAACGAATCTTGTCGAGTTCGATGGTCTGCAGCACCCGGCGCTTGTAGCACTTGAATCCTGCCGTGGTGTCGTGCACCTTGAAGCCTGTGACGAAGCGTACATACTTCGAGGCAAAGTAGCTCATGAGCACGCGGCCAATGGGCCAGTTCACCACGTTGACGCCGCTTACGTAGCGCGAACCGATGGCGAGGTCGTAGCCTTCGTCGTGGCAAGCGCTGTAGAGGCGCGGCAGGTCGTTGGGGTCGTGTGAGAAGTCGGCATCCATCTCGAAGATGTAGTCGTACTGGTGCTCCAACGCCCACTTGAATCCCGTGATATAGGCCGTGCCCAAACCCAGCTTGCCTGAACGCTCGAGGATAAAGAGGCGGTCGGCAAACTCCGTGTCCATCAGCCGGTGGACAATCTGGGCGGTGCCATCGGGCGAACCGTCGTCAATGACGAGTATGTTGAACTGGTGGCCTGCAGGCTGCATGGTGCCGTCGGCAGAGACCACGGTGGACTGTCCGAGTGCCAATACGGCCCGGATGATTTTCTCAATGTTCTCCTTCTCGTTGTAGGTTGGGATGATGACGATACTGTCGCTGTTCATGAGACTATTTGCAATTTACTGTTTGCGCATTTACTGTTTGCGCATTTACGATTACGGGTGTTTTTTTATTCTGTCGAGATGGTCGTCACCTCGGGAGTGTTCACTGGCTCCTGCTTCTTGGGTTCGGCCGATTCCTTCTTGGGCTCATGACCACCACCTGCAGGTTCTGCGGCGAAGGCAGCTTCGGGCAGAGGTTCGTCGATGACGGGCACCTCCGACTTCTTCTGGACAGCCTTCACGGGTTTCTCCTCGACCACCACGATATCCTCGTCGACCACGGTACTCTTGTCCATATCGACGATGTTTCGGTTCATGGTGTTCAGTCTATAGAGTTTGTCGAGCTTGCCTTGACGCACGGTGAGCATGATGAACTTCTCGTCTTGCGATAGCTTTGCATCGACATAGCTGCCACTGGGAACGCCTGTGATGCTCATCTCCTCCAGCAACTTGCTCTTGCCGTTGAAGCAGTAGAGAACGCCGCTGTTCATGTAGTACATGTCGGCACGCTCGGCATCGGGGAATCGAGCCACGACCACGCTGCCTTTGGGCAACACAGAAGCAAGGCTGTCGAAGGCCTCGGCCACTGGCAGTCCGGGACCACCACTGCGCTTCGCAGGCGAGCTACAGAAGGCAACCAGGGCCAGAAGTGCCACTACGGCCACAGCAGCAGCCACCTGCCACTTGCGGTTCTGCTTCACTTTGGTTACCACTTCTCCTGTCTTTTCTTTCAAATCCATATTCTTTCGGTAATAATGTTCTATTTGTCGGCGAAGTTACAACATTTCTTTGACTTAGCAAAATAAATGCAAGAAAAACTGCTTATTGGTCGGGGTTCTCCACAAAACCTTGATATTCAGGCTCAAGTGCGGACATGATGACGCGATAGCTCTCCTCTTCGGCATGGCGGATGTTGTCGGCACTCTGCCCGATGGGCTGGATGGGTTCGTGGATAGTCAGGCGAAGCGGATGCCAGAACACCCAGTAGATGTCCTTCATGCGGGGCTTCACGCGGAACGAACCGTTGATGGTGAGTGGGCAGACGGGCAGTTGCAGGTCATCGGCAAGCATGAAAGCGCCACGCTTGAATTGGGCCATGTGCCCTGTGAAGGAGCGTGCACCCTCGGGAAACACCACGAGCGACATGCCGTCGCGCAGCGTCTGTCGTGCCTGGTCGTAGGTCTCGCGAATCTTACTGGGTCCGCGCTTGTCGACGAAGATATGGTGGGCTGCCTCGCAAGCCTTGCCCACGAAGGGAAGACTGCGCAGCTGGCGCTTCATCATCCACTTGAAGTTGCGCCCCAGAAAGCCATAGATAAGGAAGATGTCGAAGGATCCCTGATGGTTGCTCACGAAGACATAGGACTGTCCCTTCTGCAAGTGTTCGCGTCCTTCGACCTTCACGGGCAGGAACAGCACGCGGATGATGAACCTCGACCACCAACGGCCAGGGTAATAGCCCCAAAAGTGGCCGTCGCCGAGCGAGCATCCCACGATGACGGTGACGGCTGTGATGAGCGTAGCCAGCAGGCATAGGGGTGCAGCGATGAGCAACTGATAGACGCGATAGAGAAACTTAAGCATTTCCGATTTATGGATTTACGATTTATGATTATGGAGTGTAGGGGGCCAGACACATGTCCTCTGATTTCCTTAACTACTTATTGATGCCCGGATTTCAGCGTGATGACGGCAATCTCGGGCGATACGCCGAAGCGGAAGGGCACGAGTCCGCCGATGCCGCAGGTGACGTAGAGCTGGTGGTGACCTTCGTGATAGAGGCCATAGTCCTCGTTTAGCCGGAGGTGGCTGCCACGCAATCCGAAAAGCGACACCTGTCCACCGTGGGTATGACCGCTCAGCGTCAGGGGGATGTTGGCTTCGGGCAGGATCAGCGTCTGCCATGCCGAAGGATCGTGTTGCAGCAGAACGACACAGTCTTTGCTGCCGATGCCTGCCAACGTCTTCTGCAGGTCGCCACGCTGTGTGCCCTCTTTCTGCCCGTAGTTTTCCATACCGGCAATGACAAGCCGACCGTTCTTGCGCGAGTCGCGTTCGATGGGCTTCCAATCGTTCATGAGCAGTGTCCAGCCGAATTGCTGCTGACGGCTTTGCATCTCGTGTTCGTTAGCAGCACAGATGGCAGGGTCGTCGTTGATGTAGTCGCTGTAGTCGTGGTTGCCCAGCACCGAGAACACGCCATCTCGCGCACGCAGTTGGCGCAGGATGTCCTGCACGGGATAGAGCTCGGAAGGGCGCAGGTTCTGCAGGTCGCCTAGGAATACGATGGCGTCAGCCCGCTGTGCATTGATCGAATCGACGTCGCGTTGCAACAGCTTTTGGCGCCAACCCGTGAAAGAACCCACGTGGGCATCGGAGAAAACCACCATTTTGTAGCCGTCGTAGGTTTCAGGAAGATTTTCGAGGACTATCTCCACATGGTTGATTTTCAGCCTGCGGACGCCCACGAAACTGCCATAGAGCGTCACGAAGACGGCAAATAAGCCTAACACCAGTCCCACCAGGTTGCCCCAGTTGTAGCGATAGTGGCCCAACACCTTCACGATGCGTCCCACCAATGAACACAGGGCGTAGAGAGCCTTGGGCACGAAGAGTACGCCCAGCACCAGCAGATAGACATTCTCGGCTGCAAGGTCGTCCGAAACGAAGTCGCGCTGGAAAGCCAGCACCACCGTCCACACCATCATGGCAACGGTGGGAATCCATCGCAGCAGTCGGAGCCATCGAGGTCGGCGACGCAGTTTCCGGAGGTCGATGTAGAGCTGGGGCAAGAGCAACACCAGCAGGAGCAATATGAGAATTCTTGCAATCATTGGGTTGAGTATTCGTCAGGTTAACCCACACGCAGGAACGCTCGAAGGCGTTCGGCGGGCATGTGGCGTCGGCGGGCATAGTCGAGGAGCTGGTCGGGGCCAATTCTCCCCACGTCGAAATAGCGTGCTTCAGGGTGGGCCAGCATCAGTCCCGACACGCTGGCGTGGGGTCGCATCATGCCGCTTTCGGTCAGTCGGATGCCTATCTGCTGCATGTCGAGCAGCGTGTCGAGCACGAAGTTCATGCTCATGTCGGGCAACGACGGATAGCCCACGGCGGGTCGTATGCCCTGAAAGCGTTCCTGATGGAGTTCGTCCATGGTCAGTTGTTCGTCGGGTGCATAGCCCCAGAATTCCAGTCGCACGCGTTGGTGCAATCGTTCGGCGGTGGCTTCGGCCAGTCGGTCGGCCAAGGTTTGGAGCAACAGTTGTCGATAGTCGTCGGATGGGGCGCCGTAGTCGGTGAAGTGTGCATCGACGGAGGCTGCAAAGAGTCCTATGTGAGTGCTGATGTCGGGCACCTGGCTGGTCGAATCGTGTGTGGAGGACTCGCCCTCGGCATCCCAGACGACCTCACCCGTTGGCCCAATGGGCTTGATGAAGTCGGCCATGCAGAGCGAGGTGCCCTCTCCGCCTTGCTGTCGAAGCATGGGCAGACGTGCCCCGGGCAATACGATGTCGTCGCCATCGCTGGCAGCAGGCATCAGCAGGAACAGGCTATGCGTCTGAAAACGTCCCTCCATGTCGTCGAGCATTTGGTCGGCATCAGTCCTCAGCCGAATGCGTTCGTCCTCCAATCTGTCGGCAGCCACGCCCCAGGCATGGTAGAAATAGGTCCAGTTGATGTAGGGCCGCACCTCATGGATGTCGTAGTCGCTCCTCATTTTTGTTTGCACTTTGAAAAGGCAAAGTTACTATTTTCTGCTGACTTGGCAAAATAATTGTCCAAGAAAAACGACCTTTCGCAATCCTATAGCAACTTTTGGCTTCGCACAGGGCATCGTTCCGTACCCCATAGAGCATTGTTCCGTACCCCATAGAGCATAGCTCCGTACCTATATAAAGCATAGCTTTATACCCCTGTAAAGCTATGCTCTGCAAGGTCGAAAGCATAGCTCTGCAAGGTCGAAAGCATAGCTCCGTAGGCTTAAAAGCATCGCTCCATCAGCTCAAGGTCGTTGCCCCGTAACCACGAAAACAATGCTGCCTCACCTTTGGAACGTAGCGCCCTCCCCTCAGGAGCATCGCTTTTGGCCTCCTTGGGGGTGTTTCGAGTGATGAGTGGAATAAAACGGAGTGAAGAAAAACGGTTGAAAAATTAGCGGAACAGCAGTTCTTCGCCACGGCTGTCGGCGCAGAAACGGCCGTCGTCGACCGCGAATTGGCCATTGCAAAGGGTATGGCTGACACACCAATGCAGGGTGTCGCCCACCAGAGGCGTCCAGGCACATCGGCTCTGCACCAGTTCGTTACCGACTACGTATGGTTCAACACGACGGACGATGGCCACGTCGGCCTTGTAGCCAGGGCGCAGGAAACCGCGCTCGTGCACCTCAAACAAACGTGCAGGTGCATGGCACATCAGTTCGACCACACGTTCCAATGGCAACACGCCCTCATCGGCAAGACCGAGCATGACGGGCAGCGAGAACTGAACCATGGGCATACCTGACGCGGCCTTGCAGCATCCGCCCTGCTTCTGGCTGAGCAGATGGGGGGCGTGGTCGGTGGCTATGGTTGCGATGCGCCCGTTTGTGAGTGCCTGACGCAGGGCTTCGCGGTCGTCAGCCCGCTTGATGGCGGGGTTACATTTGATGAGTGCGCCCTTGCGGAGGTAGTCGTCTTGCGTGAAGAGCAGATGGGCCACGCAGGCTTCGCCCGTGACATTGCCTCCCAACAGGTCGAGTTCGCGAGCCGTAGAGATGTGGGCGATGTGCAGCTGAGTGCCAAAGGTACGTGCCAGCTGGGCGGCAAGCGCCGATGACTGCAGGCAGGCTTCCTCGCTGCGAATGGCCGGATGGAGCATCACGGGCGGGTCGTCGCCATAGGTCTTCTGCATCTGCTTCATGTTCTGGTTGATGATGTCGGTATCCTCGCAATGGGCCATGACGGGCAGATGGAGTAGGGCAGCCGTTTCGAACACTTTCAAAAGCGAACCGAAGCGGTCGACGAGCATGTTGCCCGTTGACGACCCCATGAAGAGTTTCACGCCTGGCGTGTGGTGACGGTCAATCTGTTGGAAGAGGGGATAGTTGTCGTTGGTAGCTCCGAAGAAAAAGGCGTAGTTGACATGACTCTTCGCCTTGGCCAACTGTCGCTTCTCGTCGAGTGCCTCAAGGGTGGTCGTCTGCGGCACAGTATTAGGCATTTCGCAGTAGGAAGTGACGCCTCCGAAGGCTGCGGCACGGCTTTCGCTCTCGATGTCGGCCTTCTCGGTGAGCCCCGGTTCACGGAAATGCACATGCGTGTCGATGACGCCTGGCAAAACAAAAGCCCCCGTGGCGTCGACCACACGGTCGTACGAGCCACGGGGCTGTGGGTTATCGTTATGAGTGATGATGTCGGCAATACGGTCGTCGGCGATGACGACAGAACCTTTGCTGCAAGTGCCGTCGCTGACGATGGTGCCGTTCTCAATCAGTATTCTCATGGGTCTTCCATTCACTTCACGGGAGCTGCCAGCTGGTTTGGCGTGGGAGCAGGCGTCACGGGCGGCTGCTGAGCGGGCAGAGGTTGCTGCACCTGCGGAGCATCGCGAAGTCCATTCATGATTTCCTGGTTCTCGCGAGCTGTCTCATAGTAGTTCTTCACGTAGGCATCGTTCTTGAAGTTGTCCGTAGCCTTACTCATGATGTCCTCAATCCAGGGCGTCAGCTGGGGATAGCGGTTGCCTACGGTGACCATCATGAAGACGCCAGGACCCAGCACGTTGTCGAAGTTTTCGGTCACGAAAGTGGTCACAAGGCTGTCCTCTTGAGCCGAAAGGCGTATCGATTCGGCATTAAGTTCGTTGACCACCTGTGCCATGTCGCTGCCGTTCATGATGGCCTGATCATGGCGATGAACCAGTTCCAATTGCTCGCTACGAAGTTGGTTCCACCTGCTGAAGAAACGGAAGAGCTCGTCGTTGAGTGGAGTACCGCTGACGGTCTGCTGGGTGTTGTCGAAAAGGATGCTGATGTCGCCGCTTTCGAGCACCAGGGGCAGCACGCTCTCGTCGTCCATGAAGATGCTCGCCATGCGTACGGAGTCAAACGATCCGGTGAAGTGAAACTGGCCGTGGACAACGTCGCACGAGTCAATCTTCTTGAAGTCGTTGTCCTTGAGTATCTTTAGGTAGAGCATGCGTCCATCGAGCGTTGAGACGTTCGATGAGCCTTGAATGTTGTAGGTGTTGGCACAAGAGGCCAACCCCATCAGCGATATGATAGCGAGTAATAGTCTGTTCATATTTAGCCTTGGTTCATTTTTCCGAGCGCCAAAGATACTATCTATTCTTCAAGCACGAAAATATTTTTATGCAATTTAATGAAATCGGGGGCGGTTTTATACTTTTTTTGTTTTTCAGCGTGCTCATTTCGTCTCATCCTGGCCCAATTCGCCGCTAATACGGTAGGTCGTGTATAGTTGCAACAAGGCTCCGATGAGCAGCAAAACCACCCATTTGTTGTAGACATATTCTATATATGCGTAGTAGCCGTCGGAGCCATGAAGGCGGAACAGGGGCAGGAGAAAGTTGTACTGGGTGTCGACCATCAAGATGCCCGAAAGCAGAATCAGCAGGTCGGACACGTTCATGATGCGCTTCAGGCGTCGCACCACCAGGTTGCAGCCTTCGTATTGCTGCATCGACTGGATGACTGCAAAGAGAACCGTGCCCACAAGAAACACCCAGCAGGCTATCTGCCGGCCGCATTGCACCACAAACAGGCAGGCGCCTACTACCATCAGCAGGGCGCCCAGGGAAAGAAGAATGTTCTGGAGTTTACTTAGCTTGTACATCGTCGCTGAATACAAAAATGTCCTCGTCGTCGGTCTTCATGAAGTAGCGGCCACGCGCTATCTTCTCGATGGCCTTGGGATTCAGACGCAGCTCTCGCAACTGTATGGAGTCGGCCTCGTGCCGTAGCTGGTACTTTTTGATTTCGGCCTTCAGGTCGCTGATCTGCATCTCGTACTTCATGCGGTGCATGAAGCTGTTTTCATCGAGGAATCCCACGATGGCAATACCTATCACCACAACGATAAGATATTTGTAGTGACTCAGAAAATTCCATATTGCGTTGAGCTTGCTTGCCATGTCTTTGTCCTCAGATTTTTTGCAAAGGTAAGAAAAAACTTTCAACTTTCAACTCTAATCTCTAAACTTTTTTTGTACCTTTGCAGAATATTAACGAAAACTTATGGAAGAATACATTGTTTCAGCACGAAAGTACCGCCCGATGACCTTCGACTCGGTGGTCGGACAGAGCTCGCTGACCACGACGCTGAAGAATGCGGTGAAGAGTGGAAAACTGGCTCATGCCTACCTCTTCTGCGGTCCAAGGGGCGTTGGAAAGACCACCTGTGCACGCATCTTTGCCAAGGCCATCAACTGCCTGACGCCGACCGAGGAAGGCGAGGCCTGCAACCATTGCGAGTCGTGCCAGGCGTTCAACGAGCAGCGTTCGTACAATATTTTCGAACTCGATGCCGCCTCGAACAACTCCGTCGAGAACATCAAGTCGCTCATGGAGCAGACGCGCATACCGCCGCAGGTAGGTCGCTACAAGGTGTTTATCATCGACGAGGTTCATATGCTCTCGCAACAGGCCTTCAACGCTTTCCTGAAGACGCTCGAGGAGCCGCCTTCGCACGTCATCTTCATCCTGGCCACGACCGAGAAGCACAAGATTCTGCCTACCATCATCTCGCGATGCCAGATCTACGACTTCGAGCGTATGACCGTTGAGAACACTATCGCCCACCTGAAAAGCGTGGCCGAGAAGGAAGGCATCGCCTACGAGGAAGAGGCGCTGGCCGTGATTGCCGAAAAGGCCGATGGTGGCATGCGCGATGCATTGTCCATCTTCGATCAGGCTGTGTCCTTCTGTCAGGGCAACATCACCTATCAGAAGGTCATCGAAGACCTTAACGTGCTCGATGCCGACAACTACTTCAACATTGTCGAGCTGGCGTTGGCCAACAAGGTGCCTGAGATTATGGTACTGCTCGACAAGATCATCGGACGCGGCTTCGACGGCGGTCAGCTCATCAACGGCCTCGCTGCTCATGTCCGCAACGTGCTTATGGCAAAGGATCCGCAGACGCTTCCCCTGCTCGAGGTGAGCCAGCAGCAGCGCGACCGCTATCAGCAGCAAGCCCAGAAGGCCCCCACACCTTTCTTATATAAGGCTCTTCGGCTGATGAACCAATGCGACCAAGGCTATCGCCAGTCATCCCACAAGCGCCTGCTTGTGGAGCTGACGCTCATTCAGGTGGCTCAGCTCACGCAGCCCGACGATGCCGATGTGCCTGGCGCGGGGCGTAGCCCTAAGCGATTGAAATCCCTGTTTCGGAAACTTCTCAACAACGTTCAGCAACAGAAGGCGAGCCAGCAGGGTGCTGCCGCTGAACGCAACGTACAACCTACCACCCCTCAACCGTCGCCCGTCACCACGCATAGTGAACCTTCGGCAAAGGCTGATGAATCCTCATCGGTGGCAGTAGGTGGCGTATCCCCACGCCTGAAACTCGACTCGCTGGGCATCACCTTCAAGCAACTGCGTCAGGATGAGCAACAGGTTCAGCAGCAGTCTGAGCCTGAAATCACGAATAAGGAGGAGAACAATGCCTTCACAGAGGAGAATCTCCTGGAGGCATGGATTGGCATGTGTAACCGCATGCCTGGGAAGATGAAGGCGATGGCTCAGCGAATGAAAAACATGCAGCCTCACATCATTGGTGAAAACCAGATAGAGCTGGTCGTCGATAATGAAATACTGCTGGGACAAATCAGCGAAATCAAAGGTCGTATCCGTGCAACGTTGGCCAAAGACCTGCATAATGGGCAGATTCAACTGGCCATCCGTCAGGCAGCGGTGGAAGAAATCAAGCCTATCCTGAGCAAGCGCGAGGTGTTCGATACCATCCGCCGCGACAATCCGGCTCTTGAAAAACTACGCCAGCTTCTCGATTTACAACTCGCATAGGTTTTAGGGAAGAGTGAATAGTGAGTAGTGAATAGTGAATAGTTTATGATTACTCTTGGTGGGCATGTCTTCAATCGAGTTCACCATTTCAAAGCTAATTAGAGAAGAGTGAATAATAAGTAGTGAATAGTTTATGATTACTCTTGGTGGGCATGTCTTCAATCAAGTTCGCCATTTACAAAGCTAATCATAAACTATTCACTATTCACTATTCACTACTTACTATTCACTATGAACTAGGACTAAATCAGCCTTATTCCCAGTTTTCGGCATTCTTCGCGCATTTCGTCGGGCCAGATTGAAGCTTGAATCTCGCCGATGTGGGCCTTTTGCAGCAACACCATGCACAGACGGCTCTGACCGATACCGCCACCAATGCTCAACGGCAAACGGTCGCTCAGCAGCTGACGGTGGAAGTATAGCTCCTTGCGCTCTTCCTGATGCTCGATGGCCAACTGGCGAAGCAGGCTTTCCTTGTCGACGCGGATACCCATCGACGAGAGTTCGAACGAGCGTTCCAACACAGGATACCAAATCAAGATATCGCCATTCAAACCCTCCAATCCATTCTCGGCGACTGTCGACCAGTCGTCGTAGTCGGCTGCACGTCCGTCGTGCTTCTCGCCATTAGAGAGTCGGCCGCCAATGCCAATCACGAACACGGCACCCCACTCGCGGCAGATGGCGTCCTCGCGCTCCTTCGGTGTCAGCGTGGGATAGCGCTGCAACAGTTCCTCGGCATGGATGAAGCGAATCTGCTCGGGCAGGAAGGGCTTCAGCTGTGGGAAAGTCTCGCACGTCAGATATTCCGTACGTCGGATGGCAGCATAGATGCGGGTTACCACATCCTTCAGGAAGGTCAGCGTGCGGTCCTCGCGTCCTATCACGGCTTCCCAGTCCCATTGATCCACGTAGAGCGAGTGGAGGTTATCCAGTTCCTCATCGGCGCGGATGGCGTTCATATCGGTGTAGATGCCGTAGCCTCGCTCCACCTCCTGCTCGGCCAAAGTCAGTCGTTTCCACTTTGCCAGCGAGTGCACCACCTCGGCCCTTTGCTCGCCCATGTCCTTGATGGGGAACGTCACGGGGCGTTCAATGCCGTTCAGGTCGTCGTTGATACCCAACCCTTGTAGCACGAACAGCGGGGCTGTCACGCGGCGAAGCCTTAGCTCCGTCGAGATATTCTGCTGGAAAAACTCCTTGATCAACTTGATGCCGTGCTCTGTTTGACGCATATCGAGGACGGCCTTGTATCCCTTTGGCTCAATTACTTTGCTCATAAAATCTTCTTACCTTTTGTATTACAGCTTGCAAAGGTAATAAAAAGTTTCAAGTTTCAAGTTTATTGTTTCAAGTTTTTTCGCTTTGGCTTTGAAGTTTCAACTTTTCTTTGTACCTTTGCACCCGCAATAGCGCATAGAGGCTCATTTGCCGCAAGTCGCTGACAGGTCCCGTAGCTTAGCTGAATAGAGCGTCAGATTCCGGTTCTGAAGGTCTTGGGTTTGAATCCCAACGGGATCACGACTCCTCACCTTCATTGTGGGGAGTTTTTTTGTTAGCTGAATGAGGCCAGAAAAAGTTCTGAAGGTCTTGGGTTTGAATCCCAACGGGATCACGACTCCTCACGTTCATTGTGGGGAGTTTTTTTGTTAGCCGAATGAGGCCAGAAAAAGTTCTGAAGGTCTTGGGTTTGAA
>JAEEGL013795191.1_pt1 | contig 17074 bp, 12 predicted proteins | sample 9134231 | NCBI WGS metagenome assembly JAEEGL01 (sample SAMN16246548, study PRJNA631951) | gut metagenome | biome: gut microbiome; feature: rumen; material: fiber-attached | host: Bos | place: Iran: Karaj | collected 2018-10
CGGTTGCCGCCCCTCGGTGCAAAGGGTGACGAGATAGATGCCCCGGCCATGATAGTCGTGGTGGATGCTGCGCTGGTGCATCTGTGGCACCGTGCGGCCGTCGCAAGGGGAATGGGATGTCACGGCTTGTGACAATCGTTGACCTTCTTGTGCTTGCTTATCTGCAACTTCGTGGCGGGGAAATACTCGGCGAGCAAGTTGTAGAGGTCGGGGTCATAGTCGAGCAGCTCCTCGCGGGTGTTGCACCAGTTGTGCTTGCCGTCGGTGTGGGGCATCTCAGCGTTCACGTTGAACCAGTCTTGCACAGCCTCGGCGAAATACTCCTCCTTGTCGGTGATGCGATAGGTGCCATCGAGGATGCCGCTGGCCTTCGCCCGCTCATAGCACTGGCGCAGCCGCTCGTCGAAGTCGGGCACGGCGAGCATCAGTCCGATGAGGTGGATGCTATGGGCGAACTCATGGATGAGGATATCCTCAGCGTGATATTTATCAATCTGGTAAGCCAACACGTTCTCCTCGGCGCAGCTGGTCAGCGGCAGCTCCAGGTCGCCGCCCAGCCCTCGTGCACGGAGGTCCCAGTTCAGCGACGTATCGTTTACCAGATAGCGGTGCTCGGGGATATCGGTGGTACCCTCATAGCGCCCCATGATGGCCACACGTGTGCCGTAGCTCACCATCGAGTCGAGCACATTGCGCGGCAGCATGCTGGTCATGGCATAGAGCGTGCGGTGGGCGGCGGTGAAGGCCGAGTCGGGCACGCGCCAGCTGGAGATGAGCGGCAGACCGTTCACATCAACGTACTTGGTGTAGAAAGCATCCAGGTGGAGCGAGTCGGGTGGCGTGGTCACCACACATTCGGGGATGTTGAGTTGTTCATCGGCTGTGGCGGTGGCTTCGGCCTGATTGTTTTTCTGCTGACATGAGGCCGTCAGCAGCATGCCCAGGAGCATTGTAATAGTAGTTTTCTTCATCGCTTTTTAGGTTTTGTCATTTCGAGGTGACAAAGATAGTGAAAAAAAAGCAATCCATCATTCATTTCTTGGAAAAAAAATGCACCACAGCGAAAAATAAATGCTTTTTTACGATGAATTGCGGAAAGATTTTCGTAACTTTGCCCCACAAATGAAAACAACTTTATTGTCAATCTAAAAAATCGTAAATTACTATGGCATTTCTGACTAACGACAAGCTGGTCATCGTCGGCGCAGCCGGCATGATTGGCTCGAACATGGCCCAAAGCGCACTGATGATGGGTCTCACCAGCAACCTGTGTCTCTATGATGTGTTCTCGCCCGAGGGCGTGGCCGAGGAGATGCGCCAGAGCGGCTTCGACGAGGCCACCATCACCGCCACCACCGATGCCGCTGAAGCTTTCACTGGCGCCAAGTACATCATCAGCAGCGGCGGTGCTCCCCGCAAAGAGGGCATGACCCGCGAAGACCTGCTGGCTGGCAACTGCAAGATTGCCGAGGAGCTGGGCCAGAACATCAAGAAATACTGCCCCGACGTGAAGCACGTCGTCATCATCTTCAACCCCGCCGACCTCACCGGCCTGGTGACGCTGCTCTATAGCGGACTGAAGCCCGGACAGGTGACCACGCTGGCTGGCCTGGACACCACGCGTCTGCAGAGCGCACTGGCCAAGAAGTTTGGCGTGTTACAGAGCGAGATTAAGGGCTGCGCCACCTACGGTGGACACGGCGAGCAGATGGCCGTCTTCGGCAGCCATGTGGAGATTGCCAGCAGGAAGCTGACCGACATCATCGGCACGCCCGAATTCCCCGCCGAGGAGTGGGAGCAGATGAAGACCGACGTCACCAAGGGTGGTGCCGCCATCATCAAGCTGCGTGGCCGCAGCTCGTTCCAGAGCCCCTCGTACCTCAGTGTTGAGATGATTCGCGCTGCCATGGGCGGTGAGCCGTTCCGCTTCCCCGTCGGTACTTATGTAAAGACCGACAAGTACGACCACATCATGATGGCCATGAAGACCACCATGACTGCCGAGGGTGCCAAATACGAAGTGCCCCAGGGCCTGCCCGAGGAGAACGCCAAGCTCGACCAGAGCTACGAGCACCTCTGCAAGATGCGCGACGAGCTGGTGACACTGAACATTGTGCCCCCCATCTCGGAGTGGAGCAAGATTAACCCCAACCTTTAATCGCTAGGAGCTAAGTATTAGGAGTTAGGAGTGAGATGGGCTGTTTGCCGACTCCTAACTCCTAAATCTTTACTGCTTGCCCCCTTTTTCGCCACTTCTACCTGCGCTACACGATAGGAAGATTACAAAACCATCAATATGAACTACAGTATAAAGCATCCCGAGAACCTGGGCGGTATGAACGACCGCATCAAGCGTCTGCGCCAGCAGAATTTTGACACGCCGACGACGCTGAGCATCGAGCGGGCCATGATTGAGACCGCATTTTACAAGGAGCACTTCGGCACGTTGTCCACCCCCGTACTCCGTGCCCGGAACTTCTATGAGATATGCAAGAAGAAGACTATCTACATCGGCGATGACGAGCTGATTGTGGGTGAGCGCGGCCCGTTGCCGAAGGCTGTCCCTACCTTCCCGGAGCTGACCTGTCATTCGGTGGAGGATTTGCACACGCTGAACGAGCGAGAGCTCCAGCGCTACACCATCAGCCAGGAAGACATCGATACCTACGAGCGTGAGGTCATCCCCTATTGGAAAGGCAAGACCCAGCGTGAGCGTATTTTCAACCATGTGTCGAAGGAGTGGGAGGAAGCCTACCATGCCGGCGTGTTCACGGAGTTCATGGAGCAGCGTGCCGCCGGTCATACGGCTATGGACGGCAAGATGTACCATGAGGGACTCTTGGATGTGAAAGCTCGCATCGAAAAGCGCATTGCCAGCCTTGACTATATCAACGACCCGGAGGCTACCGACAAGCAGCAGGAGCTGGAGGCGATGGCCATCTCGTGTGATGCCGCCATCCTCTTTGCCGAGCGGCATGCAGAGCTGGCAGAAAAGATGGCAGAGAATCTAAGTTTAGAGTTGAGAGCTGAGAGTGCGGTAGCAAACTCTCAACGCTCATCTTTAAACTCTCAACTACAAAGAATCGCCGAGCTCCGCAAGATTGCCGATGTCTGTCGTCGCGTGCCTGCCCATGCTCCCCGCGACCTGTGGGAGGCCATACAGATGTACTGGTTTGTGCACCTGGGCACCGTCACCGAGCTGAACGGCTGGGACTCGATGAACCCCGGGCACATCGACCAGCACCTGTGGCCATTCTACGAGCAGGGCTTGAAGGACGGCTCGCTGACCCGCGACAAGGCTAAGGAGCTGCTCAGCTGTCTGTGGATTAAGTTTAACAACCAGCCGGCACCGCCGAAGGTGGGTGTCACGGCACTGGAGAGCGGCACCTATAACGACTTTACGAATATCAACATCGGCGGCGTAGACCGCGAGGGAAATAGTGCCACCAACGACCTGTCGTACATGATACTGGAAATTCAGGAGGAGCTGCACGAGCTGCAGCCCGGCCTCTCTATCCACATCGCCGAGAATACCCCCGACGACTTCCTGCTTGAAGGCATCAAGGTCATTCGCCAGGGCCACGGCTATCCCAGCATCTTTAACCCCGACACCTATATTAAAGAATTGGTACGCGAGGGCAAATCGCTGGAGGATGCCCGCGAAGGCGGCTGCTCAGGCTGTATCGAGGTGGGCGCTTTCGGCAAGGAGGCCTACCTGCTCACCGGCTATCTGAATACGCCGAAGATATTAGAGATTACGCTGAACAACGGCATAGACCCCGAGACCGGCAAGAAGCTGGGTCTGGAGACCGGCGACCCGCGCTCGTTCCAGACCTTCGAGGAGCTCTACGACGCCTGGCACCGCCAGATGGTCTACTTCGTCAACCTGAAGCTCTCGGTGAACAATTACATCGAGCGCATGTTCTCGCTCTATGCCCCCGCTACCTTCCTCAGCCTCTACATCGACGACTGCATCGAAAAGGGCAAGGACTACTACAGTGGCGGTGCACGCTACAACACCACCTACATCCAGTGCACCGGCCTTGGCACCATCACCGACTGCTTCACCGCACTGAAGAAGCACGTCTTCGAGGACAAGCGCTACTCGATGGACGAGATGCTGGAAGCCTGCGCCAAGAACTGGGGATCGAATAGTTTAGAGTTTGCTACCGCACCAGAAACCACTGCGGGAGCAAACGCTCAACGCTCATCGCTCAACGCTCAACTGGAAATCATGCGCCAGTACATCCGCAACCACACGCCGTTCTTCGGCAATGACGACCCCTATGCCGACGACATTGCCGTGCGCGTCTACGACGATTTGGTGAAGGCCATCGAGGGGCGTCCCAACACGCGTGGCGGCAAGACCCAGCTGAACATGCTCTCCACCACCTGCCACAACTACTTCGGCAGCGTCTGCGGAGCTACGCCCAACGGTCGCTTTGCCCATTTCGCCATCAGCGACGGCACCTCACCCGCCCACGGCAGCGACAGCCACGGCCCCACCGCTGTCATCAAGTCGCTGGGCAAGCTCGACCAGACGAAGAGCGGTGGCACACTGCTCAACGTGCGCTTTGTGCCCGCACTGCTGAAGCGCGAAGAGGACCAGAAGAAGCTGGCATCGCTCATCCGCACTTACTTCAAATTCGGTGGCCACCACATCCAGTTTAACATTGTCGACACGGCCACCCTCCACGATGCCCAGCAGCACCCCGATGAATACCGTGACCTGCTGGTGCGCGTGGCTGGCTACAGTGACTATTTTAACGACATGACAGAGCAGCTGCAGAACGAAATCATCGCCCGAACGGAGAACGACGAGTACTAAGTTGCGTAACATACCACACTTTGCAAAGAAAGTATTTGCGTGTTTGGCAAGAAAGCAGTAACTTTGCATCGCCAAAGCTAAATGCATTACCTAATAAGCCAAATGAGAAAATACTTTCTTTTGTTGTTTGCCCTTGTGGCTGCCATTCCCCTCTTCCCGCAGATCAGGGGGAACAATATCGTAGTGACTGTCGAACCCGACCATCAGGACTGGCATTACCAGACGGGCGAGACCGCCAAGTTCCAGATAGAAGTACGTCGGTCGGGCACACTGCTCAGCGATGTCAGCATCGACTATGCCTCCGGGCCGGAGATGTACCAGACGGAGAAGAAAAGCCTCGTCTTGAAGGATGGCACTTTACAGCTGAGAGGCTCCATGCGGCAGCCGGGCTTTTGGCGTGTCGACGTCATCGCACATGTGGACGGCAAGGACTATAAGGGAGCCTGCGCCGCCGCATTCTCGCCGGAAAAGCTGCAACCCTCGACGGTGATGCCTCAGGACTTCAGCAGTTTTTGGGAGAACGCCATTCGGGAGGCCAGGACGGTGGACCTCGACCCCACGAAGCGCCTGCTGCCCGAGCGCTGCACCAAGGATGTGGATGTCTATGAGGTGTCGTTCAACAACTCCAGATGGGGCTCGCGCACGTATGGAATATTATGTGTGCCGGTCAAGGAGGGGCGCTATCCGGCACTGCTGCGCGTGCCCGGAGCCGGCGTGCGTCCCTATGGTGGCGACATCTACACGGCTTCCCAGGGGGCGGTGACGCTGGAGATAGGCATCCACGGCATCCCCGTCACCATGGTGCAGCAGGTCTACACCGACCTGAACGAGGGAGCGTTGAACGGCTACTGGGAATGGGGGATGGACGACCGCGACAAGTCGTACTACAAACATGTTATCCTGGGCTGCATACGCGCCATAGACTATATCGAGCAGTACACTTCGTGGAATGGAAAAGAGCTGGGAGTGACGGGCAGCAGCCAGGGAGGCTTCCTCTCGCTGGCTACGGCAGGACTCGACCGCCGCGTCACTTTTTATGCGCCCGTGCATGCCGCACTCTGCGACCATACCAACTCACTCCGGGGCATCGCCTGCGGATGGCCCCACTATTTCTATTGGAACAAAGGCAAGGACAAGGAGAAACAAATTGAGACCTCCCGCTACTACGATGGCGTAAACTTCGCACGCCTGATTACCGGACAGCAGCACGGCTGGTTCTCTTTCGGATATTGCGACGATGTGGTGCCGCCCACCACTGCCTGGTCAACCTATAACATAGTAACAGGGCCAAAGGAGATTTCACCATACCAGATGACCTGGCACTTCTGGTATCAGGAGCAGTGGGACGAGTGGGAGGCCTGGCTGCTCCGCCAGATGGGCGTTAAGACAGAGTAACAGATTAACAGAGTAACTTGTTTTTAAGACAGAGTAACAGAGTAGTTGGTTTTTAAGACAGAGTAACAGAATAACAGAGTAGTTGGTTTTAAGACAGAGTAACAGAATAACAGAGTGACTGGTTTTAAGACAGAGTAACAGAATAACAGGGTAGCTGGTTTTTAAGACAGAGTAACAGAATAACAGAGTAATTGGTTTTTAAGACAGAGTAACAGAATAACAGGGTAGCTGGTTTTTAAGACAGAGTAACAGAATAACAGATAAAGATAGAGTAACGTTATAACAGAAAAATAAGATGAAGGGTTTATCGATTATCATTTGTTCCTTATTATTTAGCGTAGTGCTATTGGTAGCTTGCGGCGGACAGAAGAAGACGGCAGCTACAGAGAATGAGGGGGAGGCACAGCAGCAGACGCAGGCCGAGCAGCTGGAGCAGCGGTTGAAGAGCCTGCTGGAGAAAGGCTACATGGCCGGACACGAGGATGCCCCCTTCTATGGCATCGACTGGGAGTGGCAGTATGGCCGCAGCGATGTCAAGGATGTGGTGGGCGACTATCCCGCCGTTATGGGCTTCGACTTGGGCGGTCTGGAATTGGGCGACAGAAAGAACCTCGACAGCGTGCCCTTTGGACAGATCCGCGAACAGCTCTTGGCGCATGTGAAGCGCGGAGGTGTGGTCACCATGTCGTGGCATCCCCGCAATCCCGTCACCACCAGTCCCGATGGCGGACGCTCAGGACAGGCATGGCCTGAAGGTACGGCTTGGGACACTACCCGCGTGGTGAAACATATTCTGCCCGGCGGCTCACATCATGAGCTGTTCAAGGGATGGATGGCAAAAATCGGCGATTTCATCGAGACTTTGAAGGACGAAGACGGCCAGCCCGTGCCCGTCATTTTCCGTCCTTGGCACGAGAACAACGGCTCGTGGTTCTGGTGGGGACAGAAGTGCTGCACCGACGAGGAGTTTCATGGGCTGTGGAACATGCTGCAGGACTACTTGCGCGATGAGCGCGGTTTCGACAACCTGCTCTGGAGCTATTCACCGAACCTCGACGGGCAGTGGACCGAGGAGCGCTTCCTCCAGCGCTATCCTGGCAACGACCGCGTGACGCTCATCGGCGAGGATGCCTATCAGTGGGGCACGGAGGAAGACTTCGTCAGGATGGTGACGGCCGACCTCGACTTCCTCAGCGGCTTTGCGAAGAAGAACGGCAAGCTGTTGGCACTCACCGAATGCGGGCTGAAGAATATGACCGACCCCACCTGGTGGACGCGTGTGCTCATGCCTGTCATGGACAAATATCCCGTCAGCTATTTCCTGCTCTGGCGCAACTACTCGAAGGAGTTCTTCGGCCCTGCGCCTGGCCTCGAATGCGCCAAAGACTACCAGAAACTCTACGAGGCAGCGAACAGCCTCTTCTTGAAGGATATACAATAAGATTAACTGCGACCAAGACAGCCTAGGACAACATGACTGACTTTGAAAAGAAAATGGCAGCCCTACGTGCCCGCCACGAAGAACTGTTGAGCCGTAAGAACGCCCCGAAACCCTGGGGAAACGGCATCTACGAGAAGTATGAGAACCCTATCCTCACCGCTGAGCATACGCCGCTGGAGTGGCGCTATGACTTCTGCGAAAAGGACAATCCCTTCCTCATGCAGCGCATCATGATGAACGCCACGCTGAACAGCGGTGCCCTGAAGTGGAACGGCAAATACTGCCTGGTAGTACGGGTGGAAGGAGCCGACCGCAAGTCGTTCTTCGCTGTGGCTGAAAGCCCCAACGGCATCGACAATTTCCGCTTCTGGCCTGAGCCTGTCACCATGCCAGAAGCTCCCTCCAGCTCCCCCGAAGGGGGAGAGGACCCCGCTACGAACATCTACGACATGCGCGTCACGCAGCATGAGGATGGCTGGATTTACGGCGTGTTTTGTGCCGAGCGCCATGACGACTCGCAGCCCGGCAACCTCTCTGCCGCCACAGCCACCGCAGGCATTGCCCGTACCAAAGATTTGGTGAACTGGGAGCGTCTGCCCGACCTCGTGTCGCGCAGCCAGCAGCGTAACGTCGTGCTCCACCCGGAGTTCGTCGACGGCAAGTATGCCTTCTACACCCGTCCGCAGGATGGCTTCATCGACACGGGCAGCGGAGGAGGCATCGGCTGGGCACTGGTAGACGACATCACCCACGCCGAGGTACGCGAGGAGAAAATCATCTATGAGCGCAAATACCACACCATCACGGAGGTGAAGAACGGCGAGGGCCCGCACCCCCTGAAGACCCCGAAGGGATGGCTGCACCTGGCCCACGGCGTGCGTGCCACTGCCGACGGCCTGCGCTATGTATTATATATGTATATGACAGCCCTCGACGATCCCACCCGTGTCATTGCCCGTCCCGGCGGGTTCTTCCTGGTGCCCGAAGGCCCGGAGTATCTGGGCGACGTGATGAACGTGGCCTTTGCCAACGGCTGGATTGCCGACCCCGACGGCCGTGTGCTCATCTATTACGCATCTGCCGACACCCGCATGCATGTGGCCACCTCGACCATCGACCGCCTCATCGACTATTGCATGAACACTCCCGAGGACGGGCTGTCTACAGCTGCCAGCGTGGAAACCATCAAGCAATTAATCAGGAAAAACCGACAGACCACTTCCCAAGGGAGGGAATAGGATAGGCCAGCAATGGACTACAGAGCGGTAAGACTAGACAAACCAAATAAAAGAAAGCTATAATGAATACAACAAGCAACGAATCAGCAAAACTATCTCAGAAGAATGGATCGCGGGTGAGTCTCACTGAGAAAATCGGCTACGCCCTTGGCGACGCCGCTGCCGGTGGCATCACATGGAAAGTGATGTCCATCGCCTTCCCTGTGTTCTTCACCAGCATCTTCGGCCTCACCGTAGCCGACACTGCCGCACTGATGCTCATTGCCCGCATGTTCGACGTGGTCACCGACCCGCTGATGGGTTCGCTGGCCGACCGCACACAGTCGCGCTGGGGCACCTATCGTCCTTGGCTCATCTACGGAGCCATTCCCTTCGGCCTTATCTTTGCCCTGCTGCTCTACACGCCTGACTTCGGTCCCGTGGGCAAGCGCATCTGGGCCTACACCTTCTACCTGCTGATGATGGCCGTCTACACCGCTGTCAACGTGCCCTACGGCTCGCTGCTCGGCGTGATGACCGACAACGACGACGAAAAAAACCAGTTCTCCTCCTTCCGTATGGTAGGCGCCTATGCCATGGGCTTCATCACCCTCTTCTCCTTCCCCTACCTGCAGAAGATGGTGGGCGGCACGGAGCAGCACCAGTATGCCGTGCTGGGCATCTTCTTCGGCGTGGTGGCCGCACTGGGAACGCTGGCCTGCGGACTGATGACGAAGGAAAGGCTGAAGCCCGTGCGTGCAGAGAAGTTCTCGTTCAAGCCCTTTGCCGACCTGTTTAAGAACAAGCCTTGGATATACCTGACGCTCATCGGCATCTGCACCAACTTCTTCAACGGCTTCCGCTATGCCGTGGCCGCCTATATGTTCGACTATATCCTGGGCAAGGAGATCACCATGGGCGGGCTCATCATCAACTACACCGTCTTCATGATGTTCGGCGAGGCCACCTGCATGGTCTTCGGCGGTCTGTCGCCGAAGTTCACGAAGATGGTAGGCTCGAAGCGCCGTGCATTCATCATCGCCGCCGCCATCTGTGTCATCTTCTCCGTGCTCTATTTCTTCATGCCTCGCGACCCGGCCTACATCTGGCTGCTCATCGCCATCGTCATCCTGACCAGTGTGGGCATCGGCCTCTACTCGCCCCTGCTCTGGTCGATGTATGCCGACGTGGCCGACTATGCCACCGAGAAGAACGGCACGTCGTCCACAGGACTCATCTTCTCCAGTGGCACCATGGCCCAGAAGTTCGGCACCGCCATCAGCGGCTCGCTCGTCGCCATGCTCCTCGGCTTCTCTGGCTTCGTCTCCGGCACCGACCCCGCAACGGGCGAGACCATTGTCACCATCACTGACATGGAGTCGGTGAAATCGATGATTTGGTGTCTCTTCTCCATCTTCCCTGCCATCATCGCCGGCCTCATCATCCTGCTCACCCTGAAATATCCCATCAGGAAATAAGCAGACATTGTCTGACTGCCGTTCATGAACGAACTGATTACACAAATCAACGATGCCATCTGGACCTATGTGCTGATAGGCGTGCTGGTAGCCTGCGGTCTGTGGTTCACATGGAAGACGCGTGGCGTGCAGTTCCGCATGATTGGCGAGATGTTCCGCCTGCTCACCGACTCGGCTGTCGATGCTGCCAAAGAAAGCGGAAAGCCGAAGAAGAGAGACGGAGGCAGGAAACATATTTCCTCTTTTCAGGCTTTTGCCGTCTCCGTAGCCACCCGCGTGGGCACGGGCAATCTGGCAGGCGTGGCAACGGCCATTGCCCTGGGCGGTCCGGGAGCGGTATTCTGGATGTGGGTCATCGCCCTGTTGGGTTCGGCCACGGCTTTCGTGGAGTCGACGCTGGCACAGTTGTTCAAGCAGCATCACAAGGACTCGTTCATCGGCGGCCCTGCCTATTACATCCAGCGCGGCCTTCACCAGCGGTGGATGGCAGTCCTCTTTGCTGTGCTCATCACCTGCCAGTTCGGCCTGTCGAACAATTCCATCCAGGCCAACACCATCTGCGGCGCCATGCAGGAGGCCTTTGGCCTGTCGCCGCTGTGGATGGGAGCAATGCTGGCCGGCATGGCCCTGTTCATCGTGTTCGGCGGCATCCATCGCATAGCCAATGTCAGTGCGGTGCTGGTGCCCGTCATGGCCGTGGGATATGTGGTGCTGGCCATTGTCATCATTGCGATGAACATCGAGGCCGTTCCCCATGTGCTGAAAGTCATCGTGCTCGATGCTTTCGGCATCGAGAAGGTGGCTGGCGGTGCGCTGGGAGCCGCGATAATGAACGGCGTGAAGCGCGGTCTCTTCAGCAACGAGGCCGGTGAGGGCAGCGCGCCCAATGTGGCGGCGACTGCCTCCGTGACGCATCCCGTGAAGCAAGGGCTTATCCAGGCCCTGGGCGTCTTTACCGACACGCTGCTGGTATGCTCGTGCACGGCCATCATCATCCTCATCAGCGGACTGTATGACATCCCCGGGCTGAACGGCATCGCCCTCACCCAGTCGGCACTCCAGTCGGAAGTGGGCTCCGCAGGCCCGGTCTTCGTGGCTGTGGCCATCTTCCTTTTTGCCTTCTCCAGCATCATCGGCAACTACTACTACGGCGAGGCCAACATCCGCTTCATCACGCCCGACACCAGGGTGATGACCGTCTATCGCATCTGTTCGGCAGGTGTGATGGTCATGTTCGGTGCCCTCGCCAGCTTCGAGCTGGTGTGGAACATTGTCGACTTCTTCATGGCTTTCCTCACCGCCTGCAACCTCATTGCCATCGTCATTCTCGGGAAGTATGCCTTCCGCCTGCTCGACGACTACCGGCAGCAGAAACACAACGGCATCAAGGAGCCGGTCTTCCACCGTTCGCAGTTGCCGGAGATAGCCCACGAGCTGGAATGCTGGGAGTAGTATAGCGTAAGAGGTGAACACCTCTGATAAGTGTTCACCTCTTACTCGGTGCTTTTCCAAAGAATGGATCTATCGTCATCAGTAGGAAAGGCAGGTACGCTTTCCGCCTACAAGGCCATCACTCAGAGGTGACGGCACGGATGCTTAAGCCCCAGCTGCGGGGAGCACGGTATGTAGTATATCTGACTGTTTGGCAATCGACCTCGAAGTAATCTGCGGCAGGATCACTGTTCCAGTAATTATTTTGGGTGCTGTTTAGCCAGAACAAGCCGTGCAACCCTTCCCAGTTATTCTCATCTCCCTTGCAACCCGAGGCAGGTAAGAAAATGCTATTGCCGTTCGGGCCAGTGAAGACAGCACCCAGCACACCGTTTTGGGTGGTTACTGATTTCGTACATTCTTTCATCAGTTCTGTTGCCTCTTCCAGTGAGGGCATTCTCCAAGTTCCGCCCCACATGACATGAGCTGCGTCATCCTCAGGTTCCAGTGTGCTTCTGCTCGTGTACTTTGTCAGGCTTGTTTTACTGCCGTTGCACCATTTGTAGTTCTCCCAGCTGAAATTCTCCTTCCCAGTCACTTCGCCCCAAGCAATGAAATAGCCAGTATCCTCAGGTCGAGCGGCACCGAGGTTGCACGTTGCCCACTTAGTGCCGCTTGTCAGCCCAAGATCTACGGCCTCGTGTTTTGTGGCCGAGAAGTTTACGTAGTCCACGTCCGCGGCGTTGTATTCTATGACCCTTCCGTCCTTCATGTGGATATTCACTGTCTGGCCAAGCACGGCCGTCTGTCCTGCGACGAGCAGGGCAAATACTATGAGTTTCTTCATTTTTTTATGATTTTGAATGATTGATGCTTGGTTTTGATGATGCAGACCTTCGCAGGGAGGTCGTCGATGCTGATGACGAGCCGGCCCTCCTGGTCGGCCTTCTTCGTAGTGGAGAGTACACCCGTCAGCTGATAGACGCTGGCCGGTTCCCCGGCTTGCAGCCCAGTGATGACAATGTGGCCTGCCTCTATGCTCAGTTTGCCGTCCTTCTTTGCGGGCAGCTCGCTGATGTCAATACCCGAAGGACTGTCCTTCGTCAGATAGACGCGGGCTATTTCCTCTGCCTGGTAGTCGATGGTCACCTCTGCCGTTGTCACCGTCACTGTCTGACCGAAGAACTTGAAGTGGGGATCTTCCGACAGCAGGAAGCTGACAGTTTCGCCGTTTGTGCTCTCTATCACCACATGGTCGCCCGCTTCGCCGCCGTCAGGTGCCGGGCTTGCGGTACCTGCCACTGGCGGGTCGAAGATGTAGGCACGGCTGTGCTCCTGGTCAAAAGTCGTGTTGATGTAGCCTGTGGAATGGCCTCCCACTACCATCAGACCGCCGTCTGTGGGGATTGTCTGGTGGCCTTGGCGGGGTGTCTTCATGTCGGGCAGCTGCACACACTGTAGTGGTGCCGTCACGCCCTGCTTGTCGGCATCAGCCCGCGCAACGGCACGTTGCCTGTCTTTGCCTGTGAATTTGCACAGACTGACTCGCTCCGGTGTGTTCGTTCCGCCGTTGTCATTGGGCGTCGCGGAGAGCCTTCCCAAAGGCAAGACCGTTGTCAGGACAAGAATAAGAAATAGTTTCTTCATTGTTCTGTTTCGTTTAGTAATGATGAATTTGGTGCAAAGATACGGATTTTTCTTGAATAATAGCGCGATTGCCAAGATTTTTTTTCGAACTGCGCGGTTGAAAATTGAACGTAGAGACGCAGAGTTTAAGCGTTTTTCTTTTGCTGAAGAGAGGTCACGGAACGTGCTTTGCACGTGGCTGTGGCAGAGCACTCAGCGCTTTTCCTACGGGGCTTATTCTGCAATCTCATGACCATGGCGATGCCTTGCCATCCTCTGCGCGCTCAAATGGTCACTATCCTAACTTCTTTTTCTCTCTGCGTCTCTGCGTTTATGTCCCTACCGCACAGCACGAAAATTAGCGAATATGCGTTACTTGACGACGGTCTTGCGGCCGTTCATGATGTAGAGTCCCTTTCTTGATGCAGACTGTACTTGTCGGCCGTACAGGTCATAGGTCTTCCCGGTTTCTGATTCTGGATTTACGGCCTCACTGATGCCCGTGGGGTCGGCATAGTCGATGGCGGCAAGGGTGACCGATGCCTCTGGGCCTACCGTGATGTTGAAGACGAAGGTCGCTAGGGCAAAATGGCCGTCGGCTGTGCGGTAGCGCAGGGCCTGGCGGATGGTGTACTGAGAGCCGTTCTTGCTCTTGCCGGGATACTGGCCGATGTAGAAGGAGAGGGCCGAGGGGGTGAACTCGGAGTAGACGTAGCCATTGGCCCAGGCATCGACATTGCCGGCGGCGTTGAACCAGTGGCCGTAGCCGTTGGCCGTGGAGCCGCTGTTGGCCAGTTTGCCGTTGGCATTGACACCGTAGAACATGATGTGGTCTGCGGCGGGACCAGCGGACGACCAGTTCTGTATTTTCGAGCCGATGTCGGCGAGCTGCATCTGGAAGGCGGTGCCCAGCGTGGCGGCGGCCTGTCCGCCCACGGTGACGGTGGTGCCCATGTAGGCCTGCGGGTTGACGGGGAAGGTGACATCGTAGGTGAAGGTGACATCGGCCACGTCACGCCCGTCGATGGTGGGGCTGACATAGACGGTGGCACGGTCGCCCAGGTCGGTGCCTTCCAGGCGGATGGTGTAGGGCCACTGGTCGTCGCCGTCGAGCTTGTCGTCCCACTTGTGCTGCAGGTAGGTCTTCAGCGCAGGCGAAATGACGAGCCACAGGCGGCTGACGCCCTCGGGCAGGGTGAAGGCGTAGTCCTCGGTGACCTGGCTGGCGCCCTGGCAGTAGACGCTGTCCTCGGAGAAATACTGGCGGGTGCCGTCCTGCATGAGGGCGACGTAGCCCATGCGGAAGCCGCGTGCGCTGCGCTGGGAGATGCTGTTATAGCGGCGCGAGGAAGCCTTTTCGAATTGGCTGTCGCCATTGAGGTATTCGCCCGGATCGGCATCCTGCAGATAGGAACCCACGCGCAGGCCGGTGAGGTGGGTGGTGACGGTGGTGCCGGCTTCGGGCACCTGCAGGGGGATGACGTTGAAGCCGGTGGCCTGCGGACAGCTGGCCATGGCCACCTGATACTCGCGCTCGCCGAGCATGACGCAGCGGTAGTTGAAGTCGCCGATGTAGCTGTTGCGGTAGGGCACGCAGGCGTCGTAGTCCCATGTGGCGCAGCGGCAGGCATAGTCGAAGTAGAGACGGTAGAGGTCGCGTGGGGAGAGTCCCTTCAGTGCCATGAGCGACTGGTTGAAGTCGACGGCACCCGTCATGGGCTGGTTCCAGATGTCGGCAATGGTGCGTATGTCGCCATAGTGCTGGCAGAGGAAATAGTGGAACCAGTAGGACTGGTAGCGGTGCCACTCGTGGGTGAAGGCGTAGTTGTGGCTGTTGCGGAAGATGCCGATGCTCTGGTCGTACATCAGCTCGGGGTACGACTGATTGGCCTGCCACTGGGCTGTTTGCTCCCAGATGGTCTGTCCGCTGCCCACAGGCAGGTGGAAGCCGGTGCCGATGGTCTGCGAGGAGTTGTGGTTGTGGCCCGATGCCTCGGCATAGCACATGTAGTGGAAGGAGTGGCCCACCTCGTGTGCTACCGAGTGACCCACAGGATGGCAGGGAGCCGGATTGACCCAGAGGGCGTTGATCTCGAAGTCATAGCCGCTGCCGTAGCAGGCCCATTCGCTGGAGTGGAGGATGAGCACCATCATCTTGTACTTGTTCAGGTTGGTGGTCAGCGTGTCGACGAAGCCCAGCTGGTGATACTCCAGGTCGTAGAACTGCTGGCATTTCGCCATCAGGTCGTCGAGGTCTACATAGTAGAAGTCGCTCTTGGCCAGTTCAGAGGGCTTCTTGTTGCCGTAGCCATTCTCCCAGAAGATGATGAGGTCGTCGTTCTCCACGGAGCGGGTCTTCGACCAGGTGGCCTTGGCGTTGGGGTCGTTAGCGGCGTAGAGGCTGGAGTTCCATTTCCACTCGTCGGGGATGTACACGGTTTTCTGCGCAGCAGCTTGTGCGCAAACAGCAATCAGCAGGATTGCCAGGTTCAGTAATCGTTTCATCTTTTATTAGTATTTAAGTTAATCATTCTTGCTTATTTTGATCTTGTCACCATCCGTAGGGACAGACCTTGTGTCTGTCCGCATCCGTCCGTAGGGACAGACCTTGTGTCTGTCCGCACCCGCCGTAGGGACAGACCTTGTGTCTGTCCGCACCCGTCTGTAGGGACAGACCTTGTGTCTGTCCGCACCCGCCGTAGGGACAGACCTTGTGTCTGTCCGCACCCGCCGTAGGGACAGACCTTGTGTCTGTCCGCAAGCGAAAGAAGTTACCAATTACGACGGTGGACAGGCACAAGATCTTCGCTTACGGGCTGGAGATAATTATGGGGCTAGTTTCATATTGTTTAATCATTGCATTTATATCATCGGCATCATTTATACAAGAAGGATTCAGTTTGTCTTTGTCCCATCGCATTGGATTGTTGTAGATGTATTGATTTATCATGTCATAAGCTGGCTGGCTTCTGACAATATGGTCATAAAATCGCCCTTGCCATAGTTTCCCTTCATATCTAGGCCATCCCTTTTCCTTAACTCCTAAAGAATAACGCCATGTGGTCTCACTTTTAAAATGTTGGATAATCCGTGAAAGAGATATGGCATCATCCTCTTGCAGGCAGATTAAACAATGAAAGTGGTTGGGCATAACAACAGCATTTAAAAAATAGGCTAATGGATATGTCTGATTCATTTCTTCGTACACATTGGTAACCATTTGTCCTGCTTCATTTAATATGTTTTCACCATCTTTGATGTATCCGAAGAGCAGTTTCCTGTTCTGAGTAACTATTGTTACAAAGTAGCTGCCATGTGTAGCATAGCAGAAATCCTTTAATCGGATGTTTTTCCTGTCAGGATAATATTTAGAGGGATGCACTTGGTTCATCATCCATAATCTTTTTTTGTCCTTTTATTCTTTCTTCTTCTTTGTGCGGACAGACACATGGTCTGTCCCTAAGGTTTCGTCTGCGGACAGACACAAGGTCTGTCCCTACGGTTCTTGTGCGGACAGACACAAGGTCTGTCCCTACGGTTTCGTCTGCGGACAGACACAAGGTCTGTCCCTACGGTTCGTCTGCGGACAGACACAAGGTCTGTCCCTACGGTTTCGTCTGCGGACAGACACAAGGTCTGTCCCTACGGTTTCGTCTGC
>JAEEGL017057228.1_pt1 | contig 17074 bp, 20 predicted proteins | sample 9134231 | NCBI WGS metagenome assembly JAEEGL01 (sample SAMN16246548, study PRJNA631951) | gut metagenome | biome: gut microbiome; feature: rumen; material: fiber-attached | host: Bos | place: Iran: Karaj | collected 2018-10
AAAGATAAAGTGGATTCCCAATACATTGTTGGTTTAATATTACCAATTACTGATGAACAAACTCATGATGAAAAAAATATGCAAATAATTGAATCGTTTGCAAGTCTATGTGAAAAATATGGATTTCCATTAGATATTTATAATTACGAAGGTGTTTTATTAGATAAAAAGAAACATACCCAATCAGTATAATGTTATTGCTAAAATTTTCGAAAAATCGTTAAAAACATATTTTAGATATCTTTTCACAGGTGTTTTTAAAGAAAATAAATATGGTATAATTGATGTAGGATGTGATGATGTGGGAATAGTTTATCATGGAAGCAAAGAGCATGGCATAAAAAGATTAGAGCCAAGAAAATCTACACATGGAGTATATGTATATGCAACTCCACAAAAAGTTTTAGCTCTTAATTTTAGTGGAAGATGTGGAGATGACTTAACGTATGATATTGGACACTTTGATACTGATAAAAATGGTCCTTGGGAATTAGTGGAAAATATTCCAGGAGCTTTTGAAAAAATGTTCTCAAATAGTTCATCAATTTATTCGTTTTCAGATGAAACATTTAAAAATATTCATACCGGATTTGATGAAGTAGTTTCTGAAGTAGGGGTAGATACATTAAGTGAAGAATATTGTGAAAATGTTTATGAAGGATTATTGAAAGCAGAAAGGGAAGGCTTAGTTAAAATATATAGATATCCTAATAAACCATCCAGTATGAAAAAAGATGGTTCTGATATTTTAGATAAATGGAGATATTATAAAAATAAATTAAATAAAGACTTTAAAAAAGATGAATTTGATAGATTAGTTTATCTGCATCCTGGATTATTAAATAAAATTAATGAATTATCAAAAGAAATGGGATATGATTTTTATTATAAACCAGAAGATTTAGTTGATATTTTTAAATCAAGAGTAGCGAGACAATTATATGACTTAGAACATGAACAATATGTTGAATGTTCATATATAAGTATATGTAACTCATTTCCTGAATTAAAAGAAAGAATAGATATAATATATAATTCCTATAAGGATGAAATTAATAAATTAAGAACAGTAAATGAAGAAAATAATCACTGCCACCATGGCTCACGACAAAAGGCTTAAAACTTTACAATATAATAGTGTTAGAAGGTGATAACATGGAAATTAGAAAAATCAAAGAAGAAGAAATGCCTAAAGTATTAGATTTAATATGGAGAACTTTTTTAGAATATGAAGCACCTGATTATACTGAAGAAGGAATAAAAGAATTTAAGAAAGCAATTGATGATAAGAATTGGATTTCTGAAAGAGACTTTTGGGGTGCATTTGAAAATGAAGAATTGCTCGGAATAATAGCAACAAAAAACTATAATCATATAGCTCTTTTCTTTGTAGATGGAAAATTTCATAAACGAGGAATAGGTAGAGCTTTATTTGATAAAATTTGTGAATTAAACACATCTGGTTATTACACAGTTAACTCATCACCATATGCAAAAGGTGTATATGAACATCTTGGATTTGAATATACTGATTCGGAGCAAAGTGTAAACGGCTTAAAGTTTTATCCAATGAAAAATGACAAAATATTAGAATATATACAAACAAAAAAGAATTCAAAAAAGTAAATACTACATACGTCTATTCTCAGGTTGTTTCCACGACTATATAGTGAAAAAATTAGAAATATTTATGATATAATGATTATTAGAGGTATATTATGAGTGAATATAACAAGAAAACAATTGATATGTATAATTTAGGTGGTGCCTTAGAATATATTGGAAACAGTAATGTAGATCCCGAAATAGAAAAATGGAAAAAATTATTTAATTATGTTAAAAGTGTATTACCAAAAGATAAAAACGTAAAAATCATAGAATTTGGAAGTGGATGTGGACAACTTGCTGCTATGCTTCAAGAGTCAGGGTATGATGTTGTTTCCACTGATGCTGTTGATACCTTTTTAGAAGAGCAAAAAAGAATAGGAATTACTCAAGTAAAAAAATATAATTTTTTAGCGGATGATTTTGATAAAGTTTTTGATTCAAAAGCAGATCTTATCATTTCATGGAGAAATCCTCATTTAGATGTTGATGATATGAGAAAACTATTTGGTGTTGTGTATGAAGGATTAAATGATGAGGGACTATTCATTATTAATTTTCAAAATTCTGAAGTGCATCCAGAAGCTGAAATTCTTCCAAATGGAACAAAGTACAATTACAAGGTATTAGAGGATAAGCAAACAAAAGAAAAAAGGTTTTATGCTTATTTTAGCAAAGAAGATATTGAAGAATTAAGGAAAGATTTATTTGAGATTATTGAATACCATAATGAAGGTGGTAAAGAGCAAAAGAACTGGCATGTTCTAACACTTAAAAAAATTAAAAGAATTTAGCATTTTATTATTACAATTGATAAACCAATATATATGTCTGAATGTGATTAACAAAAGAAAGTATTAAATTAACAGTTCTACATTTGAACCTAGAGAAATTAAAAAAGATTTGATACAATTATTATAGGAAGGTTGATAATATGTTTAATTTAAAAGGAAAAGTTGCTGTTATTAGTGGTGCTAGTTCTGGACTTGGAAGACAAATGGCTAAAGCTTTTGCTAGTCAAGGGGCAGATTTAGTTATCTTAGCAAGAAGAGTTGAGAGACTTGAAGAGCTTAAAAATGAACTTGCTTCTGCAGGAGTTAGAGTTTTACCAATTAAGTGTGATGTAACTTCAACAGAAGATATTAATAGTGCTGCTAGTTTAGCTGAAAAAGAATTTGGTAAAGTTGATATTTTAGTTAACTGTGCAGGAGCTTCTAAAGATAAAGGCGTTTTAGATATGCTTGATGAAGAATGGGATTTCACTATTGATACTGATTTAACTAGTGTATTTAAAATGACTAGAGCATTTGCAAGTATTATGAAGAAAAATAACTATGGTAGAGTAATTAATATTGCATCTATGTATGGAATGGTTGGTAATACAGAAATTCCTACTATTGCTTATCATTCATCAAAAGGTGGAGTTGTTAATTTCACAAGAGCAGCTGCTGCTGAGCTTGCTAAGTATAATATTACTGTTAATGCTATATGCCCAGGATATTTTTATACTGAGCTTACTACTGATGTACTTGATAGCGATTATTTTAAAGAGTTTGCTAATAGTCATGTTCCAATGAGAAGATATGGAAAAGAAGGCGAACTTAATGCAGGTGCTATATTTTTAGCCAGTGATGAAGCTAGTTATGTAACAGGCGTTATTTTACCAATAGATGGTGGGTATACTTGTGTTTAAAAATAATAAAAGACTAATTTATGTTAGTCTTTTATTTTGTTTTATGATATAATTTTTATGATAGGGTTTGTCTTTATGGAGGAGTATTATGAATGATGAAAGAGAGATAAAAAGACATAATAACGTAGTTGAACTTATTAACAGTGCTAATTCGTTAGAAGAATTACCTAATATAAAGTTTTCTTCTATAGCAAGTTATTTGGCTGCTAATGTTAGTTTTAATGGTATAAAGATAAGCCAAACCGAGTTTAAACCTGTAATTGATGAGTTAATTGCCTATGGCTTTTTTGCACATGATAGAGTTAAAGATAAATTCTTTAAAGTAGTTCAAGATAATTTTCAAAATGTTACTGATGAAGAGATTAATGAATGTTATAACAAGATTAATGCTAGTAAGAGAATTGGTTTTTTAATTCAGGAGATTGGTTTAAAAAATGAAAAAGCAGATCTTATTAATAAGAAAAATGCTTTAGAGAAACATAAAGAAGTATTAAAAGATATTAATGAAGCATTTGAAATAAGTGATTTGCCTAAGGTTGGTTTAACTGAGCTTAATAGAGAATTACTTAAGTGTGTTAATGATAATGATTTTTATAATCTTTTTAAGGCAAATGATATAAAAGAACTTACTGCTGCTTATCTAATGAAAGATAATTATGAGTCAATTAAGAAGATTATTAGTAAGTTATGTTTAAATGTCGTTCCTTTAGAAAGTGATAGAAACACTATGGAAGACCAAATATTTGGTGCTCTTATTATTAATGATAATATTGAACATATTGTTGATGAGATTAAACTAAAGGAAGAAAGAAAGTTATTTATATATAAAAATAATCATGAAGAAACAATGGAGCAGATTAAAGAGGCTGATAGAATAAGTCGTCTTCCTAGAGGATTAACAACTTCTGCTTTGACTCAGTACTTATGTGGTAATTCTACTATAATATCTGGTGATAATAGAATAACTGCTAAGGATTTAAAAGATATAACAGTTCTTTTGCTTGAAGGACATACGTGGGATGAAGATGTTGTTAAAAAAGCTGTTAATGATTTGGCTTTGTCTTTCTATCCAGATAATAGTGATGCATTTAAAAGTTTATATGATAAGCTTTCTATGCTTCCTAGAACTAATTATTTAGTTGAAGAGATTAATGCTTCTAATAAGAAGCAAGAAGAACTTATTAATAGAAGATGTAGTAATGTTAATGTTTATCTTATACCTAATGAAAAAAGTGATGGAGGAAGATTCTATAATGTTTATATTAATAGACAAGATAATCTTGATTTAAATGGTATTCTCCCTCTTAATCTAGACGAAATAATTCCTCCTGATATGGATACTGATTCAATTGAGTGGTTTATTAAGGAAAACTATGATGATACTTTTAAAGCAGCTGGTGGAATTATTCTAAATAAAGATGAAACTGTTGGTAATATAAGTGTATTTAAACCTAACGATGGTACTGTTGGTGTTTCTCCTGAGGAAAAATCTAAAATGGATAAGATTGAAAGTTTAGATAAAGAGATTCAGGAAAAAGAAAATGAGTTATTAGAACTTAATAGGACTATTGAACAAAATCAGGCTAAAGCTAGTGATTTTAATAAAAAACTAAATGATATACTTAATGAATATGAAAAACAAGCTCTTGTTCTTCAGAAAAATTTTATCGAGAGTTTAAATAATATAAGGACTTCTATTAATTCTGATGAAAATGAAGTTGGAAAGGGCCTTAAGTAATGAAAAATAATAAAATTTATAGTGTACTTCCTGATGGTGGCAGAAAAGAGTATGATGTCATACTTACCTTTACTAATGATGATAATAATAGAGATTACATTGTTTATACTGATAATTCTAAAGATGAAAATGGTAAATTAAAAATATTTGCTAGTTTATATAATCCAGATACTTTAGAGTTTCTAGGTAATCCTAAAACTCAGGAAGAGTGGAATAAAATCTATAGACTACTTGATAGTATATTATTAGAAAAACAGGATAGCTAAAAATGCTATTCTTTTTTTAATTATTTTTGTATAATTATTTTAGGAGGATCGTTTATGAAAATTGATTTAATTAAAAAAAGTATAGGTGCATCTATTTTAATTGGACTTGGTAACTATGCACTTTTAAAGTTAGGTAATCCAATAGGCCCTGTTATATTTGCTCTTGGTCTTTTAGGTGTATGCTATATGGGGCAAAATCTATTTACTGGTAAGTGTGGATTCTTATTTCAAGATAAGATAAAACCTTTAGATTTATTACTTATTCTTGTTGTTAATTTATTAGCTGGGTATCTTTTAGGATTAGTATTTAGTTTTGCTGATAAGGAAATAGTAGCTAATGCTTTGGTTAAAGCTAAATCATGGGATATTTCACTTTCTTTCTTTATTAAGTCTGTACTATGTGGAGTTATTATGTATATAGCTGTATATATGTATAAAAAGGGCACTAATCTTGGAATTATTTATGGAATACCTTTATTTATATTCTGTGGTTTTCAACACTGTATAGCTAATATTATTACTCTAGGTGTTGCTAGAACTTTTAGCTTTTCTATTATTATTTGTATTCTTGGTAATTTTATTGGATCACTTTTAATTTGGTTTATAACTAAAGATAATAAACGACTAGTTTAGTCGTTTTTTTATTTGTGATATAATATTTTTACATTTAATGTTAATTTAACATTTCTTTTATATTATTTAAGAGAGGTGAAATTTATGAGGTTATTAATAGTTGAAGATGAAGAAGCACTTGCTAATTTAGTAGCTGATAGACTTAGAAAAGAAAAGTATAGTGTTGATATATGTTTTGATGGTGAAGAGGGAAGCTATAATGCACTTCTAGGCATATATGATTTAATCATTTTAGATATTATGCTTCCATATAAAAATGGGATAGAGATACTTAAAGAGATTAGAAATAATAGCATTAATTCTAAAGTAATAATGTTAACTGCTAAGAGTGAGATAGATGACAAGCTTTTAGGATTTAATGAAGGAGCTAATGACTATATTACTAAACCATTTCATATTGATGAGGTAGTAGCGAGAGTTAATGCTCTTCTTAGAACTCAAAGTGTTAAAAATAATATTCTTGAATTTGAAGATATTATGCTTGATTTAAAGACATGTAATGTGATTAATAAGAATACTAATGAAAAGATTAGTATTATAAATAAAGAGTTTCAACTTCTTGAATATTTTATTTCTAATCCTTGTCAAATTCTTTCAAAGGATATGATATATGATAAAGTTTGGGGACTTGATAATGAATCATTTTCTAATAATTTAGAAGCATATTTATCATTTATTAGAAAGAAACTTAAACTTATTGGTTCAAATGTAACTATTAAGTCAGTTAGAAATCTGGGTTATAAAATGGAGGTGCTAGATGAAGGAATTAAGTAAGAAGACTTTATTAACTTTATTTATTATTTTCTCTTCTATTTTATTTATTAGCTTATTAACCATAAATGTAATAAGTTATAAGAGAGAATATGATAATATTAATAGAAATATATCATTTATGGATAATAAAGGTTTTAAAGATAGAAATGTTAAATCTACTCCTGAAAATATGATTTTCATGGACTATGAAATTTATACAGTTAATATAAAAAATGGTAAAGTAAATAATATTATTAATCATGGTACTTATGATAATAGCTTTGATATTAAAAAAATATCTAATGATTTAATTAATAACTCTAATGTAGGGGATAAGAAAATAGGTAGTTTGTATTTTTCAAATTATGCATATAATTATAGAAACTCTAATATGATTACTATTTTAAATACATCAACTATTAAAAATAAATTAATCTTTTTACTTAGTGAGTCTATAATAGTTTTCTTGCTTAGTGAGATTCTTATATACTTATTAAGTTTAAAAATTACTAAATGGATTACTAAACCTGCAGTAGAAGCTTTCAATAAACAAAAAGATTTTATTGCAGATGCTTCTCATGAACTCAAGACACCTTTATCAGTGATTATTGCTTCTTCTGATGAAATAAAGATTGATAAAAAGAATAGTAAGTATGTAGAAAACATTAAGTATGAATCTGAAAAGATGAATAGATTAATAACTAGTATGCTTGATTTATCTAAAATAGAGAATGTTTGTAATAAGGCTTTATTTAAGGAAGAAAACTTATCAAAAATAGCTGAAAAGTGTTGCACTACTTTTGATTCTATTGCTTATGAGCATGAAGTTTTAATTAACACTGATGTTAAAAGTGATATTTTACTTAATTGTTATAGGGATGATATTGAAAGATTAATTAACATTATTATTGATAATGCCATATATCATAGTTATAAGAAGAGCACTATAGATGTTATTTTAAGAAATAGTAAAAATGATATTACTTTATCTATTATTAATACTGGTGAAGCTATTAAGGATGAAGATAGACAGAAGATTTTTGAAAGGTTCTATAGATCTGATAAATCTAGAAGTAGAAAAGATAATAGATATGGACTAGGTCTAGCAATAGCAAAAGCTATAGTTAATAACCATAATGGAACTATAGAAGCAAGTTCAAAAGATAATAGAACAACTTTTAAAATAATTTTTAAAAAGTAAAGAAATAATCTTTACTTTTTTTATTTTTTAATTTTCGTTTAATAATCATTTTATATACTTTATTTGTCAAAGGAAGGAGAAGCTTATGACAAAGTATAGAAATGAGTGGAAATATATTCTTAATAATAAAGATTTGTCTTTACTTAGAAGTAGAATAAGTTCTTTATTAGTAATAGATAAACATACTCCTAAAGAAGGTAAATATATTATTCATTCTCTTTATTTTGATGATTATTATGATACATCTCTTAATGATACTTTTGCTCATTTATCTAAAAGATATAAGTGGAGAATAAGGTATTATGGAAATGATTTATCTTATATAGTTTTAGAGAGAAAAGAAAAACTAGAAGGTAGATGCCATAAGGAGAGTACTAAATTGTCAATAGAAGAGTATAAGTATATTATTAATAAAGAATATAGTGTTATTTCTTATAGTGATAAAAAATTAATAAGAGAACTATCTAAAGATATGATGATTTATTTGTATACTCCCAAAATAATAATTGACTATGAAAGAATAGCTTACGTGGAAGAAATAACAAATATTAGAATTACTTTTGATAGTAAGATTTCTGCTTCCTATGATATAGATAATTTTTTAAATGGAAATTATGTTAAGTATTATTTACAAGGGAAAGGAGAAAATTTATTGGAAGTTAAGTTTGACTATATATTACCTTCTTATATTAAAGAGGTAGTAGAGTCATATAATTTTAAACAGACATCTTTTTCTAAATATTTTTTAGGAAGAAATAAAATTGATTTAGTTATGAATGGAGGATTTAGATGATAAATATATTTGAAAATATTATTAGTACTTATAGTAATTCTAATGTAAGTACTACTGTTATTATGAGTGTTTTATTAATGGTACTTCTTTTGAGTGTTTATGAATTTATTATTTATAGATTTGTTTCTCATAGGGCTTTTTATAATAAATCATTCAATATAACAATAGCTATTTTACCTTTTTTTATATCGACTATAATACTTTGTTTACAATCTAATATTATTATTACACTTGGTACTATTGGTGCTCTTGCTATTATAAGATTTAGAACATCAGTTAAAGATCCAGTTGATATGCTTTATTTACTTTGGAGTGTTTATATAGGAATTATTTGTGGATGTACATTATTTGAAGTAGGTGTTTTAACTAGTTTAGTAGTAACAGTTTTACTTCTTAGTTTAGAACATATTCAAATAGGTAAAAAACCTTATGTAGCAATCGTGCATAGTGATAATGATATAGAAAAAGATCTTAGTCTTTCTTTTAATAGTAATAAGGTTAAGAATAGATTTAAGTCTATTAATTATACTAAAGAAGGATATGACTATGCGATTGAAGTAAGTACTAAGGATGAAGAAATTATTAAAAGAATATTTGATAGTAATGAAAGTGTTAAAAGGTATTCAATTATTACTTATGACGCTAATGACATAGTTTAGAAAGGAGAAATATGAAAAATATAGATAAAAAACAAATTGTTATTATTAGTATAGCTTTTTTACTTCTTGTTTGCACGGGAGTTGGATTTTATATAGCTTATACTAATAAGGAAGAATATGTTAATAATGATAAGGTTATTAACAGAAGAATTACTGAAGGAGGCTCTTTTGAAATTACTGGTGAAAGTGATTCGTTAGTTATAGATACTGAAGAGAATGTTGTTATTACTCTTAATAATGCATCTATTAAAAGTGAAGGACCTGCTATTAACATTATTAATGCTAAAAGTGTTACTATTAAACTTATAGGAGAAAACTTTATAGAATCTAGTGTTAACGAGGAAGAAGACGGGGCTATTTATTCTAGTGATGATTTGATATTTGAAGGAGAAGGATCATTAACAATTAATTCTAATCTTGATGGTATTGTTTCTAAAGATAATATAGTTATTAAAAGCGGAACATATATTATTAATTCTGGTGATGATGCAATAAGAGGAAAAGATTATGTAAACATTATAGACGGTGTTTTCAATATAGATGCACTAGGAGATGCTATTAAGTCTAATAATGATGAAGAAGAAGACTTAGGATACATCGTTATTGATGGAGGAGAATTTAATATTAAATGTAGTAAAGACGGAATGGATGCAATTAGCAGCATTGTTATTAACTCTGGAGTTATTAACATTGAAAGCAGTGATGATGCTATTCATAGTGATGGCCTTTTAAACATAAAGAATGGCACATTAAATTTAACTGCACATGAAGGACTTGAAGCAACATACGCTAAAATTGATGGAGGAAATATTACTATTAATGCAAGTGATGACGGTATAAACGCTGGTAATAAGTCTAGTAAGTATAGTGTCTTAGTGGAAATAAATGGTGGAGATATTGCAATTAATATGGGACAAGGAGATACTGATGGAGTTGATTCAAATGGAGATATAGTTATTAATGGAGGAACTATAAGAGTAAATGGTCAGTCTACTTTTGACTATGATGGAAGTGCTAAGCTAAATGGCGGAGTTGTTATTATTAATGGAGTAGAAACTACTTCTCTTCCTAATCAAATGATGGGAGGAGGTATGATGGGAGGTGATCCTAGACAAGGAAGAAGATAATTTGTTATAATTACTATGGAGGATATGAAATGGCTTGTAAGAAAAAATGTGAATGTAAGGATACTTGCAAATGTGGATGCAAAGAAGGTAAAAAATGTACTTGCAAAGATAAAGAATGCAAATGCAAAAAAAGTAAATAGGATGTTTTTCATCCTTTTTATTTAGGCAATTATGTGTTATAATTTTAATAGTAAGGAGGCTTATATATGATTAGCGCTATTTATATTATTGGGACTATTTTATTGATTGGTAGTTTAGTTAGCATATTCTTTATTGCTAAGAATGAGCGTTTAAATACAATTATTTATAAGCTTGATATGTGTGATAGAGATTTAGATGATAATCTTAAGAAAAAAGAAGATGAGATATTAAGATTAATTAATATTATTAATAGAGAACTTGATTTAGATATTAAAGATTTTGAGGAAGTTAGAAATATTAAAAGCAATAAGTTAACTTTAAATGAAAAAGATATACTATTATCTAGAGTACATGAGCAGATTAAAAGTATTTATAAGGATAACTTTTCTAAGCTAAATGCTGTTAAAAGTTTTGATGGTATTATGAATGATTTAGATAGAGAAGAGATAAAGTTTATTTCTCTTAGAACATTATTTAATAAAAATGTAGAAGACTTTAATTCTTTATATTATAAGTTTCCTTATACTTTAATAGTTCGTATTAGAAAAATAGATAAGAAATATCCATATGCTGGTGTTGAACTTAAAGAAGCTATAGAAAAAGAACTAGATAATTTGGTTATCTAGTTCTTTTTTAAGTTCCAGTCTATTTCTTTTATGCCATTCTTTTTTAAAAATTCATTTGTTTTAGAGAATGGTTTACTTCCAAAGAAGCCATTGCGGGCAGAGAATGGAGAAGGATGAGGACTTTCTATTACTAAGTGTTTTTTGTTTGTGATAAATACTTTTTTACTTCTTGCAAAGTTACCCCATAGGATAAATACTACTGGTTCTTCTTTTTGATTTAGTAGTTTAATTATGTGATCAGTAAATAATTCCCATCCTAGTTTACTATGAGAAGCTGGTTTATCTTTTTCTACAGTGAGTACACTGTTTAATAAAAGTACTCCTTCTTTAGCCCATTTTGTTAAGTTTCCGCTTTCTGGTTCATCTATGTTTAAATCATCTTTTAATTCTTTGAATATATTTTTTAAAGAAGGTGGCTTTTTTACTGTGTCTTGAACAGAAAATGAAAGACCATGTGCTTCTCCGACTCCATGATATGGATCTTGCCCTAATATTACTACTTTTACTTGATTATATGGTGTTAGTTTAAGCGAATTAAAAATGTTATTAAATTCTGGGAAGCACGTATTTTCTTTATACTTATTTTTTACTATGTTTAAAAATTGTTTGAAGTTAGGGCTTTCCCAGACAGTTTTTAATTTAATATCCCAATCATTTCCTATCATATTTATACCTCAAGAGTATTTTAACATAATCAAGCAAAATATCATAGTGTTAAAATAATCACGAGTATGCTATAATAATTGTATTCAAGGGGAGGAATTATTATGTTATATCAGATGAAGTCTTATCAGGCTGTTGATGAAAGAAAACTAATGGATATTTATTATGAGGATAATGTTGTTAATTCTTTATCAATGTTTCCTGATATTAAGGATAAAGATCTTAGAATTAAGAAATGTGAAGAGGATTATCTATCATATTTAAAAAATGAATTTTTCAAAATAGGTAACACTTCTATATGGGTGCTTACTAATAGTGATGAAGTTTGGGTAAGTGCTTTAAGGCTTTATAGAATAAAGAATGATGTATATTATTTAGAGGCTTTGGCTACACATCCTTATTATAGAAAAAATGGTTATGCTTCTAAGCTAATAAGGGATATGATTAATGTTCTAAAAAAAGAAGGGGATTTTAGGTTGTTTTCATGTGTTAATAAGCAGAATCTAGCTTCTTTAAGAGTACATGAGAAATGTGGATTTGTTACTGATACTGATAGAGAATATAATGTAATTTATTCTGATATAAAAGAGGATGATTATAGTTTAAAATACGATTGTAGAAGATAGTTACAAGGAGGCATTTAAATGTTAGAAGTAAAAGACTTAACTATATATATTGGTGATAGGTGCTTAATTAAAGATTTAAGTTTTGTTTTAAATGCCAAAGATAAACTTGCTATTATCGGTGAAGAAGGTAATGGCAAATCTACACTTTTAAAAGCAATAGTTAATAGAGCTGATTTTGCCTCTGTAAGTGGTTCAATTAATAATAGAGGTAATACTATTGGTTATTTAGAGCAGTCTATGAGTAATGAAAATCTAGATAAAACTGTCTATGATTATTTATTTGATGATGAGTATGACTACTATAGTAAGATTAATGATTTCTATAGATATATAGAATTCTTTAATATGAATGAAAAAATAGTTAAACAAAAAATTAGGACTTTATCTGGTGGAGAAAAAGTTAAAGTAGGTATATTAAGGTTAATGCTTATAGATTATGATATTTTATTACTAGATGAACCTACTAATGATTTAGATATAGATGCTTTAAGATGGTTAGAAGATTTTATTATTAAATCTGGTAAGCCTATTATATATGTTTCACATGATGAAACACTTTTATCTAAAACTGCTAACTGTATTTTACATATAGAGCAGATAATGAAAAAGACTGAACCTAAATATACTTATAGTAGGACTAATTATGATTCTTATGTTAAAAATAGAGTTAGAAATATTGAAAAAACAACTCAAGTAGCAAAGAATGAAAAGAGAGAAAAAGACAAAGCTGAAGAAAAGCTAAGAAAAATAATGCAAAAAGTAGAGAATGCTCAAAATAGTATTTCTAGGAGTGATCCTCATGGAGCAAAAATGCTTAAGAGGAAGATGGGATCACTAAAGTCACAAGAAAAAAGACTTAATGAAAAAGAACTTGTACAAGTTCCTGATGTAGAAGAAGCTATTAATTTCTTTTTCGAAGAAGTTGATATGCCTAGAAAGAAAATAATACTTGATATTAATATTGATGAATTAAAAGTAGAAGATAATATTCTTTCTAGTAACGTTAGATTAAAAGTTGTTGGTAATGAACATATATGTATTATTGGTAAAAATGGAGTAGGTAAGAGTACTTTAATAAAGAAGATATATGATGAACTTAAAGACAGAACTGATATTAATGTAGGCTATATGCCACAAGAGTATGATGATATTTTAGGAAAATGTGAGAATGTTATAGATTTTATATGCGATAGTAAGGATAAGGAATCCATTACTAAGGCTAGAATGTTTCTTGGTAATATGAATTTTACTAGGGATGAAATGACAGGTAAAATAGATAATATTAGTAATGGTACTAAAGCTAAACTTATTTTAATGAAGTTAGTTCTTAATAAATGTGATGTGTTAGTGCTTGATGAACCTACAAGAAATGTAAGTCCACTTTCTAATCCTGTTATTAGAAGAGTATTGAAAAATTTTAATGGTACTATCATAAGTGTTTCTCATGATAGAAAATATATTAAAGAAGTTTCTGAAACTCTTTATGAACTTACAAGTGATGGTTTGGTTAAAAGGGATAAGAAAGACTATTCATATTAAAAGCATATTATAGTGTTTTTTAAAATTGAGGTGATTTATGATTCATTTGTATTTGGTAAGGCATGGTAAAACTATGTGGAACCAAAAAGGCTTTGTTCAGGGGACAAGGGATATTGATATGTGTGAAGAAGGAATAGAAGCTGTTAAGGAGCTTTCTAAATCTATTGCTATAGATGATATTGATGTATGTTTTTCTTCTCCATTAAAAAGAGCTTATGACACAGCTAAAATATTAACTGGCGGAAAGAAAGAAATCATTATAAATGATTTAATAATTGAAAGATGCTATGGTGATTATGAAGGAACTGTTAAGAATAGAGAAGTTACTGATAGACAATGGGATTATAAGCTAAATGATTCTACTCATGGTATTGAGCCTTTAAGAGACTGTTTAGATAGAGCTTCTAGATTTATTGATTATCTTAAGAATAACTTTGATAATAAAACAGTGTTAGTTGTGTCACATGGAGCATTTATTAGATGTATTCACTTTGTTATTTTAGGTTTTACAGAAGATACTAAATTTAAAGATTTTAAACCAGAAAATAGCGCTATTTATGAATATACTTTAAACTAATGGATAGCTTTATATTATTGATTTTTATATTTAGTAATTAGAAGACAAGTACAATAATTGATATGTTATAATAAACTAGGAGTGATAATAATGATATATGATATATGTGGATGGATAGGAATGATATTAGTACTTATAGCTTATACTCTTCTATCTACTGGTAAGATTAAAAATGGAATGCTTTATCAAGTGCTTAACCTATTTGCAGGTTTATTTATGGCTATAGGTTTATTCCCTAAAAATGCATGGTTTAGTTTTACTCTTCAAATAGTATGGTCAGTAGTGGCTATAGTTGCTATTATTAAAATGAAGAAGAAAAAATAAAAAAATGTATTGACTCTTCCCTTAAGGGTAGGTATATACTCTGTATGCCAAGGAGGAAAAGGTATGATTAAAATAGGCGATTTTGCCAAAATGTTTGATGTTTCACTTAAGACTATAAGATTTTATGAAGAAAAAGGTCTTCTAAGTCCGGCCCTCGTAGATGTTTACACTGGATATAGATATTTTGATGAAAAGAACATTGAAGAGATGAAAACTATTCTTGCTTATAAAAGCCTAGGATTTGAATTAAGTGAGATTAGTAATGTAGAAGATAATGATATTCTAAATAAAATTGAAAGCTTTAAGAAACAAATAAATATTATGAATAATAGAATTGATACCTTGAATACTCTTTTGGTTAACAAAGAGAGGGGAATAGGAAATATGAATGTATTTATTAATGACGAAAAAGCAATTGGAAAATGGGAGCTTGTAGGTATTTGTGAAAGCAAAGACGAATACAAAAAAGGAAATCTATTAGATGAGCCTGTAGAGGTAGGTCTTAAAGAGCTATATCTAATGGATGATGGACACAGATATTGGGTTGTATCTTGGAGCAAAGGCTTTATTTATGTTGATGATAGAGCTTGTAAATACGAGATAGAAAATGATTTAATGTATGTTTATCTAGTAGGGTTATATGGCGAAGAAGAAAGAGTAGCTGTTTACAAAAAAATAGATAGTAAGCACTACACTGAAGACGATATTAGAATTAAAGATAATACTGATGTTCCTTTTGTGCCAGACAACAATCTAGTAGGACTTTGGGAGTGTGTTGGTACAGTAGAAACTCTTGATAGTTTTGATCCAAAGAATATAGATACTAAAAAGTATCTTGAAAAATTATCTGTGTTTCCAGATGGAAGTTTTACTTTAACTTATACTAAGGGAAAAGTAGTAAATTCGACATATACTAAAGGTTTCTTTAAAAACTTTTGCCAACCAGATACTATGAGTGCTTATGATATCGATGGTGACTACTTAATAGTAGAATGGAAAAGTGGAGATTATATCTATGGTAATTTAATATTTGGTAGATATGTATTTAAAAAAGTGATTAATAATTAGAATAGGAGTACTTTATGATTGAAAGAATAATTAGTGAAGAAGATGCTAATATTTGTGATAACTTATTAAACGAACTTATCATGGATGAAAAACAGTATGATAATACTATTGATGAGAGTTTTAGAGTAAAAGACTATTATAAGAATATGATTGTTAATAAAGACTTTTATTTACTTGCTTATAAAGAAGATAATATTATTAAAGGATATTTATTTTTAAAGAAAATTAATAATGTATTCTTTATTGATGCTTTATATGTAGAAAAAGAATATAGAAGAAAAGGCATAGCTTCTTCATTAATTAGTGAAGCCTTAAAAATAGCTGGAGATAATAAAGTAGATATCAATGTATTACTTGCTAATACACAGGCTTATAATTTATATAAGAAGTTTGGCTTTGTTGACTATAAAGTAACTATGAGAAAAGATAACTAAGTAATAGTTATCTTTCTTTTTTGTGACTTTTTCTGTTTAGCATGTTATAATTGTTACGTTATAGTAGGATGGTGTTTATGAAGAAGTTTCTAAATAATTTAAAGTTTGTTTATAAAACTGGTAAACCACCAGTTTATAAATTAATAATATATGTTATATTGAATTTGCTAAGAATTGGTATAAATATTATAGTTCCAATATTTAGTGCTAAAAAGATAATATATTTAACTGATAATATGCTTAATCAATTATTACTTATATCACTTGTTATTCTAGCAGTTAGTTTAATTAATAAAGTTATCAACTATTTTACTGATGCTTTAGGTGATAAGTTATATATTGAAATGGTAGAAAAGATTAAAATAGAAATAGCAAGAAGCATTTTAAAGATTGAAACTTCGACAATAAACAGTAATTCTACTGGATTATTTGTACAAAGACTTACAAGTGATTGTGATAGTCTTGGAGATGTATTTGGTACTCTTCTTGAAAGAGCTAAAAATGTAATTCAAGGTGTTGGTGTATATATAGCTGTTTTGATAGTTAGTAGGTATGTTTTCTTGTTTTGCATTATCGAACTTTTTGTTGTATATTTAATTAATAGCAAG
>JAEEGL017145348.1_pt1 | contig 17074 bp, 29 predicted proteins | sample 9134231 | NCBI WGS metagenome assembly JAEEGL01 (sample SAMN16246548, study PRJNA631951) | gut metagenome | biome: gut microbiome; feature: rumen; material: fiber-attached | host: Bos | place: Iran: Karaj | collected 2018-10
GTAACTATTAATGGTGGTACATTCAATGTAAATGGTGGTTGTGGTGTTTGCGCTCGTGCAGGTCAAACTACTATTACTGGTGGTAAGTTCCACACTACCGGTGAAGCAGATGTATTAGGTAAAGTTGGTGATAGCCGTAAGATTGTCCCTTGCTCACCTATCGTTTTTGATGTAGCATCTAAATATCCTGGTCTCACTGATGATGCTAAGATCACCATTACTGGTGGTGAGTTCATCGCAGAAGGTGCAGGTGTTCCTGCAGTAGTATTCATCAATGATGATGATAAGGTTCCTGAGGAAGTACGCGCTATTCGCCGTATCTACATCAGTGGTGGTACATTCTCTAGTGATGTTACAGAGTTCTGCGCAGATGGTTATAAATGCGTTGCAGATGGTGACTTATTCAAGGTAGTCGCTGAATAATAAATCCGGAAATAACATAATAATGGGTAGATTTTTATTAATCTGCCCATTTTTATTAAAATTTTTATGTCTTTATAAAAATTATGTATAAAAAATTGAAAAATTTTTTTACTTTTATACTATATTAAAATTATTAAGGCATAAAAAGTAAATATATATATGTTTAATTTTAAAAATGCCTAAGGCGCGTTCATTACTTAATACTAACAGTACTAGTAGATTAAAGAAATTTTATAAGCAATTAGCAATAGATAATCCTGAATTGGATATTAAAGAATTAAAAGAAAAATTCAATAAATACATATTAAATGATGTAAGAAGCATTAAGGATTGTTCAGAAAAATCTATTGTTGATAGTTATATTACATTTGGCGAGGAATATTTCACTAATACAATTCCTCCTATTGATGATTCCGTATTTGACAAGATAAGAAATAATGTCAAACAGTTACTTTTACATGAATATACAGACAAATCATTTAACAATAATATAGATATATATTTTAATGAAGTTAAAAGAGAGTATATTCTTCACCCACAAAATGAAAGTGATGATTTAGAATTTATCCCAGAGAATAGAGACATCTTCATAAAGAATAATCTTAAGCTTGTAGTCAGTTGTGCAAAGCGATATCAAAATTTAGGGTTACCATTTGAAGACTTAATTCAAATAGGTAATCTTGGTCTTTTAACTGCATTTGATAAGTTTGATACTTCTAGGCAGTGTTTGCGTAATGCTATTATTGAGGATATTAAAGCATTCGATAAAGATGATTTTACATATGAAGAAGCTAAAGAGATCATAGAAAATAATCATGAATATCAAGCTGCAACTGATAAGACTATGAATTCACTTCCTGAAGAGGGGTTTGACAGTAAAGAAGATTTTATTTTATGGACAAAGCAAAATATAAAAACTGCAGTATTTGCTTCTGTAGCATTTTTATGGATAAGGGCATATATTTTGCAAGAGCTAGGTAAGTATTCTTCAACTATAAAATTCCCTAAGGGTTATAAAGAAGATGGGTATGCTAGTATTATTTATTTAGATTCTATTAATCCATATACAAATGACAACTATAATGATAATGAGTTGTATGAAGTGAGTAATAATGAGTTTGCACAAGAAAGTGAATATATAACTAATATGGAGCGCAATGAAATGTACAATGATGTGATCACTAAAGCTCTTGCAGGTCTTTCTAATCTTGACAGGCGAATTATCAAAAAGAAATTTGGAATTGGTTTCCCATATGCATCCTCTAATAATGAAATTGCAGAGAATGAAGGGATATCATTAAGTGAAGTTAAATCAAGTATTAATAGAAGTATGAACCATATCTATAATACAATTACTCCAGATACTAGAGATATGATTATTGAACTGATGTCATAATATTTCAAATCTTAGATTTTTCATATTAGATCCTATAGTGGTATTCTTTCCTCTTTGGTTGAGGCAATGGAATACCACTTCTTTATTACTTTCTATAGTTACTCTTATAACTTTAACTGTAACATCAAAGTTTGGGAATAATTCACAATCACTGATAAAATGTACTCTTTTACCAGCTAAAGTTTTTAAGAAACTATAATTATATCCATTAATTTTTTCTAGCACTTTAAGTATTGATAGATTTTTGTCGCCAGGACTAGTTCTGTTTATCCCGGATTAATCCAAATTATTAGGATGAAATCTCTATTATATAAAAATAAAAGTCCCTCTGGAGGGACTTAAATCATTTATAATTTTATAAGTTTTACTTCTTTTTATAAGGGTTTAGAGTATCTACCTTCTTCATCTTTTTAGCCTTCATCTTTTTGTTAGCTTTAGGGAAATCAAACCTATCACCACTATCTTCTCCAAGTTCTCCCATACCAATAGTGTTTTCAGGGTTTGTAAAATCACATTCTTTGAGGTAGTTAATAAGATTTTTCATAGAACGAAAATAAAATATAATTTATAATTAAAAATAGAATTTATCAGTTAACGTCAAACAAATTTCTGATTTCTGAGGCGAATCGAGCGGACTGATTAGAACTTCCATCAAGGCAAAGGGAATAATCATGGTTGAGAATTATCGCACTATATGGGATGATCTCATTATCTGCGTCAGGAACGATCGCATAATACCGGGGCTTATAGTGCTTATCAAGAATAGCAAATGTGTGATAATGGAAATTACTATTATAAAGTTCGATGGCTACGGGGTTACTAATCATGACAAAATCTGGAATCATGTCGATAAAATACTTCCAAATAGTGCTGTCTACAGAATTAAGCTTTTTCATTTTGATAAGTTGTTTATATGAATTAAATATAGAATTAAGCAATGTCACTTTCATGGATTCTTCCATACCTATTAAGGCCAACTCCGCATAGGGCAAGTACTCCTCCGGCAAGGAAAAATACTAGGATAGAACTTGCAGATACCATTGCCATAAAAGCGATAATTCCAATAAATAAAAGAACAAATGTGATAATTACATGTGCATTCATTGTTGTCAAAGTTAAGTTGTTTGCAAATATAATATAGTAACAATTTCAAAAATTTCAAAATTATTTCATTAAATTTTTGTATTTTGAAAAAAGGCTATTAAGTTTTACATATTAAATAAAGTAATTAAAATTATTAAACTAAAAATTAAAAGTTATGGTAGAAAATTGCGTTAATTTTGACAATTCATTTGTAGATGCTAATCAGTATAAAACAAGTATATCTGCAATCATCTCATCTCTTGAGCAGCCCTTTGATAAAGATGGAGTTGCTCAAAAGACCTTCAATAAGCATTATGAAAACCCCGACAGTATTTATTATCATAAGTCTGTTGGTGAGATCAAAGAGATGTGGGAGAATAAAGCAGCAGTAAGTAGAGATTATGGTAAGAAGCTTGATGACTATATTGGTGCTAGGCTTGAGGGCAATGAAGATGATATGTTGTTATATAAGTTAGATTATGACGTTGCAGATGATGAGCGACTTCAGGGATTATGTAAGTCATTTGATGATTTCCTTGAGTACTTTACAACTAACTATAATGTTACGTTTATTGCAAGAGAGCAGCCTATGTATCTTAAAGTAGGTGATAGTTATGTTTCAATGAGGCTTGATGCACTATTTTATAATAATGATACTAAGAAATATATTGTCATCGATTGGAAAAGCAATAATGATGGTATAGTCACTAAGCCTACTATTTGGACAGAGAATCTTCTTGGTGCAGCAAACTCATTTAAAAATATCAACCATAACACGTATACTTTCCAGGTATATGGATATAAGATGGCACTTCTTCACCATTATCTCCCAGAGGGTACTGATGCGTCAGATATTGAAACTTATATTGTGAATCTTCCTGGTCATGATATTGATAATGGTAAGTTTTTCAAAGTACATTCTGCAGCATTTAACTATGATGAAGAATTATTGAATGGCATTTATACTTTTGGCATTAAGAAGAACCAGCTATTAGAGAAGATGAAGAGGATTTAATTATACATTTTTAGTTTAATTAAAAAATCACACCCAGAAGTAGGTAGCGTGTCACCAGATTAATCCAAAATATGAAGATAAGTCACTAATAATCTAAGAAAAACAGTGTCCCAGAATTAAAATAAATGATAAGGGGGAATTAATTAATTTTAATTCTCCCTTTAAGTTTTTGTTGATGCTGTATATAACCATCAATAGAATACCTTACATCAATATCATAATACCCAGGTTTATACTTAGTGTTTTCTGGTTCTATACTGATTATTGCTGCACTTCCTTTATAATAAACAGGAGTAGATGTATATGGAGTAATGCTATATTTGCTAAATTTCCACTGAGCATCAAAAGAAAGCATATATGGGAAATCTACATTATCTATATATGCTGCAATAATATCATCAACAGCAAAATGATTAATGCCCTGAGTATTTATAAACTTAAGCCTATTTATCAGTATCCTATCATCACTCCTATCTAACCTGAACTTATAACCGGTATATTCATAAGTAAGTTCTATATCAACTTCCACAGGATTAAGAGTTGTACAATAATCTAATAGTCCATTTTCATAAGCATACCAGAACTTATCATTAATCTTCTTAACATACTTATCATTTACTTTATATAATGAACCAATAGTATTATCAAACAATAACCCATTATCTTGAATAGTTATAATATGGCCAGCACTATCTATTATATCATCTAAACTCTCAAATACAAGTTCTTTAAGGACTGTTCCATTAGTATTGTCTTTATCTATTGTATTCTTAGATATAAACACTGCATACCAATAGTCTTTATCATGCATTAAATAGAAATCATAAGGGAAATCTGATATCGGAGTCATCTTTGTATCACCATTATCATAGAAGAACTTACGGTATAATGGAACAATATCTTCAGCCTCATCATATACCAGCATATTGTCATTTTCATTATATATATAATAAATATGCATATGATTGAAGTATTTCTTATTATTTGACAATGATATTTCAGAAACATATCTATCAATCAGGCTTTGCATTTGTTGATCTACAATATCTGATATTATCTTATCTTTATCTGGTAATTCTTCCGTACTCTCACTAGTTATCCTATTCTCATCAATTACAGTAACATTACTCTCTTCATTAAACTTATATTGACATTTATACTTAGGTTTATCTTCTTCACTCGCTTGTTCATAGAGGTTGATGAGCTCACACTGACAATAACATAAATTATCAGTTATCTCATGAGGATTTATAAGAACAGTATATAAATAATCTAATTTATCTGAATTAAGGATGGGCTCTAATAAATTACGCTTTACAATCACAGATAATGTTATATTCTCTAATGTACTTTCTTTAGTAGTCATCTTATAACTTGCTACATAAGAATTGGTGCCTTGGTCAAAGATAGCTTCATTACCATTAACTATGACTATAGTATTATTATCAAACCACTCCCCATTATCATCATTAAGATTAATATGCATAGTGATAGTGTCATTACTTTGTGAAGCAGTTATTGTATAAATACCATAATTAACTAATAAGTAATCATGCAACTCATGTTCATATTCTTGTTCTGTTTTGAAAGATACATTTTCAACGGCAGACTTCAGTGTATCAAAAAAGTTAATGTCATTAATATCTGCTAATTGGGGCAAATACATAAAAGCATTAAAATCTACTTTGTCATCATCAATAGATTTAATCTGTCGGTGGTATGTATAAATATCCCCATTATTGAGCTTATCATAATAATTATATACTAACTTACCAAAATTAAGTTGAAACTCCGGTACTCTCACAATAAAATCATGTTCATACCAAATATCATTACAAAGCAAATATATAGTAAAATCACTGTTTAACCACCAATTAATGTCAAAATCTTCATTAATGTACTTAGGTTGGATAATTAATGAATCATATTTATGCTCTTCATCTTGGGAAAATGCAAAGTGCGATTCAAAAATACAATCATCATTCTTTTTAATAATCAATACGCAATTATAATATTCAATCTTTCCTTGTTCAATATCACTATCACTATGCATAAATCGTATAGGTATTCTAATGCAAGGATCATCTATAAGAACATACTTATCACTACTAGAGAGAGCATATTCATCATCATAATAGTTAAATAAGTTCATATTTGTATCTACTATATGTCTTTGATTGTATATATAGTAGATACCTATTTCTGGAAATACTACTTCATATTTGTCATAACCGCACATTATAGGATTTTCAGCAATTTTGACTGATGCTCCATTTACAAGCTTTATGTCATTTGCAAATACCTTATGTGCTAATGATGCAGAATGTACTGAAAGATGTATTGGGAGGAAATATTTCTTATACATATATGCTAGACAAGCAAGTTTAAGACCCATCTCATCAAATACATAATCATAGTATGGTTTGATAAAATCTATATCTTGCTCATCATACCTACGTACTTCCATCTTTTTGAATAGATTTTCATATATAGGTTTTCCTTCACCAGTAAAGTCATTATCAAATATTATATCATTATACTTCTCTGTCTCTGCATTCTCTGGTATAGTTAATGCAATAAATGTAGAATTACGGAAATTAGAGTACGATTCAAGAATATCATTATCAACAGTAAATACATCATGAATATATTGGTTCAAAAACTGATTATCTGTTTGAAGAAGCCTAGTTATAGTTATCTTATTACCATAACCAAACCATTTAAGAGAATCTATTGCAGACTGATAGTTACCGCATTCTCCTCTGATATTCATATAATTGATAAGATACTCTTTAAGCTTAGAATTATATAATGTCTCAAATGCTTCATCATTATAATAAGATGATTGGTATATAGCTTTAAGAATATCTTTAGGAAGCTGAACTCCCATATTATGACCATTTATCACAAGTTCTTCATAGTTATCGATAAATGTACCTGCAACTGTTATATATGACCATTCAGAATTATCTATTGTTATAAGGACATTTGTCATCCATGTACCTTCTTCTTTAGCATTACCTATTATATAAAAAGGTATCATAGAAAAGGTTGTACCATCTGCATCGAGATCATCAATAATCTTTATGTCATCTATAGTTAAGTCCTTTTTAAAGTTCTTTTCTTCAAATTCAATATATTTATTATCTTCTATAGTATACTCATCACATAATGTTGATGGTATTAATGAAAAAACATCACTTTCTACATGCACATTAAAAGAACTTATTTCTTTGTTCACTAATAACCTTATAGGTATAATATAATAATTAGATACAGACAGCTGATGTGTATATTCTTCATCTAACCAAAATACATAATCATTGTTATTATACTCATATCCATAAGGAAATTCATCATATGACTTATTAGAAAAGATATGGCCAGTATGATCTATAAAATACATTATAATAAATATATTAAAACTTAATTATATATAAAAATAATTTTATAAGTGATTAAAAAATAAAAAAGCAGATAATTGCTTATCTGCTTTATATAAGAAAACCAACAAACTTTATTTCTTTTTTAGGTTTTTCTCATATTTATCAAGTTCATCAAGAGTAAAATCTATAGAAAATCCAAAACTAAGGTTCAACCATTCAAATTCTCGCTGTGCTTGATGCTTAGTTATTCGCTTAGGTTGCCAATCATAAAAATGTTCTAAGCAATAATTCTTCCATTCAATAAATTTTTCTGGTGTCTTAAAGCTAAATTTTTGATACCATTCTTCAGTGTTATTACAATATTCTCTAAGCTCATGAAAATCTTTGAACTTAAGACCAGACTCTACAATGTCAAATTCTTTACAAATGACATCATATATATATTCTTCTGCAATAATTTTCTTTTCTCTTGCCATAGTTATTTAGTTTTTATATATATCTTCAGGTGCTTCTAATGCTAATCCCATAGGAATAAGTCCGCGGTAGTCGAAGTGGTGGGCATTAAGCCAATCATAATCTTTACCATTTGGAATTTGTATTCCATTTGGATAAAGTGTAAGACAAGAAATATCTTCTAATTCATTTAACTCTTCCTCCGTCATACTTGATAGTGGACGGAGATAAGGTTTTAAAGTAAAACTGTGCCCTATAAAATTTTGTAGTAACCCTAAGGATAGAGGAGTATCATAAGGTTCTATTTCTCCATCAAAGTCAGACATACCCTCTACATGAACTGCTACTCCATATGGCAATCTTGCACATAAATCAGCAAGTAATAGTTGTTTTTCTTCTGTTGTCATAATTCAATCTTATTTTTAGAATATGCAATAACTTTTGAGCCATCAAGAACTCTTAATTGCCACTCTCCATCCTTATATTGGTCAAGTATTTGTGATATTCCTGCAAATCCGCATCTAAGAGTAACATACAAACCATCTTCCTTTGGCGGATAATGAGCCGGTTTGAAATTATTCTCATCCGAATTAAAGTCAAGAATCTTTTTTTCATACGACTTTATCTTTTTATATATTTCATCTTGCATATCCATAATCTATTCTGTTTTTACAAAAACGAGGTTTACTTGTGATAGTGGAATTGGCTCATATACTCTCACTTGCCAACATCCTTCTTTATAGTTATTATGTTTTGAATTTAATGGGTCATAATCTACTTCAAGAACTACATTTCCATAACATTCTGCTTCTTCCTTATCTGTTGCAAGATATGTACATCTATCAACTTCATGATGTATGGTGCCATCATTGTTCAGAACATATCTTCTACCATACAGAATGCCCTCTTTTTTGATTTTTTCCCAATTTTCTTCTGAAGTACCATGATAGAATTTCATATCTATTCAGTTTTATACATATCTTTTAGTGCTTCTAATGTTAGTTTATTCTTTCTATTGCTATTGAATTACCACATTTAGGACAATCAACATAAAGAAATCTATATTTATGATTCCAATTCCAAGAAATGTAAGTGTCTTCTTTATCGTATGATAAGTGTACATTACACTCATCACATTGAATATGATTTTTAATTATTGTAATCATACAAAATAAGCATCTAATGTTTTCTTACTAATAGTGGACATTCCCCATATGGTATAAATCCAAAACTGTCCGTCAATTGGATTTAATTCTACTTTATATTCTGCATATTTAACTATGGGTATGGTTGGCGTTAAATAGAAATCTTTTATGCTTTGTTTAATCATATTCTACTCAGTTTTATACATATCTTCAGGTGCTTCAAGAGCCAATCCTTTTCCAATCAAACCACGATAGTCAAAATGATGAGCATTAAGCCAATCAATCTTGTTAACTGCCAAATCCTCTGGTTCTGCGTTCAAAATAGTATCTCCAAATTCAAATGCTTCTTCCTCAGTCATACTTGACATTGGGCGGAGATATACTAAAGGCTTTTCGCTACAGAGAATGTCGTTTAATGAACTACTATGTTGATAGGGGTTGATTCCCCATCCGCCGTCTCCTTTGTACCTAACCCCATATGGCAACCTTGCGCTAAGGTCTTTCAGTAATAGTTGTTTATCTGCTCCGTTCATATTCTTCAATTGCTTTTATTAATGTATCTAAAAATAACCCAACAAACGGGTTATTATCTTTATAAAAGTCATCATAAGTTATTCCTTCATATTGAAATAAGATATTCTTTAACTTGTCCTTTTCTTCTTGTTCCATATTTATTTCTCTTTCACGATTATGATTTTCACTGTGTTGCCAATATGATAAGGGCATCCTACTTGTGCTTCTGCCATCAGTTTTCCACCAGAATCCTCATAATAATTCACATACCCTTCTACCGCATCCTTGAGCATCTGCTCCTTCTGCCAAACTGAGCCTGCCATGAACGCATGATCTTCAGCAACTTCAATTGTTTCTTTATCTTTATTTTTCTGCCACTTCACTCCGGCGATAAAGGCTTCTTTGGCAATTTCTCGTGGATATTCATTATCAACTGGTGGCTCATAGTCACCAGTACCCCACCGTCCGATAGCTGGTTCATCTGGAAATTCTTTATCACCATATTCCTCTGCTGCTTCCTCCATACTCTTGTTGGGTTCTTCATCATATCCCCTGCATTCTGCCAACATCTTATCAACATCAACCCCTTCCCAAGACTTTGTTGCTTTAGCTATCTTCTCATTAAGATAGTCCTCATTATATACCGGATTATATGGTTCTGGGTTGTTTTCATCTGGTGAGGAATCAATGAAGGATTCTATATTGTCCAGTGCGTTTTTGTATGCGTCTGCAGCGAGAATGCTCTCATCCTTCTCCGCTTCATTGTAGTATAACCGCTTAATCTCAGCTTTCAGTCTTTCTGCGTCAATATATTTGTTCATAGTTTATTCCTCCTTATTCATTTTCTCATAATATTCATCATCTATCCTGTTGATATATTCCAACGGTGACTCTCCCGGCTGCAGGGTATGTATCTTCTCAAACCCGTTTTCCTCGGTAATGAGTGATTCCTCTGGCTTAACACTTCCCTTGTATTTCCTGTAATTTCCTGTTTCAAATTTCTTCGTGCTTGGGTTATAATCACCCCAACAGGTTTTCTCACCCTCATCCAATGTCTCCACATAATAGGAGATGCCGGTTTTAAGGGACTTTACAATGAATCTTCCTGTCTCATCCCTGTTCGTAAGAAATCTCTCTGTAAATTGTTTATCCATTGTTATTTTTTTTAACAGTTATCGTCATCACCCTGCAGGTAGTACAACACTTCCCACAGAATATGTTTTTCAATCTCAGCGGCACTGTTATCCACCCTTTCAAGTTCCTTGATTCGTCCTTGCAGGTACCCTTCAACCTGCTCAATTGTTCTGTATCCTCTCATCTTTCTATAAGTCTTTCGGTATAGTTTTCATATTTATATCAAATTTTCAAGGCAATACTTTATTGCCGCTTCACAGGCTTTCTCATGAGTGGGATAATTTTGTAAATCAATTGATTCACAATATAGGTTTTTCCATTCTTGGTTATCAGATAATTGGTATATTTCTACCCAAAATTTATTTGTATTTATTTGAGGAAATGGAAAGACAAACAAATTATGCACTTCCCTCAGCCACTTCATAGTCATGTGAAGAGTGGGGCAAGCAATTCCTCCTTGAGAGTTATGTTGCACCAAAATATCATTAAACCATCTTAAACCTTTATCACTGTAGTCACAGAGCGTTGCTTCGTCAAATCCCTTTTTCTTCAAGAGTTTTGCTATTTCAAAACTTACATAATCTTCAGTAATCATATTTTTATTTTTTATCTGCTTTCATAATTTAATCTTTATCAATCCATAAACCATACTTCTTTGCGAAGTCATCAAACATTTTTTCAATAATTTTGCCGAATATATGATAGTGGAAATTATCTGATTCCTTGGGAGATTTTGGGCGATTGTCCTGCCCTTCCCACTTATGTTCATGCAAAAGTCCTTTTACTTCCTGAATTTCATATGCATCTTTGATAAACTGCTCATAATCAAATCCATGTTCATTGAATTTATCCTTCAGAAACCGCGTAATACCATCAACACAAGGAAGGCAACTTATTTCACTATACCATTCTTCTTTGTTTTTCTCACTCTGCTTCTGATAATATTCAATGTCAAACATAACAAAACCCCTTGTGTTTTGTTTATCTTTTGGAGTGTATCCTAAATAATATATCATTTGTTTCTAAGTTTAAAAAGTAATCTTCTGTTATTATACCTTATTATTCCAATATTTAATAAACTCTTCTATAATATAATTCGACATATCATCAGGGTGTTCAAATCCTTTCTTCTTCAACTCATTTTTCAATTCTGAACCCGTCCATAACCCCCATTCATTCCTAATCCATCTGCCAAGAGAATCATGCATTGAAATTGCTCCATTTTCAAGAAGATATTCCCTGTCCTCATCTGAAAGTATTTTCTCAAGCGTAGAGATTGCTTCATCAACGGTTTTTGGAGTAGGAATCTCACTCCCTTTTTCGGATTCTTCTTTATTATACATTCCTTTAGGTGCTTCCAATGCAAGTCCTTTTTCAATCAGTCCACGATAGTCAAAATGGTGAGCATTGAGCCAATCGTGATAATCTACACTGTCGTGTGGGAAAACAACATAATGCCTGTAATGATTCTTCTCGTCTATAATACATTTTATAAACTTCTCCCGTTCTATTCTCTCTTCTTTAGTCATAGAAGACATTGGACGGAGATAAGGCTTGCACTCTCGCTCTACAATATTGTCCGTGTAATTCAGGTTTCCCTTTTTAATATCAACCTTACGCAGTTCTATGTTTGCGCCATCTTTTCTATGATATATAACCCCATAAGGCAACCTTGCGGATAAATCTTTTAGTAGTACAGGAATGGGATTCTGCTCTTTCTGCTTTTTCAGCCAGCCCAAAATAGCCTTGGTGCTTACACAATTGATTGCAGTAAGAAAACCATCCTGTTCACTTAAATAATGAATCAAAGCGCCTACTATTTGTTCATCTGAAGGAGTTTCTTCAAACATTGGGGTTTCACATTCAGATGATACTTGTCCTTCTTTTTTTGGCGGTTCTTGTGCCTCGTCAAGTTGTGGGCTAAAAAGTGTAAATAACTGCCTTGGAGTTATGTGAAATTTTTCACCAAGTACATTATCACTTCTTCCAACATACGTATCTCCCCCGACATATTCAAGCCAGTAATACCCGCCCTCTCTAAATTTGTCAAAAGACGCTAAGCACCGAAGAAATCGACGGGTTGTGAACTCATCCTTCTCTTTTTCTGCTTGTTGAAATTTTTCAGACGCTATGTAGGCTTCTTGCTCCGGAGATAAGTTCTTTGTATATTTTTCAGATGCCTCGTCAGTTTCACTATCATTAAAATAATCCCGATATAAAGGATTGATGTTAAGTCCATAGTCGTTTCCAAAGATAGTCTGATTTATAGAGCATAGATATCCGTCTCCGTTCTCTGTGTGGCATATAATTCCATAAGGCAACCTTGCGCTAAGGTCTTTCAGTAATAGCTGTTTTTGCTCGTTTGTCATAATTTTTATTTTAGTCATTAAATCAAATTTTCAAGACAATACTTAATAGCTGCTTCACAGGCTTCCTCGTAAGATGGATAGCCATTATAAGGCGTAGGCGATGTATAGCAAAATGCCCCACCATTGTTTTTAGGAATATACCATATACCAACAATATAGCAGTTTATTATGCCTGAAGTTTGGTCGTCCACCCTGATACCAGGAACAATTATCTGGTTATGAACTTCCCTTAGCCACTTCATCACAAAAGAAATACGCGGTGCAGAGCAGATAGAAATATCTTTGTAAAATTCTTTATAATAAGAATTATTGAATCCCTGGCTCCAACTAAGTTCCTCTGCATCGTCGCCAACATAAGACCTGTCACAGTTTTCATCAAATCCTTTCTCTTTCAAGAGTTTAGCTATTCCAAAGGAAACGTAATCTTCTGTTATCATAATAAACTAAAATTTTACATTTATAATATAGATAAAAAATGAAGAATTTCAAATAAATTTTCTATTATTTAAATTAAATTCTCAAGACAATATTTAATAGCCGCTTCGCATGCTTGTTCATAGGAGTCAAAAGATATTTTGAATTGATAGCATAAAGCTGAGTTATAATATATTTCGCATGCACAGTATTCTATATGAGATTGTATAATCCTGATGAAGATATGCTTTTTTTCCCTCAGCCACTTCATTGCCATTTGTAAGGAAATATGAGGTGCCACCATTGTTTGTGTTTCCCAATCAAAAGGAATATCCGGGTTATAATCAGGATTAGGGATAGTATAACTATTTTGCTGTCGCCATTCATCCCTATCTTGTTCATAATAAAATGGCGATTCCATCCAATCAAATCCTTTCTCCTTTAAGCGTTTGGCAGTTTCAAAAGAGACATAATCTTCTATTATCATATTAGTTTTTATTTAAAGTTTCCACAAGCCTGATCTATCACCCATTGTACCCATCTTGGTTCGTCGTTTCCCCATAAATCAAGAACAATAGGAAACCAATCCCAAGGAAGGATAAATATTACAAACACTAATTCCCAAAAAAGCATCCAAAGAAGTTTCATATCTATTCAGTTTTATACATTTCTTTTGGTGCTTCAAGAGCTAATCCCATAGGAATAAGCCCACGATAGTCAAAGTGATGAGAGTTGAGAAAATTATACATATCTGTTAAATCAGTATGATTTGTCTTAAAACCAGGATATACCTGAAGCATTTCATATTCTTCCTTCTCTTCATCCGTCATACTACTCATTGAGCGGAGGTAAGGCTTAATAGCTTGTTCATCTGTTTCACTATCACCAAAATAGTCACGTTTGAGTGGGTTTATATTTAATCCATATTCAGTTCCAAAAATTGTTTGATTTATAGAACAAAGATGCCCATTACCTTTTTTAGTTTTACAAATTACCCCATAAGGCAACCTTGTACAAAGGTCTTTGAGTAATAGTTGCTTATCTTCCTGTGTCATGACTATTTATAATTTAATTATATCTATTTGACTTTTATATTCTTATTCTATGATTGAGTTAGTAAGTTTCTGTTCATATTCATCACGAGATTCGATGAATTCAAGAGTCCATATCGGTGCTCCGTAGCCATTAATCCCTTCACACTTTTCATGAATCACATGTTTGTCGGTTATCGTGATTCGTATGTTACCTTCATCTACAGGAATTCTTTCAGAAACCCCTCCGATACATGATGATACCATCAAAACAAATAAAATTAAAGCAATCTTTTTCATAATTATTTCTCCTTTCTTGTGTTATAGACATACCACCACATAAATTGCTTTGTGTATCCATTATTAAACCACCAACAGAAATCACGGCGCATTCCAAACTCCACTTTGCCAATCTTAAAACTAAAGATGTAATCACCCATATCCTTATTCCTCCTTTCTTGCTTTAAGTCCAAGTTCATAAAAGTGGCGAGCGAATACTATACTCTGATGTGCATCCATCCAAAGTTGATTTTCTGGATTTAGATGTAAATGTTCTTTCCACCACTGCTTTGTCTCTTTCTCCAAATCCACCTCTGATTGCTCCTGCTGGAGAGCGTCAATGACTTGTTCTGCTAAATCAAGGGCATCAATAAGTCCTTGCGTATATGGAACTCGTGTCTCCATATACTTACTTTGATATTTTCTATAATGTTCATCAAGTTTCGCTTTCAGGCGTTCTGCATCAATGTATTTGTTCATAATTTATTCCTCTTATCTTTCGCATGATTATTCAATGATGGAATTAAAATTTACACATGCAAATGACCTCCACATACCCTTCTCACAGTCGAAGTAAGGGATAGAGGTAGATGATTTCTTAACGATCTTCTCAGATGGTGTCCAAATAGTTCCATCAATCTGTTCCATAAGATCATTACATGTAGTACCAATAGCATCACGAAGAGTGCCATCTTTCTTAGTATACTGGAACTTTACTTTACCTGATGCCATCTTCTTCTCAAGCATCATAATCTGATCAACCTTACTTTCTTCAATCCCGAGGTTAAGGAGTTCTTCTTTCGTTTTCATAACTATATATTTTAAATACAAATTTAATATAGAAACAAATTTTTAAATTTCAAAAGTTTTTATGTTTTTACCCCATTTAACTATGTAATCTTCATCTTTTATAGAGACATTACATACATGACAATTATCTTTATATTCTGTGCAGCTATGATTACCAGAATGGATATGCCCGCAAAAATTATACCGTATATCTTTTTCCATTAATACATTTGCTAATACATCATTACCAAAATTAAGAGTCTGAAACTTACTTTGAAGGACACACCCGGCATTTGCAATATTTGGTGCTTCATGAGTAAGTAAGACATCAACGTGGAAAGGAATTTTCTTCCATATATCTTGTAGTTCTTCATTAGTCTTATTGAATGCCCATCCAGCAAGACCAGTTACCCAAGGAGTACCATAAAAGATCTTACCATCTATTTCTATAGAGTTATCACAAAGATATATCAATTTATGTTTTGACTTATTATTCCCAGGTAAAAGAGTTTTTAATACATCTTTAGATTTATATGCACACTCTTTAGATATATGCTCTAAGAAGAAATCATGATTACCTGCAATAAATATAACCTTATCACAATCTAATGTATCTGTCCAAGGAACAAAATCTAAACAAAACCAGGATACTGATAAAGCATCATTACCCTGGTAATTAAGTGGTACAATATCTCCACAGATACATACGACATCACACTTAGGAATATTTTTATGTGATGGTAAATATCCATGAAGATCAGATAATGCCACTACTTTCATATCTTTAATCTATATATTTTTCATTAATTAATTTTTTTACTATATCTCTCATTGCTAACTCAAATGAGCTCATCATCATATTTTCTTCAAACAAACAATCAAGTGTTCCCTGCTCATCATTTATTTTATATACTTTATAATAGTATGCAATATGTTCATTTAATGCAAATGTAAAACCTGGTATGAACTCAATAATTATTCCTTTATTAAACAACCAATCAATCACTTCAGCATAAGTAGGTGCATAATAATATTTACCATGCATATAATCTCCATCTTCTATATATTCTCCCCTTTTATATTTTTCGACACCTAAATAATTGTCCCATGTAACTTCAACATCTTCTGCAGCATATTTATCATTATGACAATCTGCATATACTCTATTATTTAACACTGCAGCTAAATCAAAATTAATTCTACTGCAAAGATTCATATTTTATTATCTTTATTTATTTGATCATTAAGGTCAACAACTAGTGCAGTAATCTTAGCAGTCAACTCATATAAATTATACTGTTTACTATTTACTATTTCATTAAATTCTTTAGTATTCAATACATGGTTGACATAATTATCCATAGAACAAAGCTTAGGAATATCTATATACTTATCTTGCGCATCCCCAACTTTATACATACCACTAAGATACCTATCAATATTTGTATGAGACTTACAACCTGGCTTAGAATGGACAAACCAAATACCATCAGTAAGCCAGTCACGATCATACATTTCTCCTATAGGCTCATATCTTTTACCAATCTTCTTATATACTTTATTGTCTGCTTCCATTATTTGATTTTAATGTATTATATACCTCTTTTTTAGTAGTATTATAATCTTGTTCATTCCATATACTAA
>JAEEGL010531347.1_pt1 | contig 17073 bp, 6 predicted proteins | sample 9134231 | NCBI WGS metagenome assembly JAEEGL01 (sample SAMN16246548, study PRJNA631951) | gut metagenome | biome: gut microbiome; feature: rumen; material: fiber-attached | host: Bos | place: Iran: Karaj | collected 2018-10
AGACCGTCACCGAATTCTGGCGCAGATGGCACATCTCGCTCGGAACATTATTCCGCGACTATGTATATATACCCATGGGTGGAAACCGCAGGCATCAGATGCTCAACATCTTCGTCGTTTGGTTCCTCACCGGTATGTGGCACGGAGCCAACTGGAACTTCATTATCTGGGGTCTCTACTACGGCATACTGCTCGTCATTGAGAAACATACCATACTGAAGGTGAAAGACAAGATTCCGGCATTCCTGCTCCACATCTACAACACCCTTATCGTTGTTTTCGGATTCGGTATCTTCTATTTTGTGGATTTCGCAAAACTAAAGACATTCCTACATGCTTTCTTCGGGCAGGTCGATGTCTTCCACAACATCATCACTACGACGGCCATCAACGACCGACTCTTGCTTTGGATTACCGCCATTCTTTTCGTCATGCCGCTCCGTCAGTGGTGCATCAAACTAACCGACCGCATAGCCAGCAAGGACGGAAGAATGAACCTGAGCATCAAGTTCGCCACAAAGTTCATCGTGTCAGTAGCCATTCTGATTGTCAGCGTGGCTCTCCTCGTCGGAGCCACAAACAACGCTTTCCTCTATACACGCTTCTAAATTTAGTTGAAAGTAGAAAGTTTAAAGTTGAAAATTGATAATTGAAAGATTTCCAATCAATTCCCGTCATAAAATGAAAAAATCTAAAATCATATCTATCCTCGCCTGCCTCACACTGTCAACCAGCATGGCGAACGCCCAAATAGACCTCAACGACCCGGCAAACGCCGAATTCCGTGATGAAATTCAGGATGCGTTCAACAGAGTGGAGCAACAACCGCAGAACATACCCCAGCGAGACATGCCGGAGCAAATGCTGCCAGACCAAATGCAACCCTTCCAGAATCAAGGACAGCCGTTTCAGAATCAGGAAGAATATGCGATGCGGCAACCTGGCATGACACAGCCGTCAGCCTACAACGAGGAAGAGGGATGCCTTGCAGAAAACCGCATTGTGGAACCTTATGTCAACCACTTCAACCCGAACGACCGGGCAAGAAAGACCGCGCGTGGCATCATCATCGTGGGAAGCGGCAGTCGGGTTCGTGCCTTCGGAGGATGGGGAAGCGGCGGCTCATCCAAAGGTGCCAACTATGCCGAGGTGGCTAACAAATACTACCGGACATTCGAAGGAAGAGTGAACGTATACGTCATGCCGATACCTTCCAACGGAGAGTTCTACACCCCCGACATGGCAAAAAGCTGGACAGGAAACGGACAACTCAACGCACTCAACAACATCTATGCGCATCTTGCCCCGGAAGTACATGCCGTGGATGCCTACACGGCTCTGAGCCGGCACGTGAACGAAAACATCTACTCTCGTACCGATCACCACTGGATGCCGCTCGGAGCATTCTATGCGGCACGGCAGTTCGCAAAGGTGGCAGGCGTGCCGTTCCGCAACCTCGACAGCTACGACGAAAAAGTGGTACACCGTTTCCTTGGAACCATGTATTCCTACTACACCCACGACCCGGAGCTCCGTAACAACCCGGAGGACTTTGTGTACTTTGTGCCACGCGACGTGGATTACAAAACCACCTACATCAACTACAGCATGAAGGGACAGACCGTTGTCGGAGCAAGCCAGCCGAAAGAAGGACCCTTCTTCCACAACTACAAAGACGGAAGCAGCGGAGCCTACTGCACATTCATGGGAGGCGACGCCAAAATCACCAAGGTGGAGACCAGCACGGGCAACGGAAGGCGTCTGCTCATTCTCAAGGACAGCTTCGGAAATGCCCTGCCCGGCTATTTCTTCTACTCCTTCGAGCAAATCCATGTGGTGGACAGCCGCTATTTCAAAAAGAACATCGTAAAATACATCAACGATAACCAAATCACCGATGTTCTATTCTGCAACTGCATCGGTTTCATGTGTGACCAGAAAATCACAAACAACCTCGACCGGTATCTCACACAATAGCATCTCCCGGATTATTCAGAATATTCCGATTATTCAGATTATTCCAGATATTCAGAATACCCGAATTATCTGAACACATCCAGTCTAAAAAAATTCAAAAAACTCTCAACCCCCAAAAGAATGTACAACAAACTATACGTCATCATCATAACGTTGCTGATTGCGGCTTTCGCCATTGTGTTCAACTTTTTCCCGCGCCCGTCCGTTTCAGAGCTGGAGAAGCGGGAGCTTTCCAGTTTTCCGCAGTTCTCACTGCAGAAGCTGGCAAGCGGTGAGTTTACCGACAGCATTTCAATTTGGTTCAGCGACAGCGAACCCTATCGCGACAAACTCATGGCATTCAGCATGAACATACGACAGTGCATGGCAATTTTCAAGAACGACGAGGGAATCACCTTTCATGCTGCTGAGGACAACGGCAACGCAACCGCTGACTCCCTGCTGAATGCCCCGGAAATCACCGATGGCGAGCCGGGTGACAACCGCGAGATAGGTGAATACAAAAACAAGCTGACCGCCAATGAGAAGACACGCATCGCACATGCCGGAATCATCGTTCTGGGTAAAGAAGGTTCGGCACGCGCGCTCATGTCCTATGGAGGCCGTCCCAACTATGGTGACTGGTATGCAGATGCCTGCAACAAATACAAGGAAACATTCGGTGAAGGTGTCAACGTCTATTGCATGGCCATTCCAACGGCGGTTGAGTTCTACTGCCCCGACAACGCCAAATCGGCCACAAAAGAGGAGCGGCCCACCATCAACAACATCTACGCTCACCTCAGCGAAAACGTAAAGGCCGTGGATGCATACACGGCTCTGGCAAACCATGCCGATGAGGATATATTCCTGAGAACGGACCACCACTGGGCACCGCTTGGTGCCTATTATGCGGCAAGGCAGTTCGCCAAGGTGGCGGGAGTGCCGTTCCGCGACATCAGCGAATACGAGCAAAAGGTGGTTCACAGGTACGTAGGCAGTATGTACGGCTATTCAAAGGACATCACCATCAAGAACTCCCCCGAGGATTTCATCTACTGGACACCGCCGGCAGACATCATATATGAGACGACATATACCTGCTACGACATCAATAAGAACTACGATGTCATTGCAGAACATGCCCCTGTGAAAGGAGATTATTTTTATAAATTCCCTGACGGAAGCGGAGGTGCTTATTGCACATTCATGGGCACAGACACACGCATCACACAAGTGAGGACCAATATGAATAATGGGCGGAGGGCACTCATTCTCAAAGACAGCTTCGGAAACGCCATTCCTGGCTATTTGTTCGGTTCGTTTGAGGAGGTGCATGTGGTGGACTACCGTTATTTCTGCAAGAACATGACCGACTATGTCCACAACAATCACATCACAGACATTCTCTTCGCCAACAACATCTTCACTTGCTGCTCACCTGCGGCATCCAACGAATATATCAAATTCCTCACACAACCAGACGGAGTTTTCCAGCAGAAAGAGCACAAAGGAAAAACCAACAAATAAAACAACCCACTCACATCAACAATGACGGAGTGGGCATATTAAAAATAAAACCAGCGAAATCTTCCCAAAAGAAGATTCCGTTGGTTTTTTATGAAATATCCCTTTCCATTCATTATGTCAGCACGGCATATATTGCCCGCAGGAAGGAGAACGTAATGACATTACCAAAGGCTGCCAGAAGGCAGGCTTTCTGAGGATTTTCCTTCACCCCAAAGCAAACGTTCACGGGCTCCACTACCGGTGGCAGGTTGTAAGCCGTCAACGTCTCCTTCATCGCCACCGATATTCATTGTACCGGCTTCCTTAAAAGACTCGACGGTGTGAGAACCTTCCACAAGCATCAACTCTGTGGAATTGGAAAAGGTAAGCTGTTGAGAATATGGCTGAATATAAGTTTTTTTCATATTTTTGGTCTTTTATCTATGAATTTTCGAAGATTTTTTTACCAGTTGAGTATCTCAAATTAGAGCCCATGCGGATATTATAGCGGTAGATAAGGCCTTTTTGCCACTCCACAGCGAATGGAAGATAAACTCTACCGTATTCATTTATGTTATTAAACTCATCTATACGAGTTCCACCTTGCCACATTTTGCATTGAATCTCAATATATGCTTCAGGATCACTCTGATTATCGTTATCCCCTATTGTCCCAGTCCAACCATCTAATGTCTGAGGAATCACAAATAAAAAATCATTCTCATTACTTGCAAGAAGTCTATGATTTGGTCCATCAGCATTTTCATAGGGAACATATATGTTGCTATTATCACTGTATTCCGCCAGCGTTAAATTCACATACGGGTTTGCAGTACCTTCACTATCATGGACTAACCATTCTCCAGATTCGAAAAAGTATGTACCACGTTTCTTAATATTATGAAGCAAAACTTTTTTCAATTCTATATCAATATGTTCAAGAGCTTGTGTCTTGCAGATAGAGAACTGAAGTGCTGCACAGGCATGCTGGAAAGAAAAATATACAGTATTGGATTCCTGCTGACCCTGTGCGTTAAGCATCTTCGCCTCCCTTTTGGCAACAAGCAAGTCCATTTGCTTACTCGACAATTCATCTATTTCAAAATTCAGAGATTGTTCATTACGATCATAATTTTCCGGGTCGCTTGAGTCTCCTTCATTATAATTATATCCAGTATAGTCGTGCCCTTGATAATCCACATTAGCAAAGGCATAAAAATAAACAGGAGTTTCCCATGGAGTAATGCCGTCACCATAAGGCCACTGTGCTGATTGGCTTTCCCATACATGATCTTTGTCAGTATTGGTTTCATAAGCCACTGAATGGGTTTTACGGTAAGGAGACGTTGTAATATAATGCATGTAAAAATGGTCAAGTGTTTCTTTAAACGTGACAGGAGCTCGTGTCCCCGCACCATTGGGGTCGGTCATAGGGGTTTCGCTCACCCCTATAGTAATCGGAAAACCACCGCCCTGCTGCTGATGTCCAGTTGTTTCTGGTAAGTCATTGTCTGAAGAACAAGCTGTCATTGTTATCAGACACAATGTGAAAATAAATAATTTTGTTTTCATTTTTTTATTATTATCTTGTAAGAACTGCATTTCATTATAATCAACACAGCTTAACTATCATTTCAGAATAATAGCCTGTTCTGTGGATTTAATCGTAATGACTGGTTCTAATTCAGTATAGTGAGAAAAACTAAGATAGCAAATAGTGGCTTGCTCGCCTTCCTCCTTTCCGAAAACCTTTAATAACACTCTTTGATCGGACGGAATCGCTTCGGCAAGACCACGGAGTTCGTCGCCAACGAACGCAGCGACAAATTCGTCGTTCTCAGGTTCTATATCGTCAGGAAGAGTTAGATCAATAGTAGTTTGAATAGGATAAATGTCATCCAGCTCTTCCCACAAACCATTCATAATACACTCAGTATCAACACCCACCGTCTCTTCGGGCATAAAATGACCGATATCAGACCCTTCAAAAATTCGATTAAAATGAGCACTATAATATTTATAAGTGAAATGTTGGCGTATGGAACGTTCTTCATTACCTAAGATTTTCAGAATATAGGTGTAGTTCTCGACATCACCGTATTCTTTGACTGAAGGACTTGCCACCGCACGCAGTTCATCATTGATGTAAACGGCGAGCAAATCATCCTGACTTGCTGTCAAACGCAGCTCAAAAGGCAAAGTCACCTTCCAAATCATAAAGCTCTCAAAATCGTAAGGTGAAGGAGACTGCCAGTCGGGACGGGAGTCTTTGCCGAAAAAGTTGAATTCCAAGCTCAGACCAGATTCTGGGAAATATATCCAATCCCTGTCTGTTTTTACGCTTTCTCCACCATTGCCGCTATTTTCTCCATTCACATCGTCATCATCCGACTTGCTGCAAGCCACAGTCAAAACGACAGCGGTAAAAAGCAATCCTATAATTTTTATTATTTTCATTGCTGTTAATCTTTTTTAAGTTAATAATGGGAGGGATGGGAATTATGGGAACTATTCATTGTTCCCAATATTCCCAATATTCCCATTGTTCACATTATTTTATCACATACTTCTTGCCATTGAAGATATAAACACCCTTCTGGTCTGGCTTGCCAGGCAGCTTGATACCGCTCAACGTGTACCATCCTTCCTGAGAGAAGTCTTTTTGAGTGAAGCTGATGGTTGTAGGCTCGCTCGGACTGCCAATCACCTTGTTAGCCTCGTAGCGCATTGTCTCACGCGTTGTAGCTATCAGGTCGCCGTTACGTTCGATGGCAAACCAAAGAGAACTGCGGCTGTCAGCACTGATGCTCATGTAGAAGATGCCGTCGTCATCCTGCTGTACAGACTCACCACACATCTCGCCATCACTGAAGGCAAGTAACCGGTCGCCTGCCTCCAGCTCTACACCATCGGTCACAGCAGCCATGCTCATGGTCGTGGCCTTAAGCTCACGACGTGCGGGTGCATTGTAAGATGATGCAAAGAACACACTGCCCGGCTCGTAGAACGGATACATGAACTCACATGCCTCATTGCTTTTGTGATAGAACATATAGCCCTGTCCAGGATGCATGTATTTCAAGTTACCATTCCAGATGTGGCTTTGGTTGGAGGTGATGGTAAGCACAGCAAACTCGGTGTGGCTCTTAATCACATCACCACTCGTGGCGTGGTCATGATAGTCGGTCAGAGCTGTGCTTATAGGCAGGCTGACCATCGGTGTGTAGCCGATGCTGTTCCAACCCGGTTTCAGAGAAATCGTACGCTGATAATCCTGGTTGAGAATGCTGCCCGACAAGTGCATTGTCTTGTCTTCATTCACATAGACACAATACATGTGTTGAGGATTAATCGTGAATGGCTTCTGAGCGTCAGACATTTCCCAATTACTACCATCGAAAATCATCGTCGTGTTATTGGTGTTGTCTGTCCATATATCGCCTACATTCCATACTGCTGATTTCAAAAACTCATCCAGGTCTACAGCCCATTTATCGTTATAGACATTTGGAGATATCCAGTTCCAGCCCTTGGCCAGATTTAACATCTGAACAAACATGTAATCAGCAATCAGAACAACAGGAGAATCTGCCCCCACCACAGCATTAGGTGAAAACTGAATTCCGTCCATTGAAGGGAGATTCAGCTGCATGACACGCCCTGTGGAATAGCGCCACAACAGGAAGGTAAGAGGATTAGGCTCACGCAAATTGCTGTAAATAGTGAGATACAAGCCGTTTTCGCCGGTATTCTCGTCATATTCCACATGTGCCTTTCCCACACACTCGCCATCCACGTTGAACACGCCCACGATGTCTCGCTCGTCGGTGTCAATCTCATCCTGAATCAGAACCTGACCGATTAAGCTCATGCTGAAACGCTTATTATCCTCAGCAATCTCCCATACCGGCTCATTGCCAATCACACTCACATTGATAGCCAAAGGTTCGGATATGCCGTCCTCGTCAGTCAGATAGATGATGTCGTCGTAGAAGCCCACATCAAGATTACGGTCGATTTTGAATGTCAGAGTGGCTTCATCACGAGCTTCTATCACATTGGATATAGGGGTCACACGGAGCCATTTAGGACAGTTCTGAATGGTATAGACGTGAGAAGTCGCACTGATGTTGGCAATGTCAACCTCTAACGTAACGTCTACATTCATGTTTTCTATCAGCGATACATTCACGGACTTCTGCTCCCATCTAAGCGGATTACGGTCGACGTAGAATGTGGCGGTCACAGGGGAAGCCAGCTCGTTGCCGTTCATGTCAGGGATGTCGCGTACTGTCACATAGATATTGCGCTTGTTGATTTTCTCATCTATCTCGTTGATGTTCACAAGCAACTGGTTATCCTTTCCGACAAAGCTGAACTGCAAATGCTCAAGTTCCTTGAAAGCACTGGTTGGAGCACCGGTGGTTCTTTCTATATGGTCTAAGAGTGCTTGCTTGCTGTAATCTTTGTCGAAGATATAGTCACGCTTAGGCGTTGTGGTGTTCTTAAGTGTCTCCGGATCTTTCTCATATACCAATGAACCGTCAAGGTTTTTATAAATCTTCTTACTATAAATATAAGGAACCACTTCTATGCCACCGTCATGAAGATCCTCTTCTTGGCAGAAACTCATATAGAAAATCAGTCCTGTCTCGTCACCCTCCGGGCATTTAGTGCTGTAGCTCTTAATCAGAGCGAAAGGCAAGGCCTGTGCAAACATGCAAATCTCATCGAGGTTACCGGTCAGCCAGTTATGCGTGTCCTCTGTAATAATGTTTCCGTCAACCTTCGTTACTTTCTTAGCTGCACCAAGCATCGGGTATCCTTCAGAAATGCCACCGATAGAATCGACAGTGAAGGTTGAACGAAGCTTCTGGTCAACATAGATGTTACCGACGTTGTGTGCACGGTTAATCGTCATGGCGTAGTGATGCCACATGCCATCGCTCCAATAGCCAGGAACATCAAACTCTTTACCATTCGTTTTGAAAGAGAGCTTGTTGGAATCGAAACCGATACAGAAACGATTCTCAGCACCGTCTTCATCTGCATCTCCGGCACCGTTGCTAATCAGCACGCCACGTCCTTTCTGGTCGGTCTTGAACCAGAACATCAAGGTATAGTCATATTCTTTGCTACGGTTGAGGTAGTCTTTATTCAAAGGAATACCTTGGTCCTTGAGGTCGATATGGAGCGACATGCTGTTGGGCTGACTCCAGTCCACTCCTTCTTCCATCTGCAAGGTAGCTCCCTGTGCCTTGTCAGTTACCAAGTCGCCTATACCTTCATTCATCGGGTAGTAGTCAACAAGGCCCATCTCGTAGCCAGTCAGACGCTGGTTGCCATACAGATTGAACAAAGAAGAATCGAATGCGCGGTACCATACACGTGCCTCCATCATTTTACCACTGTAGTAAGTGCGTGAACGGACTTGGGTCTCATTGGATGATCCGAACAGTAGCTTTCCACTGCAGATATAAGGATCACGCTCGAACTCACCTACACATTCATTATCAATATACATCTTCATCTTCTGGGTGTTCTTCAATGTGTCTGGAGTCTGAAGAACCAGAGCCACATGAACAAAATCACGAGATGTGATCATTCCCTGTGAGGTGTATTTTTGCACATTACCACGCTTTTTAGGATTTGGAACAAGCACCTGCAAGTGTTTGTCGCCGGTCAGAATGAACTGAAGTCCGTTCTTAGAGCTTGCATGAGAGAACAGAGGCATCGGTTCACCCGTATCATCAGGCTTGATGGTCATCTCAATCGTGACATCACGGTTCGAGAAGTTACGGTGTGCCTCACTGCATGCACCGCCTTTGCCGGTGAACTGCATGGTGATGTCACGCGACAGATTCTTGCTGTTTACCTCGCCACGCACATCAAAGTTCACCATGTCGTCAAGATAGTTGTGCTCTATCGTCTCAGAGAAATTGAACACGATGTTGTCGCCTATGTTCAGCACACCAGTAGGAGGTTCCGGAGTACCGAACAGCTGTGGCCTGCGCGTGTCCTTGATACCGCTCATCACTTTAGAGAAAGAGGTGATGTAGTCGTTACCGTTGCGGCAGAACAGCACCGCGCGCAAGTCGTAAGCTTTCTCGAAGATCTCGCCTTCTCCGTAGAACTGGGTCTCGATGTTTCCGTTCTGAGGAATCATCTCCTTCACTCCACTTGCTAACTGATAGAGGGAGTCGCTGGCATAGAATGAGCAGAGGTTCACCCAGAAGTCGTCGCCACGTGTGCTTTCCTTATATTGGAGCTCAATGTGGTCGAAGTTATGCTGATTCTTGTTGAAGCCGTCGATGGTCACAGGAATATGGTAGCCGTTCTTGTCGTGAGGAGCATCTGTGTTCATCACCCACTTGTCGCCAGGACTGGAGATGTTGACAGGTCCGGCTGTATGGAGGAAGTGAACGTCGAACGACACATCATCGAAACAGGTGTTGTCCTCGCTCGACATCAGTCCGATGGTGATGCCCTCATAGTCGAACTCTCTGCCCGCATATACCTCGAGTGTCTTCTCTGTCACCTTTCCTGGCTCAACTGCTATGTTAAAGCCGTCCCAGGTTACAGGGAAACCGTCAACCTTCAGTATGGCACCATTCGGATTGCTGGTGTCGTCAAGATAGAGGTTCATGGCCGGATACGCATTCTCCGGACTCTCACTCTCGTTAGTCAGATAGAGTTGGAAGCGGGCAGGCTCACCGAACGGAACACCGCTGACGCTCTGCTTATCCATTCTGATTTTCGGGTTCTCAATCTTCTTTGTTGCCTCGTCGAGAACCTCACCATACTTATAGAAATTCGTGACTCGCTCACCTTCGTAAGGACGGCAGGTGGCACCGCCACGTGTACGGTAAACGAAACCTCTTGCATACTTGAAGTCACTGGTCGTGAAATAACGTCCGATGTAACCGTTGTCGTAGTTAACGTTATTATAGAATTTCTCAGATGTGAACACATCCATTTCTGTGTCTGCAACATCCTTTGCACTAACCGTATTCACACGGTAAACGTCGAAGTTGAGGTGACTCTTCTTGTCCATTGAAATATCAAAGCTCTCCTTACGGCTCCAAGAACGGTCCTTTTCAAACTCAGGAGTTGATTCGAACTCCAGTGCCGGACTGAACTCAATCTCGAGCTTCGTACCGATGAAACCAACCTCAACGTGATTGTCGCCTATTTTGGTTGTTCCACCAGCAACACCGCCGCTGGTCTTTGTCAGCTTGCCTAATGAGGAAAGATATTTGAACAGCGTGCCGCTGAGCTCTCCTGCCAGGCCTGCCAAACCACCGGCAATACTTTCTCCGACTCCAGTTCCGAAGTAACTGTCGTAGATATCCGTGAAAATCGGGATATGCAAGCTGTAGGCATATTCGTAGCTGCTTTCAAATTCCTCCTCGTAGCTGGTGCCTACACCGCCATCAACATCGAAATTCTTCACCAACTCACTGGCAGACAGCTTCTCCTTCTCATTCTGGGCCAACATCGCAACCCACTGATTGAACGTCTGGTTCAGCTGATAAACCTCATCGGCTACCAAAGTTCCTTCCTTAAAACTGCTTGGAAGAATAATGCGGTAGTTCATGCCATCGGTGTCCGGAGATTTACTCGTATAGGAGAAATAATTATCATTTTTCATGTTGGCAACTCCGAATTTTTCATCATTGACATCAACCAAAGCCAAATAAACAGGTTGATTCGTCTTGTCGGCAATGTCCTGAGCCTCTTTCTGAGTGCCTGTGAACATCAGAGACCTTGCCTTGTTCATCAGGTCTGGAAGAATGTTCGTAATGATGTGCTGCTGCGTGTGCATGAAAGTGGATTTGAACTTCGGACCAACAGCAAGAGCCTCGTCACGAACCAGATGGAAAACGTTGCCTTCTTTATCCTTACCCTCGGCAATCTCTATTGTCTGGCCTGACTTCAATGCGCCACCCATCTGGACAAATGAGGCATGGGGCACGGCACGGATCGTTGTAGCCGGAGTGACGGTCACGCTCTGCTGGATTCCAATGAACACGTCGGCAGGAGCACCAACCATTTTCGAGTCGTCGCTGGTTGAAATGTCGTTGCCTGCCTTGATTGTATAAGAGAAAGCACGTTTGCCTTTACCGTTGGCAATGAGGTCAATCGATGTCTCCCAATCTGTCTCGGCACTATAGTTGAAACCGGCAACACCACCAGCACCCATCGGAGCAGCAACCACACCCGAGAAGTTTGCCAGATTGGACCCGGTCTTAATGTTGATGCCAGTTCCTAATTTCCATTCCATATCCATGGAATAAGCATATTTCAGCTCAGACCCCTTGCTCAGTGTAGCTTTACTGCCACCTCCAGGCGGGTCACGTAGGATGTCAACCAAAACGGGCTTATCAACACTCAGAATATCCTTGGCCCCAGGCAAAGAGTAAACATTCAGGATGTAAGCGTTAAGTGGATCGGCCTCATACGACGTGCCGTCCAAGGTCAAAGTCATCGTCACAGTACGCAAGGCATCCTCACCTGTCAGGAGATAAGGAACCTGCTTTGCCTCTATTGACACCAGTGCCTCACCGCTGTCGTCGAGCGACACTTCCTGATTATGGGTGGAACTGATCATGCCGTTATGAATCGTCACTTTGCCACCCTTGAGCTTAACAACGTCTATTGTGTCGCTCTGTGAGTTGTTGTTCCAGTAGTAACGCTCCACAGCTGCCAGTTTGAACGGATACTGGTGTTCTATGCTAAATACAGGATAACCAAACGTGTAGCCCACTTTCTTAGCAGAAGTGCTGTTGGTACCCTCGAATTTCTCGTAGGCCAATGGTACAACGGCCTTTGTACCGTCAAGGCTGCTGAAGCTGTAATTGAGGTCGCCTAAATAACCGAAATTGCCAAAACCAAGCTGAGCGTAGGTCAGCTCAACCGGGGCATGCCAGATACGGTTATAGATGGCATTATATTCAACCGTAACATTCTTAACATCAGAACCGCCACAGCTGTTAAACGGACCTTCGTACTCATCTTTCTGAGGAATCAAGGCATCTGTCAAGTCAATCACGTCGCTGACCTTGCCTTCCTGGAAGAGGGTAGCATAGCCAGTGGCATAAATCTGCTGAACCTTCCATTTTACTGGAGGCAGCAACACCTCATACTCACCTGTGTGAACGTCAGGCCATATTTTCACATTACGACGGGTTGTCGTCATCGCCGTTTGATAGATGTAGGCGTTATCGTGGTTCTTGTGATAGAACACCGTGTCAACACGCTCCTTCAGCTCGTCCAGGTTGTCGTAAACCAGTCGGGACTTGTTGTCGCCTTCCAATGCCAGCACCATCACAATCGTGTCGCCGAGGTTATTGTGCGACAAACTGTTGGCCAATGGCAGATTGCCCTGCTTGCTGCCTCCGGCAACACGTCCTATCAGCTTGACCTTCGTGTCGTCGTAGAAATAAGCCAGACTCACATCACCATGTATATCATAACCGTAGGTGCGGCCGGTCTCACCCTTATACCATCCACCTTCACAGAACACGTGGTTGTCGAGCATAGCCTGAATCTTGTTGTTGCCCTCATTCACATAGAAGAGGAAACGTCCCTCATGGTCTGTCATTAAAGGAGTACCGGAAGAGCCGTAAACCTTTCGGCCGTTCACTTGGAACTGAACACCGGGAACAGGAATACTTGTGCCGTTATAAACCACCTTTCCGGCAAATTTGAAGCCGGAAACAACGATGAACTCCTTAACCTCAACATAGTTGGTACGGCCGTTGAACTCGGCAGTGGACATCTCTGAACCCTTTTCCAGTGCAACACCATCCGGAGTGACTTTATATACAATAGAGGGCTGATCAAAATAAGGCAATTCATCACGCTCATAATGACCACGGTCGTCGGTCACAAGCTTGAATTCCTTGCCATTGGCACTTACCCATACGGTTACACCACCGATACCGGTGCCGTCGGGATAGCGGACATAGCCTTCAAGCTTTCCTGTGTGCTTACAAGAGCCATCAACCACTTCCGTCTCATTGTAATGGAATCCCTCACATTCTACAGCAGAACGAACCATATATTCGTAGTAAGAGGTCGGAGACGTTGTCGTATCCTCATAACCAAGCTGTATCACATCGGGAGCTATGATGGTCCATTCCTCCTTGCCTTTCTCGCGGCGAAGCACCTGGAAATAGTCGATTGCACCGCCTTCTACCTCCCAGGTCAGCATCACACTGCTCTGACGTGTATCTGCAATCAGAGAGTTCTCCTTTACCTTACCGTTAGGTGCGAAATAGAATTTAGAGGAGTTTATGACGTATTCATATTCGTTTGGCACATCTTTTTCTATCAATTCGAGTGGAGTCACATAAGGCCACTCGGAAGATTGATGCCATCCGTCCCCTAAGAGGGTCATAGCAGCTTTAGTCTCTCCTGGCAGGAAGTTGTAATTAGAATTGTAAACTTCTTTGTCAGAATCTTTCGTGGCGACATAGAGCGTGGAAGTGACATTTTTCACATTGTCATCTTCATTATGTCCCCACCATCCGATTGCATCATCTGTAGCATGAGGGCTTTTGGGAGCATAAACCAGATTCTCCATCTTCACCTCGTTTTTTTCCACAAAATATTGGTAAGCGATATCGCCCCGGGCACAGAAAATAAAACCGAGGGGCCAAGCTCTTTCAATTTTGCTGTAGTCGTTAGTCACCAAGCAGTTCTTGAATGTGGTCGTACTGGTTCGGTCGTAATCAGGATAGAGATAAACCGCATCCATGTTAAGCAATGCAAACGAAGCCCAGCTATTGCCGGAACCACTCACCTCAACGTCCATCTGACAGTTCTCGAACGTGGTATTCTTGCTTCGGTTTACCAAAATAGCATTATCACTGCTCATGGTATAGGTTCCTGTTATCCGAAGGTTCTTGAATGTCGCGCCCTTGGTGGTATAGAAAAGGGCACTTTTGAAATTCTTCAGCTTTATTGTGTGACCCTGTCCGTCAACAACACCACAGAAAGCTCCAGTACCGGTACCGCCATGGTTTGCATCTACTTCCCCAAGCTCGATGTCGTTCACCAAGATGGCATGTATCTGCTCACCGTCTCGCGTGTTGACCATGCCGATGAACTTCTGCCAGTCTCCTTCATTTGCAATAGCAATGATTTCAGAGAAAGATCTGACGGGGGATGTCTTTTGATTCGACACCAGTTTGAACTCATAGTTCACACATGAACGAGGTAAGGCGATGGTCTTTGTCTTTGCCATTATTTCATCCTTGCTCAGAATATACTCCTGAGTGTCAAGGAATTTTCCGTCCTCACGGTACATATTCACAACAAGACGCATCTCGGCTCGCTCATCGTAAACGAACAAACGGTCGAAACGGAACGTGCCATCCCAAGAATTGCTTTGGGTTGGAAGCATATAGTCCCAGTCTATCTTGACCGTACGACGGTCTTCATCAGCCCATTTTGCCGAACCTTCATTCATGGTCAGCTGATAGAGATGAGAGCATTTAAAGCTGGCAGTAGTTGTCAGAGGATTGTTCTGCCACCCCCAACCAGCTGACATTGTTCGGCGGATGCGGTAGACGGGGGTGATACCGCCGTCCTCGTCGAAATCTTCTGCTTTGATGGATTCAAGGAGGGTGTTGTCGATGAAGGAATAAGTACCTTCATCCGACATGAACACCTCGGTGGCGATGTCAACGAAGTCATCGTCTTCACCGGAGATGGAACGTTGAATCTGGAAATTGTCAGGATCAACCAAGTCCTCAACTCCAACATCGTCAATCGTCCAGTCGAGCTTGACTGAGGCTTTCTGGTCGTTCTGGATATAGGCCTGCAAATTCTTAGGGGCATGGAGTATCGGGACATTGTAATAATCACTCTTCAAATCCTTCAACTCCTCTTTCATGTTTTTACCGTCCTTCGATCGCCAATAGGTGTAGTTCACCATCACATAAAGAGAATCGTAACGCTCTGTACAGTCCAGACGAATCTGGCCGGAGGCAGCTTTGTCAAGCTCCTTGTACTGCCACGTACCTGTCCGGTCCTTGTAGCCGTAACCGGCTTTGGTGATGGAAGTGTCGCCTACAGAAATCATCCAAGGAACCAAAATCTCACCCGCATATTTCTCATCGGAAGAGATGATGGCGGTTGTCAGCATAGGAGTCATCACATCCTGTTTTTCAGGAACGCTGACCTTCTTTGACGGGACACTCAACGTCCTATAGTTGGGATGATTGGTATAGGAAAGTGTCACGCTAAAGTCAAACTGAATCTCCTTGCCAAGGTACATCAACGGCACCTCCCATTCAAACTCGGCCCAGGCGTCTTTGGATCCCTGGAATAAGATATCAGTGGTTTTCTTACCCGACCCTATCGCCAGGTTTCCACCCTGAGAACGGACCAGTTCCATCATCCCGGGAACATCGCTCGTGAAACCATAGTTCACTTTGTCTGCACCGTCCGGGATGTCGGTGTTTTTGGTGATTTCCACTTTCAACAAAGACCTTTTGTCGGAACTGTTCTTCACATCGAACACCTTGATTTCCAAATTGGATAACCAATAGTCGGTGCTCTCCTGACCGTAAATCGGCATCTTAATCTTCACGGTGGTCTGTCCGAACATGCTCACACTATAGTTGTTCACATCCTCAATGAGCGTCTGAGCCTTTGTCGGAACGCCAGCTTTCAACTGCTGAGAAGAAAACAGCGTCAGCAACAAAGTCAACAAACACGATGACAGCCACCGGGATTGTAACATAAATAATTTTGATTTTCTCATAAAGTTAGGTTTTTTATTATAGTTTTCTGACTTAATATTCAGTTTTATTTTGAGAGATAATGGTTTTGCTATTGTTAAATTCTGCAATCCCCCCAAAATAGTTATTTATTGATTTTTCAGTCGATAAGTCTGTTATTTTCGGATTGTTTAATTTGCAAAAATACAATATTTTTTTTCAATTAGCCCTTAATTGTGAATTTATTTTACAATTAAGATATTTATTTAACATTTATATCATCATAAGCCCTAAAAAAAAGTAAAATTTTACATAATTTTTATAACTCCAAGGAAGCCGAAAAAGATCATGCTTCACAGCGCAAAATTACTGATAAATAATATAAAATAAATGTGTGTCTCCATTCTATTTTCACAACTTATTGCGACAAATCTCATTATTTACGACAAATCCATGGCTCACACTTGAATTTTGTCGCATCAACACCAAATATTTACTATTTCCAACGTCTACCTTTACCCTCCGCAACCCGTCAGGCAAAAACTGGGGTTGTGGTCGTCCCCAGTGCACGTCCACATGTGCTTCCAACGTTTTCATAATCCTCAGCAGCCCTACACCCGAAGACTGGGGTTGTGATCGTCCCGACCGCACAGCTGACCGGCGAAGCACGGTCAAACATTTAGCATGTGTTAGTTGGCATCAGCGGGAATTGGAACACTTGATTGAGTGTGTAATCTTTCTGACGTCTGCGGGCATCGAGCCCTCGACGCCAGACGCGGTCGGGACGACCACGTCCCCAGCGCAAGTCCCCATGTGCTTCCAACGTTTTCAGAATCCTCAGCAGCCCGATACACAATGGCTGGGGTTGTGGTCGTCA
>JAEEGL011072206.1_pt1 | contig 17073 bp, 11 predicted proteins | sample 9134231 | NCBI WGS metagenome assembly JAEEGL01 (sample SAMN16246548, study PRJNA631951) | gut metagenome | biome: gut microbiome; feature: rumen; material: fiber-attached | host: Bos | place: Iran: Karaj | collected 2018-10
AGTCCACCGGGACTTCCCCGGGGACCTGATCGTCACGGAGAACGGCATCGCCACCGCCGACGATACCCGCCGGGTGGCCTTCCTCCGGGAAGCCCTCGCCGGCTTCCAATCTTGCCTCTCCGACGGCCTCCCCATCCGGGGCTACTTCCACTGGTCCCTCCTGGACAACTTCGAGTGGCAGAAGGGCTTCTCCATGACCTTCGGCCTCATTGCCGTGGACCGCGCCACCCAGGCCCGCACTCCCAAGCCCAGCCTCACCTTCCTGGGTTCCTTCGCAGGATAAATTTCAAGCATCCAAACCAAAAGACAGCCCCGCTGGGACTGTCTTTTTTGGTTGCGGGGGAGATTTTTATCAAATACGCAGACGAGTTCTTCCCTTTTTTGTTCGGAAGAGAGGGCTCGTTTGACCCAAAAGGCGCCTATTTATCGATTGTTTGAGGGGATAACAGGTCCGAACAACACAATGTGCTTCACCCGGAAATCTGCGTGTCAAACAAATCAAAGGATGGCATATTCACGCAGAGACAGAGAACAACGTGCAATGTGAAACAATCAAAAAAGCCAGGCAATGCGGGCATTTTCGGCATATTGGCGGGATTTGGGGATACCGATCTCTTAACTTGGTTGCGGTGTTTTTCGATTTGAACCATGTGCAAAACGGGAAGCAGATTATTCTGAAGAATTAAGCAAGACTTCAATATGTTTCAGCATAAGTACAGGCTGGCAAATTGAGCATTATTTGAAAACACGCCCCGCAGGTTTCCCCGCGGGGCGTGGCGTTTATGGCTCCGGGTCGAGCGGAGCAGCCTCTGCCTCGGCGGCCTGGGCGGCCTTTTGGGCGGCCAGCTTTAGCTTGCGCTTCTTGTTGAGAGAGGTTTTATCAATATTTCGCTATATCCTAACTTCTTAAAAACAACAGATTGCTCAATTACCCGAGGGGAGTTCAATTGCTGTTCCTTTTCCGCTATCCTGATCGTGTTTTGGAAGTTTCATGATTATGGCTTATAGTTTGATCGTCCCCAAAACAGCGACAATTTCTGACAAAAAAGAAAGGAGCCGGAATTGCACAGTTCACAATTTCGACTCCGATTCAAGGGACCCGCGATAGGGCGGGGTGTTGGCCTGGGCGCAGGCTACGGCCTCCTCCAGGGTCATGCCGTGAAAATCGGGGGCTACGAAGCAGCGGCCCGAGCGACGATCGTCCAGAAAGACGCCCAGGACGACTCCGGGCAGGGAGCTTTCGCAGGAATTGGGGGCGTGGGGACCGCCCAGATCCGTGCGGCACCAGCCGGGATCGGTCAGGTTCAGCATGACGTTGGTACCGTCGTAGAGGGTGGCGAGGTCCACCGTCGCCTTGTCCAGGGCTGCCTTGCTGGCGGAATAGCCTGCTTGCTGGGGCTCCCGGCGGATGCCGCTGGTGGTGTTGACGATGCGCCCGAAGCCCCGCGCCGCCATGGCGGGAAGGAAGTGGTAGGCGATCATCATGGGTGCGATGGTGTTGATCGAGAAGCTGCGCTCATAGTCCGTTGCGGGTGTAGCGAGGGGATCCGGTCGGTAAGCCACCTGCATGCCCGCGTTATTCAGGATGATGTCCACAGGGAGATCCATGGCGTCGATGCGGCGGAGCATCTCTTCCACCGCATCCAGGTCCGACAGCTCTGCGGCCACGGTGCGCACCTGGACGCCGCGGGCCCTCGCGGCTTCGGTCGCCTTCGCCAGGTGCTCCTCCTTCCGGCTGTGCAGGATCAGATGGCAGCCATGGTCCGCCAGGCACATGGCCGCCCCGTAGCCGATCCCCCGGCTGGCCCCGGTGACCAGCGCCCATCTTCCCCGTATATCCAACATCGACTTGCCTCCAAGCATATTTTTTGTATAGTGTACCACAGAGGATGGCGAAAGAACAAGGAAGAAAAAACAGGATGCTATCTTGACAAGGACGGTGGGGAAAAGGTATAATTTGATCGTAGGTTTAGCGCTAAACTAAACCGGAAGAAACTCCGTACCCCATGAATGACCGTAGGAGGTATATCATGAAAAAGAGTTCCAAAGCCCTTGCGCTGCTGCTGGTGCTGTGCTTTTTGATCGGTTGTGGCGGCGGCCAGCAGGGATCCACCGCAACGTCCCCCGAAGCCCAGGCCACTCAGGCCCCAGAAGTCTCCACTGAGTTGAAGGAGGAGCTCAACGCCTTCTCCAGCGATGTCATCGACCCGAACCTGACCTGCACCATCACCCTGGGCAACTGGCCCCCCGATACGGCGGCGGCCTCCGAGCTGGCCCTCTTTGAGGGATATAAGGCGACCATGGCCAAGCAGTACCCCAACGTGACCCTGGTGCCCGACTACTACTCCTACACTTTGAGCAACTACGTGCCCATGGCCAAGGGCGGCACCGCTCCCAGCATCTTCCAGCCTCCCTTCACCGACCCCCAGCTGCTCATCAGCCAGGGCCTGGTGGGTGACGTGACGGACGCCCTGGCGGCCTGCGGCGCCCTCGACAAGTTCAGCCCCTCCTATGTGGAGATGCTGGCGGACAAGAACGGCCGGATCTACGGTCTGCCCCGAGACGGCTATGTACTGGGCATGCACATCAACATCGCTCTGTTCCGGGAAGCCGGTCTTATGACCGAGGACGGCTTGCCCATGTATCCCAAGACCCTCCAGGAGCTGGCGGAATACGGCCAGATCATCAAGGAGAAGACGGGCAAGGCCGGACTGGTGTTCCCTGCCAGCGAGACCTATGGCGGCTGGCTCTTTACCAACATCGCCTGGAACTTCGGCTGCGTGGGGGAGAACGCCCTCGAATACCAGGACGAGAATGGCCGCTGGGTCTGCAACTTCACTTCACCCCAGGCCATCGCCGCCATGGAGTACATGCGGGATCTGAAGTGGAAGTATGACATCCTCAACGCCGACGCCACCACCACCGATTGGGCAGGCGCTCACTCTCATCTGGGCACGGGCGAAGCGGCCATGAATTTTGCCGCCGACGACTCTGTGGACCAGCCCACCGCCAACAAAGGACTGCCCCTGGAAGACTTTGCTCTGATCCCCTTCCCGGCGGGCCCCGAGGGCCGGTACGCCCTGGCCGGCGGCACCTGCTACATGTTCGCCCCCAACATCACCCCTGAGCAGGCCACGGCGCTCATGGCCTATCTGAAGATCCTGGGCAAGCTTCCGTTCCTCGACGAGGACATCATCGCCGGTATGCGGTCCGATTACGCCGCCAAGCGGGACCGCGGCGCACCCGTGCTGCCCGCCATCAGCGCCTGGAACGACGACGAGTACAACGCCACCAAGAGCGCCATCATCCAGGAATACTGCAACGTGGATATGCGTCTCTATAACGACTTCTTCGATTCCATCTCCCAGGGCACCATCTCCCTCAAGGCTGAGGAGCCTGTCTTTGCCCAGCAGCTGTATCGGGAGCTTACCGCCGTGATCCAGCGCGTGATCACCCGGGAGGGGGCCGACGTGACGAAGGCCATGAAGCAGGCTCAGGAGTCCTTCCAGGAGTACCTGGATGACGAGATCAACAACAACTGATCGTGACCGCAAACATGCTGGCAGCGCGTTGCCTTGTCGGCATGTTTTTTCAAGTTTCCTGATCGGGAGGTGTTCGCTGTGAACCGTCGTTGGAAGACCTTCGCTGCCCGCGCCAAACGGGGCGAATCGTTCAAAGCCTGGCTCATCATGCTGCCGGGGCTCATCCTCATGACCTTCTTCGTGTGGGAGCCCTTGTTGGAAAGTGTGCGCATGAGCCTCTACAAGACCGAGAACGTGGAGTTGGTGAAGTTCATCGGACTCAAGAACTTCGTCAGCGTCATGGGCAAGGCCAACTTTACCCAAGCTCTGGTGAACACCTTCGCTTACACCTTCTGGTCCCTGCTCATCGGCTTCCTCCTGCCCATCGTCCTCGCCATGATCATCGGTGAGACGGTCCGCGGCAAAGGGATCTTCCGCACGGCGGCGTATCTGCCCAACATGCTGCCGGGCCTCGCGGTCATCATCCTCTGGTCCGCCTTTTTCTCCGGGGAGAAATCGGGGGTGCTGAACATTTTGCTCGGCAAGCTGGGGGTCTCTCCCCAGACCTATCTCACCCGGGCGAACCTGGTGATCCCCATCATCATCACCATCGCCACCTGGAAGGGGGCGGGGGCAACGGCCCTCATCTATATGGCCGCCATGGCCGGGGTGAACCCGGAGCTCTATGAGGCGGCGGCTATCGACGGGGCCACCGTCTGGCAGCGGGTGGTCCACATCCTGCTGCCTTCCATCCGCAAGCTGGCGGGGACGCTGCTCATCTTGCAGATCATCGCCGTGTTCCAGATCATGTACGAGCCCATGGTCCTCACCAAGGGCGGTCCGGACAACGCCTCCCTGTCCCTCATGCAGCTCATGTGGCAGTACGCTTTCGGCGGCTCCATGGACTACGGCAAGGCGTCCGCGGTGGCGGTGATCGTCACCGTCATCCTGTTGGGCATGACGGCGGTGTATTCCTATTTCAACAACAAAGAGTCCGACTGGGATTGAGGGAAAGGAGGGAAGATCATGCATAAAAAGCAGCGTACCGGCGTGATCCGGGATTACGACATGCACTCCGCTTCCGTGCGGATCGGGTATGGCTTTATCTATGGCCTGTGCCTTCTGATGACCGTCTTCGCCGTCTTTCCCCTCGTTTGGGTGATCCTGGCCGGGTTCAAGGATCTCAAGGAGTTTATGTCCAGCACGTCGCTGCTGCCCCGCTCCTTCGATCTGGGCTTGTTCCTGAAGACCTGGGACCAGCTGGGCATCGCCAAGAACTATTTGAATTCCCTCATCTCAGTGGTGGGCAGTGTGGTCTGTGCCCTGATTTTCAACGGCCTCTTAGGCTACGGCCTGGCTATTTTGAAGCCCCGAGGCTACGGCGTGGTGAAGAAGATGGTCATGCTCTCCCTCCTGGTCCCCGCCACCATCAGCATCGTGCCCCTGTTCATGAACATCCAGCGGCTCCACATGGGCAACAGCTTTTTGCCCTTGTGGCTCTCCTATGGGGCCAACGCCATGTATGTGGTCCTGTTTATCCAGTTTTTCGAGTCCCTGCCCCAGTCCATGATCGAGGCGAGCCGTATCGACGGCTGCACGCCGCTGCAGACCTTCTTCTACATCGTGCTGCCGCTCTCCAAACCCATCTGCGCCGTGGTGTCCATCTTCGCCATCAACGCCGCCTGGTCCGACTTTTTGCTGCCGTACCTGGTGCTGCGGGGCGGCCCGCTGCAAACGGTGATGGTGCGGCTGTTCGTGTTCAGCACGGAGCAGACTGTCAACGCCGACACCATGATGCGCTCGGTGGTCTTCTCCATGATCCCGCCCATCATCCTCTTCGCCCTCTTCCAGAAGCAGCTGACGGAGAACGCTGTCTCCGCCGGCATCAAAGGCTGACAATTTCGACAAGTGAGGTCCCATCGTGGCAAAAGTTGCTGACATCTACTTCAAAACGGATCCCTGGAAGGTGGTAGAGGAAGGCTTCGATCCCGCTTATTCCCGGGTGAGCGAATCCATCTTCTCCTTAGGGAACGAGAACATCGGCGCCCGCGGCTTCTTCGACGAGGGAGGCACCGTGGACAGCCTTCGGGGCTGCTACACCAACGGGGTCTACGATATCATCCAGCTGCCCCGCTCCTATCGGGGGATCGTGGATAAAACCCACTTTATGATCCCTTCCGCCGACTGGCTCCTGACGTCCCTTTCCCTGGACGGGGAAGTCCTGGACCTGGGGAAAGTCCGCTTCCGGGACTTTCATCGGGTGCTGGACCTGAAGGAAGGGACCCTGACGCGGTCCTTCATCTGGGAGACGGCTGCCGGGAAGGCGCTGAAACTCACCTTTTTGCGGTTCCTCGACATGACTCATCGGGAGCGGGCATACCAGCGCATCACTTTGGAGGCGCTGAACTTCTCCGGTGAGATCCTTTTGTCCTCCGGCTTGTCTTTCGACGTCCGACACGAGGGGCAAAGGACCTGCTTCTGGGGGGACACCCGGATCGAGGCTGCGGAAGACAGGCTTTGCCTCCAGTCCCGCACCACGGCGTCAGAGCAGGAGGTCTTTGCGGGAGCCATCGTAGATCTGCCCGGCGCGGGCCAGGTCGTGACCGGAGAGAAAACCGTCAGTCGTATGACGCGAATCTCCCTTGCTATGGGACAAGCACAGCAGGTGGAGAAGCGTGCGGTGATCCTCTTCGATGGAAGTCGGGGCGCTGCGCTCTGGACCCGCGGTCAAAAAGCGTTGCAGGAAAGCGCCCGGATCTCCTTCGACGAGGCGCTGGGCAAGCAGAAGGCGTATTGGGCAAATTACTGGGCCGTTTCCGACATCGCCATTGAGCCTGCGTCCGACGACGAAGGGATCGTGGCGGCGGTGGCGGCGGAGCAGCAGGGCGTCCGCTTCTGCAGCTTTCAGTTGGCTCAGACCTACAACGGTGGCAGCATGCGCCACAATATCGGGGCCAAAGGCTTGACCGGCGAGGCCTACAACGGCCATGCCTTCTGGGACACGGAGTCCTGCTGCCTGCCCTTCTATCTGTTCACGAACCCGGAAGCGGCGAAGGATCTGCTGCTGTTTCGGTACAACACCCTGCCCATGGCCCGGGAACGGGCGAAGATGCTGGATTGCCGGGGCGCCTGCTATCCCATCGCCACGCTCAACGGCGACGAAGCCTGCAACCTGTGGCAGCACGCCAGCCTCCAGCTGCAGCCCAGCACGGCCGTGGCTTATGGCATATGGCATTACGTGCACCTGACGGACGATTTCGAGTTCCTCTGGATGTACGGGGCGGAGATGCTTCTGGAGATCGCTCGGTTTTTGAAGAGCCGGGTGGCCCGGGGCAGCCGGAACGGCCTGTATGGTTTCTTCGGCGTCATGGGCCCGGACGAGTTCCACATGATGGTGAACAACAACGCCTATACCAACTATATGGGCAAGCGCACGCTGCAATACGCCGCGGACGTGCTGGACCGCATGCAGGCGGAGCGGCCCATGGCGTATGACGCCCTGGCGAAAAAGACATCCCTGGGCGACGACGAGCTGGTCGGCTGGCGGCACGTGGCTGAGAACATGTTCCTGCCCCAGGACGAGACCGGCCTCATAGAGCAGCACGACGGGTTCTTTGACCTGCCCCATACGGACGTGGCCGCCGTGCCGCCGAGCGAGTTTCCTCTGTACGACCACTGGTCCTACGACCGCATTTATCGGACGGACATGATCAAGCAGCCGGATGTGCTGATGATGCTGTACCTGTACAATTCCGCCTTCTCCCGGTCAGTGAAGGAAGTGAACTACAGCTATTACCAGCCCCGGACCATCCATGAATCCTCCCTGTCCCCGGCCATCCACTCCATCCTGGCCGCGGAGCTGGGCCGCATGGACGAGGCTGTGGACCTCTTCGGCTTCGCCACGCGGCTGGATCTGGACAACTACAACTGCAACACCCGGGAGGGGTTGCATATCACCAGCATCGCCATGGCCTGGGCCAATATCGTCTACGGGTTCGCGGGGCTTCGGAGCGACGGCGATCAGCTCTTCTTTGCGCCCCATCTCCCGGAGCGCTGGCGACGGCTCCGGTTCTCCCTCACCTATAAGGGGCGCATATTGAGCGTCACCATGGAGCAGGACAGGACCACCATCTGCCTCCAGTCAGGCGCGCCCGTGGAACTGCTCGTTTACGGTAAGCCATATACGCTGGACGAAAGGGCACTGGTGATCCCCTGTCGATAGGCAATGGTCTGCGGCATCCATCCGTCTCTTCCTGGCGGGCGGATGTCGCTTCTGTATCAGGAGAAACGCTATGGATCTTTGGACTTTGGAAAAACAGGGCTTCGATCCCCGGAGCGCTGTGGACGACGGGAATCGGTTTCTGATCGCCAACGGCTATATGGGCGTCCGCGGCACGGTGGACGAGGCGGATAAAAGCGCTTTCCCGGCGGTAAACCTGGCGGGGGTCTACGATCGGAACGGGGACAGGTGGCGGGAGCCCGTGAACGCGCCCAACGGGTTGTTTCTGCGGCTAAGGTTCAACGAAGAGCCCATGGCGCTGCCCCTGCAGACGCCCGAGCGCCATACGCTCGCCATCGACTACCGCCGCGGCGTGTTTCACCGGGAGACCGATTTCGGCCCGGTGCGTTTGGCGAGTGAGCGCGTCGCCTCCCTGGCCCAGTCCCATCTGCTGGCGAGCAGGGTGACGCTGCATTTCCAGGAGGCGGGGGAGGCCAGGATCGAAACCGGCATCTTGACGGACATATGGGACATCAACGGCCCCCATCTGTTTGACTATGCATATGAGACGGGGGAGACTCTGGTCTGCCGGGCCGTCACCGGAGAAAAAGGCATAGAGGTGGCCGTGGCGCAGGCCATGGCTCATGACTTCGACGCCGAAGAAACCTGCGTCCGGGAGAAGACCGGCGTATTCCGCGTCCTGCGTTTCGCCGTAAAAGCGGGGCAGACCGTGGCCCTGTCCCTCTTTGCCGCCGTCTTCACGGGGCTGGACGGGGAGGACCCTGTCGGCGCCGCCAAAACCCTGTGCCGGGAAGCCAAAGAAGCCGGCATAGACGATTGCTTTACCGGCAACGCCGCCGCCTGGGAAACGGTATGGGACCGCTGCGAAGCGGACCTGGAGGGTAGCGACGAGGGCGCGTTGGCCCTCCACGCCAGCCAGTATTATCTGAACAGCATCGCCCCCCGCCATCGACAGGATCTGTCCATCCCCGCCCGGGGCTTGTCCGGCCAGACATACAAAGGGGCCGTCTTCTGGGATTCGGAGATCTTCCTGTTCCCCCTGTTCGTCCATACTCAGCCTGAAGTGGCTCGATCCCTGCTTCGGTATCGGATCGAGTCCCTGCCCGGGGCTCGGGAGAAAGCGGCGGAATACGGCTATCGGGGCGCGTTCTATGCCTGGGAGAGCCAGGAGGGGGGCCGGGAGGGCTGCACCGACTTCAACGTGGTGGACGTGTTCACCCACCGGCCCGTGCGTACCTATTTCCGCGACAAGCAGATCCACATCAGCGCCGACATCGCCTATGCCATGATGCAGTATCACGAGATCACCGGCGATGGCGCCCTGTTGAAAGAGGGTGGGGCGGAGGTGATCCTTGCGTGTGCCCGGTTCTATTTGAGCCGCATGAGCCGCCAATTCGACAGCGATGAGGCGGACCTTTTGGACGTGATCGGCCCCGACGAATACCATGAGCGAGTCAACAACAACGCTTTCACCAATCGCATGGTCCGCTGCTGCCTGGAAAGCGCCCTGAAGCTGAAGGATATCTTCGCCGACGAACCGGAGTTCTTGGCCGCCCTCACCGAAAAGTTGGGCTATGAACGGGATTGGGCCCTGCTTCCCGAGGCGATCCGCAGCCTGCGCGGACCACGCACTCGGGATGGGATCCTGGAGCAGTTCGACGGGTATTTCGATCTGGAGGACTGCACCCTCGACCAGGTCCGCAGCCGTCTCCGGGATCCCCGGGAATACTGGGGCGGGGATCACGGCGTGGCCGGGACCACCCAGATCATCAAGCAGGCGGACGTGATCGCCCTCATGGCCCTGATGCCCGAGGCGTTTACGGACGAGGAAGTGGCCGCCAACTGGGCCTATTACGAGCCGCGGACGGAACATGGCTCCAGCCTGTCGGCCTGCATGTACGCCCTGACGGCTTGTCGGATCGGGCGGCTGGAGGAGGCCTGGAAGCTGTTTCTAAAGACCGCCTCCATCGATATGGTGGGCGGCGGCAAACAGTGGGCGGGGGAGGTCTACATCGGCGGTACCCACCCGGCCAGCAACGGCGGCGCCTGGATGATCGCGGCCCTGGGTTTCGCAGGGCTAAGGATGCGTCAGGGGAGGATCGAACTCGAGCCTCGCCTGCCCAAAGAGGTTCAGCGCCTGCGATTCAAGCTCACTGTCGACGGCACGCCCAAGGAAATCACCGTGACTCCGGAGGGCTGGACGATCCGCTAAACATTCAAAAGCACAAGAAGAGTATGGCTTTTTGCCCGAACAGCCATACTCTTTTTTGCGCTTCTCTTTTTTGGCACTTTATTCTCTTCACCGAGGAGAAAAAAGTTCAAAGGAAAAGGTGATGTCAATACACCTCTATCTCCGCGGCCTGAGCGCCGCCGGTGCGGGAGGAGGAGTTCATGGTGAACACCACCTGCACGAAGGCTGCGTCCACAGGCTCGAAGTCGATGCGGATCCGGTTCCCTGTGGCGGCGTCGAACTGGTACTGGGTCGCGGGAGCCACTTCGGTGAAGCTGATCCCGTCCTGGCTCGCCAGCACGGCGATCTCCTGCTTCCGGGGCTCCCAGATGGCGGAGGGATTCAGCCGCACGGCCACGGTGGAGATCTTATGGCTTCCGTCCAGTTCGATGGTCATGGCGGCGGGGAATCCCTTGCTCTCCCAGTAGGTGTCGGTCTTGCCGTCGTTCACGTTGCCGGACACGTACACGTCCGTATGCTCGCCGGATCTTACGGGCCGTTTCAGGGCGAAGTTCTCGGTCTCCGGCATGGGGATGTAGTTGGCCTCCGGGTCCGGGAAGCAGGGGGGGCGCTGGGCTTTCGTCTGCTCGGGCGCCGCCACCACGGTGAGGCCCGGTTCCTGGGGCTCCTGCTCCTGAACCGGCCGCAGGTACGCCCACAGGCAGGCGATCAGGGCCAGGACGATGACGACGATAAAGACGACGGTAAGCTTCTTTTCCATGGCGTTTCCCTCCTTATTCCACCGTGATGCCTTCGCAGAACTCGTTGACGGACAGGTTCAGCCCCTTGAGATCCTGCACAGGCTTGCCCAGGATGGTAACGTTCTTCAGCGTGACGTTGGTGATCCGATGGGCCTCGTCCACGCCGCTGATGCGGGAGGCAGGCACCCGCCCGTCGGCGGTGTTCATCACGGTGAGCCCGTCGATGAGCACGTTGTCCACAGAACCGTAGTCGTCCTTCACCGTGGACCAGCCGGACTTGTTCAGGTTCATTTCGATGAGCTCGTTGTTCCGGCCGTTGTCCCCCTGCATCATGGCGTTCTCCACCACGATGTTCCGATACGTGATGTCGTGGATAAAGGCGTCGTCGCTGTTGTGGATGCTGATGACGGGCTTATGGAAGTTGTAGAGAACGGTTATGTTTTCAAACAAAACCTGACTGATCTCCGGGTCCAGCGTCAGGCCCTTGTCCGTCTCGTAGCCGATCTCCATAGACTGAGCCAGGTCCGTCCACACCTGCATGTTCCGGAAGGTGATCCCCTTGGTGGAGCCGGAATAGTTCTTGATGACCAGGCTGTCGTCCCAGGTCCGGGCGAAGCAGTTGGTCACCATATGGTCCGTGCAGGACTGGAAGGTGAACCCGTCTCCGTTTTGTCGGCCGGAGATGATCTTTACGTTGTCTACGGTCACGTGGCTGGAGGAGTAGGAGTTGAGATTCCAGCAGTTGGAATTCACCAGCATGATCCCCTCCACGGTCACATTCTTGGAATGATTCAGGTCGATGGGCACTCGGGAATAGGAGCCAGCCTGGTTCCAGGCCGGATAGTCGCTGCCGTCGATCATGCCTCGACCGCAGATGTGCACGTCCTTGGCGCTGTTGACAGACACGATGGAGTGGAGCACCGCCCCGCCGGCCAGATACAGGGTCTGGCCGGCGCCCAGGACAATGGCGTCCATGGTCCATTCCCCGGGCCCGATGTAATAGACGTTGGGATCGTTGGGGTCGGGGACGTCCGTTTCCGGCGGATTAGCGAAGATGTGGGTGGCCTTGTTGACGCTGCCGTTATACACCACGGTATACTGGCCGGGCTCGGTGATCGTGAAGCGGACGTGGCCGTCAGCCACCTCCGGCTCGATGCCCCAGCTGGCGGGCATGACCACGGCGCTCTCCACAGGCTTTTTGAGTCCGGGCATTTCGATGTCGATCTCCACAGCGCCGGAGAAGTCGAAGTACGTCATGGGCGTGTCGCTGGGCTGGGTGTTGGCGTTCCAGATGTGCTCGTGGTTCACCATCACGTCGTAGACGAACAGCTCGTGACCGTTGGCGGTGATCCGGGCGTTCTGGGAACTGGTCATGGTCTTGGGGCCCTCGTAGAGAGTGAGCACCGTCGTGGGCTCCGTCGGGGCTTCTGGCGCTTTCGCGCGGCGCGGGGCGTTGGGCGAAAGGATCATGAAGGCGGCGAGGGCAAGCAGGAGAAGGGCCAGGATCCCCAAAACGATCAGACGGGGGACAGCGGCGGACTTGGTGTGCATAGGTGGACTTCCTCCCTTGGCAGATGCGAAGGTTTAGCGCTAAACCTATCTACATAAGATTATACAATAGGAAATGCGATCAGGCAAGAGCGAAAACGGCTTTTTCTTCCTGTTTTTCCGCTTTACGGAAGGCTCGCCCTGTCCATGAGCGTCCGAAAAATGCCCAGATTCAGGCAGGTGAAACGCTAAATCTTGGCTTGACAGTCCAAGGGGCAGATGCTATAATGAAGCCAAGATAGGTTTAACGTTAAACCTATTCACCCGTCAGGCATTTACAACACAATACAACAGGGAGGTCAAGCATGAAAAAGTTACTCGCACTCGTCCTCGCAGCCAGCATGATCCTTGCCATGGTTGCCTGCGGACAAACTGCCAAGCCTGCCGAGGCTGCTCCCGCCGTCACGGAAGCGCCTAAGGCTGAAGAACCCGTCAAAGAGCCTGCCGTCACGGAAGCACCGAAAGCGGCAGAAGAACCGGCCCCCGCCGCAGCTGATTCCTTCCTGTGGGACAACTTCGACGACCGGGACCCCAACAACAAACCTGATTTGGCCCCCAACGGCGCCAACATCTGGTGGGACAACTGGGCCAACCTTCGCGCCAAGAACGAGGACGGCGCCATCAAGCTGGACATGCGGCCCAAAGCCTTCGATCCTGAAGACTATGAGAGCCTGGCGGACTACTTCGCTCATGCGGGCGACTGGATGGCAAACTGGGGCGAAGCCGTCAACATGTGGGCTCTGGACGGCATCTCCTGGTGCAAGTACCTGACCATCCGCATCAAGGGCGCCGAGGGCGGTGAGGAGACCAAGCTCATCATGGATTGGCATCCTGAAGACGCCCGGTTCTTCGCGGCCCGATTCACCGACCTAGTCCTGAAGGACGGCAGCCATCCCGTCATCACCACCGAGTGGCAGGATCTGGTGATCGACCTGGAAGCCTCCGGGTTCCCCGGCATGACCAACGCCTTTCACATCCGCGCCTTCGACAAGTGCGTCATCTGGCTGGATGAGATCACCTTCTCCGAGCCCGTGGCGCCCATCGACGCCACCAGCCAGGAGACCATCTTAGCCGGCATCACCCTCCCCGAGACCGGCAAGCCCGGCGACCTGCCCATCAGCGAGTATCTGGGCGTTGAAGTCCCCGCTGCGGGTGAAGCTCCCGCTGAGGAGCCCGCCGTTGCAGCGTCCAAGGAGAAGCCCGCCCCCACGGTGGAAGTGGCCTATCTGTGGGACAACTTCGACGATCGTGACCCCAACAACAAGCCTGAACTGGGCCCCAACGGCCAGAACATCTGGTGGGACAACTGGGCTAACCTCCGCGGCAAGAACGAGGACGGCGCCATCAAGCTGGATATGCGGCCCAAAGCCTATGACAAGGAAGACTACGACACCGAGGACGATTACTTCGCCCATGCCGGCGACTGGATGGCCAACTGGGGCGAAGCCGTCAACATGTGGGCCATCGAAGGCATCTCCTGGTGCAAGTACATGACCATCTTCGTCCGGGGCGAGGTCGGCGGTGAGGAGACCAAGCTCATCATGGACTGGCATCCCGAAGACGCCAAGTTCTATTCTGCCCGGTTCTGCGATCTGGTCCTCAAAGACGGCAGCCATCCCGTCATCACCACCGAGTGGCAGGAGCTGGTCATCGACCTGGAGGCTTCCGGCTTCCCCGGCATGACCAATGCCCTCCATATCCGCGCCTTCGCGCCCTGCGTGATCTGGATCGATGACATCGGTTTTGCGGAGCCCGTCGCGCCCATCGACACCGCTGCTGTGGTGAACGGCATGACTGTGCCCGAGACCGGCAAGCCCGGCGATCTGCCCATCAAGGAGTATCTGGCGGCGCTGTCCGCCGAAGCCCCCGCTGCGGCCGAAGCCCCCGCTGCGGAGATCGCCTTCCTGTGGGACAACTTCGACGATCGCGACCCCAACAGCAAACCCGAGCTGGCCCCCAACGGCGCCAACCTCTGGTGGGACAACTGGGCGAACCTCCGTGCCAAGAACGAGGACGGGGCCATCAAGCTGGATATGCGGCCCAAGGCCTATGACAAGGAGGACTACGCCACCGAGGACGATTACTTTGCCCATGCCGGCGACTGGATGGCCAACTGGGGCGAAGCCGTCAATATGTGGGCTCTCGAGAACATCTCCTGGTGCAAGTACCTGGTGATCCGCATCAAGGGTGAAGTCGGCGGCGAGGAGACCAAGCTCATCATGGACTGGCATCCCGAAGACGCCAAGTTCTACGCGGCCCGGTTCTCCGACCTGGTGCTGGCGGACGGTAGCCATCCCGTCATCACCACCGAGTGGCAGACCCTGGTCATCGATCTGGAGGCCTCCGGCTTCCCCGGCATGACCAACGCCTTCCATATCCGCGCCTTCGCGCCCTGCGTGATCTGGGTGGATGAGATCGGCTTCGCGGAGCCCGTCGCGCCCATCGACACCACGGACAGCGCCGCCATCCAGGCGGGCATGACCGTGCCCGAGACCGGCAAGCCCGGCGACCTGCCCATCAAGGACTACCTGGCTGAGTTGGGCTAAGATAGCACTTGAAATAATACCTGTGGGGGCAGCGCGTCTGTCCCCACGTTTTTATTCGGATTCTGTCGTGAAAGCGGGCTGATTCATACTGGGAAAGCTTGAAATCTCTGGATGAATCTGATAAGCTGATAATCAGGATTACAAGGAGAAGCTGTCATGGTCACTTTGAAAGATATCGCCGCCGAAGCCGGTGTGAGCATCACCACCGTATCCAACGTGGTGCACAATCGAACGAGTCGGGTATCCCCGGAGCGGGTGGCGAAGATTTGGGAGATCATCGAACGGGAGCAGTATGTGCCCAGCATGACGGCCCGCACCCTGGCTAACGCGGAATCCTCCATCATCGGCGTGATCACCCACATGACCCCTCAGAACATGGGCAGCACCATGAGCGACCCCTTCCTGGGCTCTTTCGTGGACGGCATCGAGAGCCGCACCCGGGCTGAGGGCTATTATCTGATGATCCGCTCCGTGGAGGATGCCCGGGCCCTGGACTTTTTGAGCCGCAGCTGGCGGCTGTCCGGCCTGATCTTCACAGGCATGTTCCAGGACGATTTCTTCATCTGCACCCAAAAGCTGGGCATCCCCTACGTGCTGATCGACAGCTACATCGACCAGCCCGACGTATACAACATCGGCCTGGAGGACGAGAAGGGCGGCTACATCGCCACGAAACACCTCCTCGAAAAGGGCCATCGGACCATCGCCTTCGCCTCACCCTCCATCCGGCCGGGCGGCGTGGTGGAAAAGCGTCTCCTTGGCTATAGGCGGGCCCTTGCCGAATTCGGCGTCGACTTCGATCCTGCTCTGATATTCACCCAGGAGATCACCGTGGAGGAGGGCCGCCGTTTGGGCGCTACCCTCAGCCGGCGCACCGAGATCACCGGCATCTTTGCCTCCGCCGACATACTGGCCGCCGGCATCATGGCCGGCCTTCGGGAGCAGGGCGTCATGGTGCCCCGGGACAAGTCCATCGTGGGCTTTGATGACAACTATCTTTGCCAACTCACCAACCCCAACCTCACCACTATCCATCAGGACGCGGAGCAGAAGGGCATCCTGGCCACGGACATGATCCTGGCGCAGCTTCGAGGCGAGCCCATCGAACAGCGGTCCGTGATCCTGCCCGTCAGCCTGGTGGAACGGGAAAGCGTGAGGGATATACGCGAAACGAGGTAATCCCTTTGATACAAGCCATCATATTCGATTTAGACGGGGTATTGCTCTCCACCGACGAGCTGCATTACGCCGCTTGGAAAACTGTTGCCGATGAACTGGGGATCCCCTTCGATCGGCAGGTGAACAACCGTCTTCGGGGCGTGTCCCGCATGGCGTCCCTGGAGATCATTCTGGAGCACGGCGGCGTGGTCCTTTCCCCCGAAGAGAAGGAAGCCGTGGCCACCCGGAAGAACGACCGGTATCGTGCATCCCTCATGACCCTGACGTCCGAGATCGTGGCCCCTGAGGTACGGGAAACCCTCACAGCCTTGAAACAGCGGGGGTTGAAGCTGGCCGTCGGCAGCTCCAGCAAGAACACCAAGCTGATCCTGGAGCGAGCGGACCTGGCCTCTTATTTCGACGCCGTCTCCGACGGGACCAACATCACCCGTTCCAAACCGGACCCGGAGGTCTTCCTGAAGGCAGCCGCTTTCCTGGGCCTGTCTCCCTCCGTCTGCGCGGTGGTGGAGGACGCCGTCGCCGGCATCGACGCAGCCAACGGCGGCGGCTTTCTCAGCATCGGCATCGGCGACGCCGCCGGCTATAGCCGAACAGACAGGCCCATCCGGGCTCTTTCAGAGCTGCTGCAGATGGTTTAGACTGCTGATACTACATTGAAACAGGCCTGTTTGGTAATCGGCTCTGCGCATAAGACTGGCGCAGCCAGGCGTTGCGATGGCACAGGGGCCTGATTCACTCCCGCACCCTTCAAGTCCTTCTCCGAACAAGAGATAAAAAACACCCCACCGGGTGGTGGGGTGTTTTTATATGGTTGCGGGGGAGATTTTCGTCCGTTACACCGAAAAACACTTCCCGCTGCTGCTGGGCAGGGAAGTGCGGTTATTCCTATGATTTCCTCGAAGAATAAAGCGAAGCACGATGACGACATCGTGCTTTTTTACTGCTCATTTTCGTTTCACTAGCGTAGATAACAACAGTGGCACGGCCAGGGGTGAAGTCCAGAATAGAAAACCCAAGTCCAGTAATAGGCCTTCAGTTGCTATTATCCAGCTCAAACCGGTTTAAAGGCTCATACCCCATAGGTGCAATCAAGTCATCCCATTGATTC
>JAEEGL012073931.1_pt1 | contig 17073 bp, 18 predicted proteins | sample 9134231 | NCBI WGS metagenome assembly JAEEGL01 (sample SAMN16246548, study PRJNA631951) | gut metagenome | biome: gut microbiome; feature: rumen; material: fiber-attached | host: Bos | place: Iran: Karaj | collected 2018-10
AATATACCATCTATATTAGTATGACAATCTTCTCCAGAAACAATAAATCCTGTTTCATCAGTATTAATTAAATCTTTAATAAATTCATTTTGAGGATTTCTTCCTATTGATATAAATACTCCAGAAATACTCTTATCATCTTCATTTCCATCATTGTCTTTAATAGTTATACTCTCTACTTTATCAGTACCATTTATTTTAATAACATTAGAATTCATTAAACACTCAACATTATTCTTTGTTGATAACTTGTCTAATAATGATTCTTCTGCTTTAAATTCATTCTTAGGATTTATTAAATATACTTTAGAAGCTAAATTGCTTAAATATAATGCAGCTTCAACAGCAGTATTAACTCCACCTACTACACATACTTCTTTTCCTTTAAAGAAATTACCATCACAAGTAGCACAATAAGAAACACCTTTACCAGTTAACTCTTTCTCACCAGGAATATCTAAATTCTTATGAGCCATACCTGTTGCTAGTATTATTGACCTACATTTATATGTACCTTTTGAAGTAATTACTTCTTTATAATCATCACAATTATTAATACCAGTAACTCTTTCAAATTTAAAATCTACATTTAATTCCTTTGTTTGATTATAAAGATTCATTGCAAAATCAAAACCACTAATATGAGGATTAGCGGGATAGTTTTCAATATTTAGTGTATTAATAATTTGTCCACCTGGACTAGATGATTCAAAAACTAATACACTTTTATTACTTCTTTTTGCATATATAGCTGCAGTAAGACCAGCAGGTCCTGCTCCAACAATTATAATATCGTACATTATTATTCTCCTAACATACTTTCTAATTCTTCTTTATTCATAAATCCAATACTTCTTTTTACTTCTTCACCTTTATTAAATACTATTAAACATGGAATTGATGATACGCCATATTGAATTGCTAATTCTTCAGCTTCATCTACATCAACAGCAGCAAAATTATATTTATCATTTTCACTAGCAACACTCTCTAATATTGGTGAAAGCATTCTACAAGGACCACACCAAGTAGCATTAAAATCAACTAGTACTGGTTTATCTGATTTTAAAACAACACTTTCAAAATTATCATTATTACATTCAATTATTTTCATTAGTAATTATTTCTATCCTCCATTAATTTATCTAGTATTACTCTTAATGAATAAATTAGATCTCTTTCTTCATCATAAGTTAAATCTAATTCTTTTCTCATACTTTTAGCAACTATTTCAGCTTTATCTTTTAATCTTTCTCCTTCTTTAGTTAAAGCTAATACTAAATTTCTTTCATCTTCTATATTTCTTTCTCTTGTAATAAATCCTTTAGCTTCTAGCTTCTTTAATAAAGGAGTTAATGTACTAGAATCAAGCAACATTATTTTACCTAATTCTTTAACATTACTAGTCTTCTTCTCCCAAAAGAAAGTCATAACTATATATTGTGTATATGTTAAATCTATTGCTTCTAATAAAACAGAATATCTTCTAATTATTTCCTTTGAACATAAATATAATGGAAAAACAAGTTGATTATCTAAGTTTAAAATATCATCTTTTCTCATATTATCACCTTTCATATAAAAATAATTTGTTTACAAATTGATTTTATCATATAATCATAATATTTCAAAGATAATCTTTAAAGTCTTCTTTTATTTGCTCACTTAAAGAACCCTCTCTTAAAAAGATAATTTTATTATTTTCTACCTTTATTAAAGTAGATGATTCACTAACTAAAGTACCAATATCATATATATAAGACATTTTATTTTCTAATTCTTCATTTAATAGTGATACATCTGTTATTACTTCTTCATTTGTAATATTAGCGCTTGTTGATATTAAAGGTTTACCAAATTTATTAATTAAATCAAGTAAAAAATTATTATTAGGCATACGAATACCAACATACTCACTACCTTTTGTTAATTCATCACTGATCTTATCATTCTTTTTAAATAAAATTGTTAATGTATTAGGCCAATATTTATCTATTAGTTTTCTTTGCAATTCATCTATTTCAGATGTATATTCTTCTAACATTTTAATATTTGAAACCAGAATTAAATGAGGCTTATTACTATGTTTAGCCTCATCTATTTTTTTAATTGATTCTATATTTGTAGCATCAGCATGTATACCATAAACTGTATCAGTTGGTAATACTGCTAAATCTCCATTATTTAATACCTCCAGTAATTTATTATCTATCATTTTCCACCTTTAAATTTCCTTTCAGATTTTTTAAGTGATTCACTTCTATCTCTTAAGATATCAGAAATAGATAAATCATTATGAATATGATATATTACTTCAGCTAATTCTTTAGAGCAATCACATACATGCAACCATTTTTCTTTTAAATACTCTTTTGGAATATAAGATAAGTTTGTTGTATAAATACCATTTATCTTTCCTTCTTTATAATATTTCTTAAATTCATCTATTCCTTTAGTAAATAAAGCATATGTAACGATGATATAAATTTTTTCTATTTCTAGTTTTTTAAGTTCTTTTACAACATCAAACATACTTCCACCACTAGAAATCATATCATCTACTATAATAGCGGTCTTACCTTTTAAATCTTTATTACCACAATATTCATGAGAAACAATTGGATATTTTCCATCAACTAATTGATTAAAATCTCTTTGTTTAATAAAGCTTCCTGCTTCTCTGTGAATATATTTTGAAGAAAATGAATTTAGGTATACATTTCTTCTTCCAGTTGCTCCATTATCAGGTGCGATGAATACAAGACTTTTTAATTCCTTCTTAGGTAAATCATCTATAAATTTATCAAGAATCATATCAGTGGCATAAAAATTATCAAATTCCATATTTCTAACAGCATGTTCTACACCTTGATCATGAGCATCGAAAGTGATAAAGCTTCTAATTCTACATATATCATCTATTTCCATAAGTGTTTGTCCACAAGTTAAATTTTCACGAGTATTTCTTCTATGTTGACGTCCAGCATATAATAATGGCATTATTACGTTTACTTTATCTGCATGTCTTGAACATGCACCTACTCCATCTTTTAATTGCATTAATAAATCATTAGGACTAGTGTGATTAGTATATCCATGAATATTATAAGTTAAAGAATAATTTCCTATATCAGTTAAGAAATAAACATCTTTTCCTCTTACTGTTTCAGATATTTCTACTTTTAAATGACCATCTTCAAAGAAACTTTCTTTAATTGGTAACAGAAAAGTATTTTTCTTTTTATCAAGCTTATATAACTTAAGTAGCTCCTCATCTACCCTTTTTCCTAATTCTTTAGCACTTTCAAACACCATCAGCCTTAATTTGTCATCCATGACTTGCTTTCTCATAATAACACCTCACAAACAAAAAAGAGTACTCAAAAAAGAATACTCTAAATCTCTAATTTTTCGGAACAACATGAATTTTTCATATTAACACTTCCTATAAATATTCTATCATTTATATTATTCATTTTCAATTATTTTTAAAGATAATTGCATTTGATTGTCGTCAAGTATTTGATTTGGTGAATTTACTATGGCTGTTAACTCATCTCTTACTTCACTTACAGTTTTTCCTTTTATTTTAGCAGCTGCTAGATGAGCTGATCCACCTGATTCGCTACTTAATAATTTCATTATTCTTGATACATCTATTGTCTCTTTACTTCTGGCACTAACAGACACAGTTTCTTCATCAACTTTTCCAATTGCGAATGTAATAAGAACATCAAAATCAAGAAAATAGTCTGCTACTTTTCCTATGTCTTCAGGGCAATATAGTAGTCTATTGTTTTCATCTTGACTACATATAGCATAGAATGGTTCTACAAGAGTAGCATGAGATATTATTCTTTGTATTTCTCTATCCTTTTTATAATTCTTTAAAAATAATTTATTTGCTTCAGTAGAATTAGCACCAATATGTACTAAATCAGCGCAAACTCTATATGTTTCTTCACTTGTATTAATTGTTGTTTTATTAGTATCTAAATATATACCTGCTAATAGGTAGTTAGCTTCATCTTTATTAATTGGAGCATCATATGCAAATACTAATCTACTCATTTCTTCACAAGTACTAGATAGTGTAGGATTAGTAAATAAATAATCTGTTTTAATTGTATTTTCATCAACTTGATGATGATCAACAACCATTATATTTTTAAATCTATCAAATATTTTTCTTGTTGATACCATATATGATTTATTAACATCTACTGCTACCATTAAACTATTATCAGTAATTAGACTTTCTGCTTCACTTAATGTAATTATTGGATACATTCCCTTTATTTTCTTTAATACCCCTCTAGTAGCAGATTCTATTTTTTCTATTTCATCATTTATAATAATATAATATTTTTTATTATTCTTTTTGCAAATTGAAGCCAAAGCAATTGAAGAACCCAATGCATCCATATCGGGTCTATTATGAGGAACAATAAATACGGTATCACTTTGGGCTAACAGTTTATCAAGACAATCTTTAATAGCCATAATATCCTGCATTGCTTCTTCTCCTTTTTTTATAAGCATTATTTTAACTCTAAATTTTCAAAAGTCAATTTGACAAATCAAAAAAAATATGCTTTTAGCATAAAAAAGATAGATTATTATAATCTACCTTTTCCTCTTCCAACTTTTAGAAGTAAGTATTCTTCCATCTCTTCATCGCTTTTTAAAGTTATTTCTTCTGTCTTTGGCCATATTCCATTATATGAACTTGTTCTAAATGTTTTTCCATCTTTAACTTCATATTCATCATATACTCTGTATTCTTTATCATCACCAAATACTAGTTCAAATAATCTATATACATTAGAAGTAACAAAATACTTACCATCTCTTATTTCAACAGTGCCATATACCATTTTATTCTCTTCACCATTACTAATAGCACCATCAAATCTAATAATACTTCCTTCATCATTTAGATGCATAAATACCATATCAAACTCTTTAGGTGATGAATCTCTATAAACATACTTACTATTTTTTAATTCTATTGAATTTAATAATAAATTTAAAAAGAAATTTCTACTTTTTTCATCCATATTTAATGCTGGAAATAATTGTTCTACTAATATACTCTCTTCGTTTGTCATTTTAATACCCCCCAAATGCATAATATATTATACATATAATAATTTTTAATGCAAGAAAAAAGGAACAATTTGTTCCTAAAATGAATCTATATTTACTTTAACTCTATTATTTCCTTCATTATAAGCTTTTGCTTGTATTAAAGTTTTAATACTGTTTGCTATTTTTCCTCTTTTACCTATTACACGACCCATATCTTCTTCGCTAACAGCAATTTCAATAACAGTTTCTTCACCATCTTCAAATTGTTGTACTTTAACTAGATCTGGTTCTTTAACAAGTTTTTTTACAATTAATTCAGAAAAGTCAACTAAATTCATTATTTATTCTTTTTAGAATTATGGAATTCTTCCATAACACCTACTTCACTTAGAATATTCTTAGCTGTATCTGTAGGTTGAGCTCCTTCCTTAAGCCATCTTAATGCAGATTCTTTATTAACATTATATTTTTCTGCTTCTAAAGGCATATAAGTTCCAATAGATTCAATTACATTTCCATCTCTTTTAGCTCTAGAATCAGCTACTACTAAACGATAGTATGGTCTTTTCTTAGCGCCCATTCTTTTTAATCTAATTTTAACTGCCATATTATTATCTCCTTCCCTTGCTTTATAAATAATACTATATTTTACTAACTATGTCAACTATTTTTGGTTAACACATATAAAAATAAGTTAAATTAATTAACTTATTTCTTTTTTAACATTTTTTTAAGCTTTCTTTTTACTCTAAAGAAGAAACTTGGTGGTATTTGTTTTAACTCCTTAATCTTTTCATTTCTTTGTCTAATTATTTCATTCTTTTCTTTATCTTTATCATATGAAGTTAAATATTTCTTTTCTGCTTTTTTTACCTTAAATATTAAATCCTTATAATCTTCTTCTCTAGATACATTTATTTTTTCTAAATACTCAGTTACTTGTTTAAAATTGAAACTCTTTTCTTTAGATTTAGTTATGTTAGACACTACTTTATAAATATAATCATATAAAGACATTAAATATTTTTCATCTGCTTTATAATCTTTATCTTTTATTAATTCATCTAGTTTTGATTCAAGTAATTCTTTATTAACATCATCTAATTCTACTGCTCTAGAAGGATAACCTATATTATCATAGAAAAATCTTAATTTATCATTCCAAACAATATTTATTGATGGAATATCAAGTGCATAAGATACAATAGATGAATGCATTCTAATACAGAATGTAACATCAAATCGTGACATAACATTAACAAAGTCTTCAGTTGTATCTACTATACGTATTTTATCATCAGGAATATTGAATTCTTTTCTATATATTCCTAATGTATGATTATCTAAAAAACTACCATTTGTATAGAATACATAATCTAATTTCTTACTATCTAATAATTCTTTAATATCATTTAAATAATTAAACTCATCATTCATAGACCAAGTTTTATCATTAGCCTTGAATAATCCACCTCTAACAACATTTATACCAATACATTTCTTTTTATTATTTTTCTTTTCTAAATGATAAACATATTTTGACCATACTCCAGGATCACACACTAAATCAATATCTTTAAACATTGTCTTAGATACATATTTTTTAAAAAAGTCTTTATTTTCTCTAACTGAAATATGTTTAATATTCTTTCTTTTTAAAATACTCTTCATAGTATCATCGTCTGTTTCAGTATAAGACATATTATTAATACCAACAGATGAGAATACTACTGGAATATTCTTTTCTTCAGCAATACTAGTTATTGTTTCTAAATATTGAGTAAAATCTAAATAACTAATTCCAAATAATCCTCCACCTGGAAACATTATAATATCTGCAGAAGATATTTTTTCTTTGTTAATTTCTTTCAAAGGCATTTCATCAATAACATAATCTGTTATTTTTAAATTATGAAGAGCTGTTTTTAATAATTGTTCATAACATATTCTAATTAACATGTCACCATAATTATCATCAAAGAAACCAACTACCAATATTTTCATAAAACCTCCATATAAAATGAATAATTATTTATTGTTTTTAAATTGATAACCTCTTTTATAAGTAATAAGTTTATTACCCTCAACAACATATGCCACATTAGCCATTTCTAAAATAGGAATATCTACACTAGAATCACTATATGAACAAGCAATAGTTGCTTGGGGGAATAATTGTTGTATCTTTCTTACCTTTTCTGCACCCTTACAATTACGATCTAATATATGTCCATCTGAATCAGTTCTTGTTGCGATTACATGTTTAACACCTAAGTTTCTAGCAAATAAACTAATCCATAATTCATAAGATGCACTTGCGATTAAATCATTTTGAGTTTTTCTAGCGTTATAAAAAGGTTTAATCTTCTTCATATGTGAAGAAACAAATTTATTAACAAATTTTGGATAATTTCTTATTTCAAATATAAATGATAATAAAGCTTCTTTTACCTTTTCAAAAGGAACTAAACCAGCTTCATATTCTTTATTAAGTTTTTTAGCTTTTTTTAATGCTTTTAAAGTTAAAAAAGGATGCTTTTTAAGTCCATATTTAACTATGTCCTTACATGAATCTCCATCATATATGGTACCATCAAAATCATACACACAAATATTACCTTCATAATTAGAAGTATTCATATAATCACCCTTTTAATCTAATTTCATAAAATCTTCATACTTAGTCATTATAGTTTGAGGATCACCCTCATCTTTAATAACACCATTATGTAGCCATATAACTTTATCACATAATTCTACTAATGTTTTAGTACTATGAGATACTATAACAACAGTTCTATCATCATTACTAATTAATTCTTTCATTTTGTTATAACTCTTTTGTTTGAAATGCACATCTCCTACACTTAAAACTTCATCTATTAACATAATATCTGTTTCAAGTATTGCTGTTATTGAGAATGCTAATTTAGAATACATTCCAGAACTATAACTACTAACAGGTTTATAAATAAAATCGCCAAGTTCAGAAAATTCAATTATTTCATTTAGTTTTTCTTCTATTTGTTCTTTAGTAAAACCAAGCAATAAACCTGATAACATAATATTTTCATAACCAGTTAATCTCTTTTGAAATCCTACTCCAATTGATAAAAGTGAAATAGAATTTCCATGTAGATTAATACTACCTTTATCAGGAGAGAATATACCAGATATTGCTCTCAATAAAGTAGATTTACCACTACCATTTTTACCAGTTATTCCAAGAATTTGTCCTTTAGGTACTTCAAAAGATACGCCTTTTACAGCCTTAAATAATTTTCCACTACCTTTACCTTTCAAACCGGCTTTCTTTAGTGAAAATCTATTCATATCTCTATAATACACATGTAAATCTTTAACACTAATTGCTATTTCATTCTTTTCCATTATTTCATCACCTTCACATATGTATTTTCATATTTATAAATAACATTGATTCCAAGAATACATAATAGTAATCCTACTACAAACCAAATAAATGTCCACATACCTACAGGTGAACTACTATATATCAATACATTTCTCATATTATATATAAAATTAGCAAGTGGATTTAAATCAAGTAAAATAGTTCTATATACTACATTAGTAACTCTAGTACTTAAATCATAAAATACACCAGTTAAATAGAATACTAATCTAAGAACAATAGTGACAACATTGGACATATCTTCAATAAATACACCAACATGCATCATTATTGTACATACTCCGAAAGTAAATACAATTACTGTAATTAATATTGGTAAAAACCATAATATATTCCATGTAATAGGTACTTTATATATAACCATGAAAATAGCTACCAGTACAAATGATACTAGCATTTTAAATCCATTAACACCAATTTTTTCAATTAACAAAACAAACTTTGGTAAATATACTTTAGTAACTGTATCTTTATTACTAGATACTAATTTAACACTAACATTTACCATTTTATTAAAGAAATTCCAAATACTTAAACCAATAAATACAAATACTGGGAAGTAATCTACTTTTGTTTTAAAAATTACTCCTGCTAAAAATGTATATATCAACATAAAACATAATGGTTCAAGTACTAACCATAGCCAACCTAAATAAGAATTAATAATCTCTGATTTTAACTCTGCCCAAGTAGAATATAAAATATAATTCTTATATTTTTTTAAATCCCTTATAAATCTTTTCATACTTTCTCCTTCAAGTCATAATAATTTTAGCATAAAAATCTAATCTTATCAATTTAATGCTTTGATATTAATCTTTCCTATTAGTATTGGACAATACTTTTTAACAAGTATTGAAAATGGATATAATACAACTGTTATTCCTATAGATACTAATAACGTATAAAGATTAGAATTAAATAATTTTGGATAAAATTTCATTAATACTAAAGCTAACATATAATGATATCCTAGATAAAATATAGTATTTTGCCCTATTATTTTAATAAAATGAGATTTTTTCATAAACAAATTAACAAATAGTATTAAACCAAATATTGTACAAATGCTACTAGTAAAAAATAATGTTATTGATCCATATAAATTACCATCCATACTTACCCTTCTATTAACATATGCAGTAATAAAGCCAATACTTCCAAGGGTTAATCCATATGATAACATTCTGAATTTATCTTTTAATATAAATTCAAATTTCTTAATATTCTTTATAAACAAATAACCTAAGAAATAAAACATAGTTCCCATTAAAACTGCTTCTATATGGAATGGAGTTTTAATTTGAAACTTACTTAAACTATTAACATAGCTAATTAATGCACATATAGTACATGATAGTCCCAATTGAAAATCATTTTTAGTATATTTTTTTAATAAATAGAATAATATATCAACTATAAATATTGATACTAAGAACCATGATGGATTACATGGAGTTGGTAATATTTTATTACTTGAATAGAATATACCAAAGAATGCTCTAATATAATCAAATTCATCAATAATACCAGTATTAAAATAAATAACTTTAATAATGTAACAAATTATATTTAAAAACAAATATGGTATTATTAAACCTTTAACTCTTTTCTTAGCATAATCTTTAAATGGGAGTTTATCATTTTCACCAAATGTAAGTCCACTTATAAAGAAAAAAATAGGCATATGAAAAGAATAGATATATTTTCTAATCAAAGTACCATTTTTTTGATTATGACCCCATACAACAAGGAACATAGCTAGTCCTCTTAATGTATCTATCCAATCAATTCTCTTTTTTTCTGTTTTTTCCATTATTTCCTCCATCAAGTATTAATTTAATGCTTTTATATTTATCTTACCTATTAGTATTGGACAATACTTTTTAACAAGTATTGAAAGTGGATAAAGCACAATTGTCATACCAATAGCGATTAATAAAACGTATAAATTAGAATTAAATAACTTTATATAAAAATGTTTCATAACTAATATAAGCATAGAATGATATCCTAAATAAAATACTGTATTTTGACCTATTGTTTTTAAGAAATGAGATTTCTTCAAAAATAAGTTAACAAATAATACAAGACCAAGTATTGTACAAATACTACTTATAAAGAATAAAGTAATTGATCCATATAAATTAGCATCCATACTTACTCTTCTATTAACATATGCTGTAATAAATCCTATACTTCCAAGAGCTAATCCATAAAATAACATTCTTGTATTGTCTTTTAATAAAAAATCAAATTTCTTTATATTCTTTATAAATAAGTAACCTAAATAATAGAACATAACACCCATTAAGACTGCTTCAAAATGGAAAGGTCCTCTAATTTGAAATTTACTTAAACTATTAACATAACTAATTAAGGCACATATAAAACATGAAACCCCTAGTTCAAAATCACTATTAGTATTTCTCTTTAGAAAATAGAATATAATATCTACTAATAATAATGATATTAAGAACCATGATGGACCAGCTGGAATTGGTAGTATTTTATTATTAGCATAAAATACTCCTCCAATATATCCAATATAATCAAAACTAGCAATAATACCTGTCTTATAGAAAATTAATCTAATTATATAACATACAATGTTTAAAACTATGTATGGTATTATCAATCCTTTTACTTTCTTCTTAAGGAAATCTTTAAATGGTAATTTATTTGCTTCACCAAATGTTAATCCACTTATAAAGAAAAACATGGGCATATGAAATGAATAAATATATTTTCTTATTAATGTACCATTTTTTTGATTGTGTCCCCATACTACAAAGAACATGGCTAGTCCTCTTAATGTATCTATCCAATCAATTCTCTTCTTCTCTACCTTTTCCATCTATTATTCCTCCAGTAAATCATATATTTTCTTAGCACTATTTCCATCATAATTAATATATTTATTTATAAATTTGTTTAGTTTTTTGAAATCATATTTTTCTTTTTCAATTGAATTAATAATTTCATTAACATTTCTAGTTACAACACCAGGTAAATCATTAAAATAATCAATGTTTAAACTTCTATTTTTATTATATGAATCATAATCAAAAGCATCAAAATATAATGGTTTATTTATAAATCCTGCTTCATATAATATACAAGAATAATCGCTAATAACATAATCAGATACTAATATCATTTCCATAGAATTAAAATCATCTGCTGTTATTACATTTTTATTTTTTATTTTTACTTCACTTAATGGATGTAATTTAATAATTAAATTGTATTTTTTATAATCAATTAGTTTTATTAATTTATTAACATGACTTTCAAATTCAGTTTCATCTTTTCTAAATGTAGGAACATATATAATGTTTTTCTTCTTTCTTAAAATAGGATATTCATTATATATTTTTTCTTTTGTTTCACTTACATATTTTTCATTAGTTAATAAATCTAATCTTGGAAGAGGTATTATTCTAATAGATTTCTCATCACAATTAAATTGTCTAACTAAATCATCTTTATACCCTTCTCCAGCACATAAAACATAAGTATAGTTTTTATGCATATTTATGGTTTCTGCCATTTTTCTACTGTTGCCTTCTTCTTGATCTAAAATATCATATCCAAATTTCTTCATAGTACCAATAGAATGCCATATTTGTATTATTTTTAAATTCTTTTTATGTTTTAAAATGCTTATAACAATACAATATGTATCTAATATTACAGCCTTAGAAGTAGCTATATGATACATTTGTCTTAACATATGGAATCCATATTTAACTAAGTCAAATAATGTAGCTTGTTCTTTTCCTTCTAGTTTTTTGCACAATACAACTACTTTATATTTATTATGTTTTTCTATTTCTTCTTTTATTAATTTAAAATCTAAAACAATATCATTAGATTGTCTACTTATCATAGTTATTTTATTCCTTGTAGGTAATAATTTCATAAAAAAATAAATTATACTTAAAAAGAAAATAACTATTTTGATTAATATGTATTTCATAATACACCCCACGTATTAATTTTACCATATTTCCCAAATAAAAAGTACATTATTGATGTACTTTTCTTTCTAACATAACTGGTTTTTCTTTCTTCATTTCACTTTCTAAATAATCAATTGTTCTTTTAAATCCTTCAGATATTGAATATTTAGGTTTCCATTTTAGCTCTTTTCTAATTTTATCTGTAGCTAGAATACCTAAAGTGAAACTTGCAGTTCCTTGATTTTTAGTTTCTTTTGGAATATCAAATACTAATTTTAATCCTCTTTCAGGATATATTGATACCATAGTTTCAGCTAGTTCTCTGATTGATGTCTTACATGCTTCATCAGCAATGTTATAAACCATATCATCAGAATGTAATAATACTTTAAACATACCATTAACAGCATCTGCTATATATGTATATGTTCTTACTGCTTCACCTTTACTCTTTAAAACTATATCTTCATTATTAACAACATTTTTTAAGAAGTCTGCTTGAACTCTACCATCATAAATAGACATACCTGGTCCATATGTATGAGCAAGTCTTACTACTTTAGTATTAAGTCCATACTCTTCTTTGAAACCAGCACACATATTTTCAGCAGCTTTCTTTCCTTCAGCATAACCATTTCTTGGCACTAGATGATCTACTTGTCCTAGTTTTCCATCTTCATAGAAGAATTCTTGTCCTTCTTCTGGTTGTCCATATATTTCTCTAGATGATACAAATAAGAATCCTTTAGCCCCATGATTATTTGCATATGTTAATGCATTAGCTGTTCCAATTGTATTAGCAAAGTTTGTTTCAACTGGTTTTTCTTTCATAATTAATGGGCTAGCTGGACTAGCTGCATGAATTACATAATCAACATCAACATCTGCTACTACTGGATTAACAATATCTTGTTCAATAATATGAACATTCTTATTATCAAGTACATATTCTGGTAATTTTTTTGGATTTCTAACAACTAAATATAAATTAATATCATATCCATATAATTCATTTAATGTTAATAATGTATTAACAAAATAAATACCTATCATTCCACTAGCACCAGTTATCATAAAATTAGTGCCTTTTAATTCTTTTAATTTATCATTATCTTCAATTATTTGAATAGCATCGTCTCTTAAAATATCATTCATAGATTATTCACTTCTTCCTTTATAAGTTCTAGTTAATTCACGAGCTTTTTCTTTATTAGTATATAATTCAAATATTTGTTTTTGGTCTTCTGCTGATAATTTAGCAAGTAAATCAAGATAATCTTCTGGAGTAGTAACTTTAATATTACCTCTAATTCCTTCAATTAAATGAGTTTGGAATCCATTTCTTTCCATTAAAGTACAACTATCAATAATATCAGTATACTCTGGATTTTCTTGTCTTACTTTTAGATGCATATTATATATATCTCCAAGTCTGAAACTTTGTGGTGCTTGTGCTGTATACACAAATTTTCTCTTTGGTAATTCATCTACATTAGTTCCATCATAACTTATAACTGGTGTTTCAAATGCTGGAGTACAAGTAATAGCTGATCCCCATTGTTTAACATTCTCAATATTTCTAGTAATTAAACTTTCATCTATTAATGGTCTAACACCATCATGGATTAATACTATTGAGTCCTCATCATTTTCTCTGTGTGCAGCATCTAATGCATTAAATATTGAGTCTTGTCCAGTTGCACCACCAGGTACAATTCCAGTAGCTGGAATCTTAGTAATATTATATTTTCTTACTAATTCACAAAAATATGGAATTAAATCCTCCTTACAAGCAACATAAATCTTATCAATATCTGGGTGATATTGAAATTTTTCTAATGTATGGATTAAAATTGGTTTTCCATATACATTAAGGAATTGTTTTGGAATACTACTTCCCATTCTTTGCCCAACTCCACCAGCAAAAATAATAGCAATATTTGTCATATTATCTCCTCCATTTTCATATAATAAATATCTATTAAATATTTGTTATTATTTCATATGTTTTTTTATCAAATCTACTATTTGTTCACTAGCATTCCCTTTTTCAAAGCATCCCCTTAGCTTTAAATATTCTTTTCTCTTCTTTTCATACTTATCTTCATCAAAAGATAAAATATTATCAATTAATTCTTTACTACTTGTTGAAACAGTACAAGGAAGTTCATCTAAACTATAATAAAATCCTCTATCAGATTTAGCATAATCATCCAAATCTTCTCCTAATATGAAACTTGGTCTTGGTGTTAACATAAAATCACATATCCAACTAGAATAATCTGTTATTCCAGCATCTACTACAGCAAGTAAATCTTGCATATCAGGATAGAAAGTAGCATCTATTATATTATGTTTTTTATCATATCCATCATGATAATTCTTTTCTTTATGATGAAATCTTACAACTACAGCCCATTTTCCACCAAATCTCTTTTCCATAGATTTTCTAATTCCATCATAATTTATAACAAACTTATTATTAATCTCTCTATCTCTTTCTCTAAATGTAGGAGCGTACAATATTATTTTTGTATCTTTATCTACTTTTAAGAATTCTCTTACTTTTTTATCTAGTTCTTTTATTTCTTTTGAATTCTTAGATTTAAAGAATATATCATTTCTAGCATGTCCATATTCTAATATTTTAGTTTTTGGCCAATAAGTAGTTCTATAAATATTATTTTCAAAATCACTATTTGAAATAATGTAATCTACATCTTTAGCAAAGTGTTTATTTCTCTTAATAACTAAATGTGCACTTAAACTATTATCAACGCAAATTCTTTTAATTCCCATTGATCCATGCCATGTCTCTAATAATAATTGACCTTTTCTTTTTCTATAATAGTATCTTCTACCAAAATTATGTTCATTATCTATAAGAACTTTAGCAGTATTAACCTCTTCATAGAACTCTTTAGTACCTTTTTTTACTACTTTAACACATTCTGGATATTGACCTTCTTGTTCTTTTGCAGAGTTCTTTTCTTGAGCCCAAACCAATTTATATGGTAGTTTTTGTCTAATAATTTCATCACATATTGCTTTAGGGTTACATGTATATGTTCCTTGAGCAGTAGCAAAAACTATTTTATTTTCTAATTTATGATTTTTAAAATAAGCTTTCTTATTTCTACAGAAAATAATAATATATCTTGCTGGCTCTTTAATTAATTTATATAAAAATGTTCTTTTAATTCTATATTTAATTTTATTAAGCATTATTTTGTCTCCCCTTGTTTAATTATAACATATTTTTATTCTTTTTTAAAATTTCTTGCTTTTTATAGTATTTTAAAGTCTCCTCATATATTCTCTTACATGTGTTGTAATCATCATATTTAAAGAATTTTTTTGTCCTATCAACGTACTTTTTATCATTCTTACAATCATTTTCAATATACTTACAAATACAAGAAACTAATTCATCCTCAGTCTTAATTACTGGACCAAATCCTTCTTTTCCATATTTTAATCCACCCTCTTCATAATGTGGAGGTAATTCATCTGGATGATAATATACTATTGGCTTTCTCATATATGCAAAATCAAATTGAACACCAGAATAATCAGTAACCATCAAACTAGATTCTCTAAGTATTGTTTCATAACTCATATTACCAGTTGATGGTACTACTTTTGTATAAATATCTTTAGGGAAATCATCTACTTGTCCTGCTACTGCTGGATGTAATAAGTAAATAATCTTATAATTGTGTTTTTTTGCACACGTAATTAATTTTTTGTTGGTAATTAATGATAAATAAATCTTATAATACATAGTATTTTTAAATTCATTATTATATCCTCTTGCTTCATTTAATTTATCAGTATTAGCAGCTACATCATGTCTCCATGTAGGTGTAATTAATATTTGTTTTTTATTATTATTCTTTAATCCATCAAATCTAGGAATACCAGTTAATAATAATTGATTATCTTCATAATCATATGAAGGATCTTTTAGATTATCAATTTCAAAATATGATGCACAAAAATATAATTTAGTATTAGCATATACTCTATTTTGGAATTTAGCTATTTGATTAACTGATAAACCATGTTGAATACAGAATGTATCAAATGTTAATAAATCTCTAAAGAATGGATCTATTGTAGGAGCAAAGCCATTATATCTATATGGATTAGCATGTGTTGAGAAAATAGTTTTAGCATGTAATACATTTAAATAATGTCTTAAACTTCTATATGTTAATATGCCACCTTGATTTTTTAATCTTTTATAATCATTTGCTGTTTTATTAATAACATAATATATTTTTCTTGTTTTATCTCTATCATATGCATAATGGAAGAAATATTCTCCATTATCCCCACCTTTATATAATTTGTCATAACAAATCCAAACTTCTTTTCTATAGAATGGTTTTGTAATCCAATAAAGAATTCTTAAAAAGAAACTCTTTAATGTTAAGAATTGTTTACTTTTAATTGTTCTGTTAAATAAGATATTAAATAAGAATTTAATTTCATTATTAAATCTAGTTAAACCATTTGTTTCGTTTATATAAATATATTTATTATCACATTTTAAAGTATATTTAGAAAAATTATAATATG
>JAEEGL015135142.1_pt1 | contig 17073 bp, 13 predicted proteins | sample 9134231 | NCBI WGS metagenome assembly JAEEGL01 (sample SAMN16246548, study PRJNA631951) | gut metagenome | biome: gut microbiome; feature: rumen; material: fiber-attached | host: Bos | place: Iran: Karaj | collected 2018-10
GCGATATTCTATATCCATTTCATTTATACCGTCTATATTGCCGAAGTAGGAATAATCCACTCCGTCAACATACTCTATATTGGCACGCACATCGTATGGCAAAGATGACGGCGCGAGCCATTTCCATACAGGACCGCATATTGCGATGACCAGGACACAGAGCAGCACGGCGATCACTGTCAGTATCGAATTACCCATTATGGACTTATTACGGCTGATATTCTCTGCAGCTAACCCGGCTACCGGCATCTTCGTGAAAATTGCAGCCATCCCCCGCGTGATCCATCTGATAGCAAAGGGCAGCAATACACCCAGTGCGATAACGCCGCTTGCTATAGATACGGAGACTATGGTGAAGTTCTTGACCATAAACGAACTGACTGCGCTTATAAGAACAAGTCCTCCTCCGAGGTAAAGCCTTCTCCACGTATATTTGAACTCCGTATCCTTGTTATTGAATATTATGTCCCTTATAGGAGTCTTAACGGCCTTTAGGAGTTCATAAAGCGGATATGCACACTCCAGGAGTATCGATCCTATTACTACAGCTATAAGTAGGTATACGGGGGTCCTATTGTAGTAACGTGACAGATCAAGAGGATTGCCGTCATTATCGTTAAAGAAGAGTACGGAACTTACCAGCGGTTCTTTGAATATAAGATAAGTGATGACACCTAAGACTGATCCGATGATCGCATAGAGCGCATTCTCGATAAGCAGAACGAGAGCCGTATTGCGCGGCTTTACGCCGAGGCTTCGAAGTGTACCTATAACCGACATCCTCTCATTTACTATCTTCTCGGACAGGCTTATGGTTACAAAGAGCACGAGAAGCAAAGTAACCAGGAACAGGAGAGAGAACAAAGACTTATATTCCTCGATACCCGAATCCTCACCGACCTCATAGAGATCGATGACGTTAGCCTTAGGAGCGTTATGCCTTATGAAGTCGCTTACCTCCTTGATCTTCGAGGGATCCTTGACATTAAAGAACCATATGGTGTGTTCGTTATCGCCCGTACACTTTATCCTGCTCAGGTTATATTCGCTCATGAGCACCGCTTCCTTAGAGAATACCTCTGAGTCTACCTCATAGATAGAGGAGATCGTAAGCTCGATCACCCCGTTATCATAGGTATACAGGGTGACTTTATCCCCTACCTCCTTACCGTACTTCTCGGCATATTGAGGAGATACTACGACACTTTGGTCATCGATACTGATGTCTCCCGATATCAAGCGAAGCTCTACCGCATCTTCCAAAGAAGAAAACGAATAGAGAACGACAGTATCCGTGAGGATATAGTTGTAATCCGTCGTATCGTGCGTGGTGATATAGTTGTTTCCTGTGCTGGTCCCTACATAGCACATATCGGCGAGCTCTTCTACGCCTCTTAACTCTTCCTCCTTTGCACCTATCGCACAAAGATTCATATTACCCATCGTTTGAGCAGTATAACCGCGAAGGATCGCCTCGACATTATTCCCCATATCAAACGCCAGAAGAGCCGCAAAACTCGCCATGAGTATACATACTACAAGGACGATCAGCCTTAACGGTTTGGAGAGTATATTCCTGAATGAATGCTTGATCAATATTCCCATTCCGGTACACCCCCTCACCATCTTCTTACGCGATCGGATTCGGGAATAAACATAAGATCCCCTTCCGTGACGTCATATATCTCATAGAACTCATCGAATAATGCTACGGTTGCATTAACCCTTACAATATTGGGGCTGTGGGGATCATCGGCCATCTGATCGAGCATCATGGCTCTGGTACTTATCCCGGCAAATATCCTGGCATAGTTCTCGAATATCTCCTGCTTCTGATCAAGAGAATCGGCAAGTCTTAATACGCACGCCATTCCCGCAGCGTCTGCCATATTCTCACCGATCGTAAGATCTCCGTCTACATTATGGTAAGTCATGACCATGAACGAAGAATAATAATCGACAAATGACGCTGATATCTCCTCGAAGCTCTCGATATCTTCCGCAGGCATCCAGGCCGGATCATAATTTCCGGACGCGTCATACCACATTCCGTGGTAATCAAAGGCATGGGATATCTCATGTCCTATGACAGCACCTATGCCTCCGAGGTTAGTATAGAGGGAAGCGTCAGGATCGTAGAAAGGAGCCTGCATGATCCCCAGGGGTATCACCATCATATTACCGACGCTTATATAACACGCATTGACTGTCTGAGGTGACATATGGTCGAATCCGTCGCTCTCATATGTTCCGTTAAGCTTCGAGATCAGCTCGTCATGCTTCTTACGATAGAGATTGGAATAAGTCTCATAGTAGGAATCCCCCACCAGAGATGCATCTGAAGGATCGACCTCATGTGGGGAAGATGCACCGATATAGAACGTCATGTTCATGAGCTTATCTATGACAAGACTCTTGCCTTCATCGCTCATCCACGAACAATCTTCGATCATCGATACATACTCATCTCTGATCTGATATGCGATAGCATCAACTGCTTCAACGGTATCTTCATCGTAATACCTCTCGACATACTCTTCACCGAGTTCAGATGCGAGATACTTCTTGAGTTCACGAAGTACGTACCAGTCACTGTTTCCGACAGGGCAGTATCCACCGTAAGTATCAGGGAGCACGAGCGTCAGTTTCTCTATTAAGCTCAAGAGCGTTATATCTTTCCACGCTGTCAGGTTATCTTCCGTAAGCATGGAATCGATGGCAGATAGCTGACCCTCTTCGAGTATATAAAGACCCGATACGATATCCCCGTCAAATCCCATCGCCTTCAATATGCCTTCGTGACCTAAGTTGGGACAGATAAGGTCTATCTCGTCATTAGTCTTGAAGACAAGATAGTTAACGATATCATCCGGATGATCTTCCAGCATCTTAACAAAGTCCAGATCGGTCTCAAATGCTATCGACATCAGGAACCTTGTATCCTCTATACTTCTGTCTGCCGCTTCATCCGTATCCATCCCCAGTTCGATAAGAAGTGTCGAAAAAGCATTGGCGGTGCTCTGAGCATCTGTTCCGCCAAAGCTCAAGTATTCCAGATCCTGATCGGAAGGAGACTCAAAAGGCATTATTACTATCGCTCCGGCATCTGACGTATCGATCCCATTGATAACATAAGGAGCAAATACCGGATCGACTCCGTAATCCCTGTAGAGCTCACCTGAAAGTTCCAGATACTCATCGATGGTAGATACATTAAGAACCGAATCACATACCGTCTCAAATGACTCCAGGTCAGCCTCATTCATCATGGCCCCTTCAGAAGAAGCTTCGAGCAGCTGGAAATAGCAATCATATATAAGCTGTTCATTACTGCCCGGAGCATAGGAATCCCTGTCTCCGGAAACGATCTCGTGGATGATCTCATCCAGCCTTGTATCTATCACGTCGGAAGCATCCTCAAAGCTTCCGGCGTACTGCTGCGAATCACTGATGTCGAGGCTCATGAGATATGATGCATTGATATATCCGTAGAAATCATCCTGCGCACGTATAGCACTTATATCCTGCACATACGCACTACTTGTACTACTGGGCACAGTCTCTATAACAGTACAACCGCCAATAACCAGAGCCAACCCCAAAGCAGCTGCACCAACAATTCTGTTCTTCATAGCGTCCCCCTAAATAAACCTGGTATCACTATACCGCTTATCAGGGGACATCTCAAAAATTGTTGTGAACGACAACAGATCAGTTGTGAGTTACAGGCTGTTCACCCTGTTATCTCACATCCCTTTTGGATTCCACATACTTTTTTGCCGTAAGCTGCATTTCTTCTATATGAGGCTCGATGCCGTCTGTCTTCTCAAAGTAAGTACCGATGCCCGGGGCATCATCCATGAGCCTTTCGTAGGCTGTATCAGCGCTTGCAATAAGGTTGTCCACCGCTCCCGGGATCTTCTCGATATCTTCAGCCAGCTGCTCTGCTACACCGCGGCGAAATTCTTTCATCTCCCGCGATCTTTCTCCCGTAATGTCATTTCTCGTTCCGATCAGCGGTATAGCGAGGAGAACAAGAATGATAAAGAATCCGTAATGGTGGATATAGTCAAAGAACATACTTACCTGATCATTATGGAACAGGAGCATGAACAAAACCCATATCACCAGAGATACAAAGGGCAGTATCAACATGAGCTTTACCGGAAGCTGCTGTCTCTTCGTCCTGGTTGACGATACGGGCATATCACCGTCGACTTCTCCGGTCTGGCCATTGACTGCAAAGCTGTATCTTACGCCTTCGTATTCGTAGTTAAGGAACCAGACAGGCAGAAGTACATATCTCTGCTTCATACTCCTGACACTTGAGTTATTGATCTTGATATCTATGTCAGTATAATCCCTGCATATATATGAGGGGGCCTGATTTGAATAGTCATAGAGACGCTTTATTATCCGGTCCGTCATATCCAGCGGCTTCTCGTCGAACCGCTCTGCGATGAATCCTTTAAGGCAAATATCGTCATAAGGCTTAAGACCTCTGTAATCGTACGGTTCTATCGCTTCCATGAGCGTGTCGCTGATGCCCTTACCGCCGTCGAAAGGGATACCGGTGAGCTTATAGTCGTACTCTACATTTATATCGAATCTCTTCCCTGCACCCTCGCCGTTGACTCTCGTGGCACCGGCCTTGATATCAAGGTGATCTTCGGTATCGATGAGCCAAAAAGGAACATACAATCCGGTGACCCTGCTCATGGTAGCGTCAGTAGAATAGCTCTTGGGAGCATATCTCTTACCTTCTGCAAATTCCCGAAGCTTAAGTACTGCCTCTTCCCGCGACACCTTGAAAGGAATGTACTGATCAGGCCTGAACTGTCTTCGAAGATCCTGCTCCTGAAGATCATTAGAACTGCAGAACGGACATCCGCCGGGATCAGATCCCTTACGGGAGACAAATGTCGTACCGCACATCCTGCACATAAACTCCCGAAGATCCTTCTCGGGAAGGCCCGCCTCTTCACTGTCCCTGATATCAAAGGAATAGGAGAGCTCCTTGGTCTCCTTATCAAAGGCACCTCCGCAGTGCCTGCACACTAACTTTCCCAGTATATCGTCGTAATACGTATTGCTCCCGCAACGGGGGCACTTTACGATATCTGAAGTACCGTTGCCCATGCTGAAAGGGCTTTCAGTCTCATTCCAAAGTCCCATATATACTAACCCTCTTTCCGCTGACATTATAACATAAAAGACCGCCCCGCTGATAGGCGGGACGGTCCTGAAGTCAACGTATAAGGAACTTATCAGACGTCGTGTCTTACCTTGTTGTCAACGATCTCCTTGAGCTTGGCTGCGAAGTCATCAACGGGCATCGTACCCATATCGCCTTCGAAATGTGCTCTTACGGCTACAGTCTTGTCTGCAACTTCCTGATCACCGACGACGAGCATGTACTGGATCTTATCCTTATTTGCCTCTCTGATCTTCTTACCGATCTTCTCGGATCTGTCGTCTACTTCTACGCGGAAGCCCATCTTAGTGAGCTTGTCCTTGACCTCGTAAGCGTAGTCGATATGAGAATCGGAGATAGGAAGGATACGAGCCTGCTCGTAAGCCATCCATACGGGGAGCCAGCCTGCATACTTCTCGATGAGGTATGCAAGAGTTCTCTCGTAACAACCAAGGCTTGTCCTGTGGATGATGTAAGGAGTCTTCTTTGTACCGTCTGCGTCAACGTACTCCATACCGTACTTCTCGGCAAGGAGCATATCGATCTGGATAGTAACGAGTGTATCTTCCTTACCGAATACGTTCTTGTACTGGATGTCGAGCTTAGGTCCGTAGAATGCTGCCTCGTCGATTCCGATGTCGTACTCAACGCCGAGATCGTCAAGGATCTTACCCATTGTAGCCTGAGCCTTCTCCCACTGTTCCTTAGTACCTTCGTACTTGTTCTTGGGGTTAGCGGGATCCCACTGTGAGAAACGGAATGTACAATCCTCGAGAAGTCCTACTGTGTCGAGAACGTACTTAGCAAGGTCAAGGCACTCCTTGAACTCGGATTCGAGCTGGTCGGGTCTCAAGATGTAGTGGCCCTCGGAGATAGTGAACTGTCTTACACGGATAAGGCCGTGCATCTCACCGGAATCCTCGTTACGGAAGAGCTTGGATGTCTCTGTAAGTCGCATGGGAAGATCACGGTAGGATCTCTGGCGGTTAAGGAATACCTGATACTGGAAAGGACATGTCATGGGACGAAGAGCGAAGCACTCCTTTGTCTCGTCATCCTGATCAGCCTTATCACCCATGACGAACATGCCGTCACGATAGTGATCCCAGTGACCGGAGATCTTGTAGAGGTCTCTCTTTGCAAAGTAAGGAGTCATTGTAAGCTCACAGCCTCTTGAAGCCTCGAGATCTTCGATCCATCTCTGCATTACCTGAATGGTCTTGGCACCCTTGGGAAGAATGATGGGAAGTCCCTGACCGATATAATCTACAGTCGTGAAATACTCGAGCTCACGGCCGATCTTATTGTGATCTCTCTTCTTAGCTTCTTCGAGCCTGTCAAGATATTCCTTGAGCTGTCCCTTATCGGGGAAAGCAGTACCGTAGATCCTCTGGAGCATCTTGTTCTTGGAATCGCCTCTCCAGTATGCACCTGCGATGGATGTAAGCTTGAACGCCTTGATCTCGCCCGTGCTCTCTACGTGAGGACCCTTACAGAGGTCTGTAAAGTCACCCTGCTTGTAGAAAGAGATAGTAGCTTCGTCGGGAAGGTCGTCGATGAGCTGGACCTTGTAGATCTCGCCCTTCTCCTCCATGAACTTTCTTGCTTCTTCTCTGGGAAGCTCGTAGTACTCGAGAGGAAGGTTCTCCTTAACGATCTTCTTCATCTCTTCTTCGATCTTCTTGAGATCAGCTTCAGAGAAAGCCTCATCCCTGTCGAAGTCATAGTAAAATCCGTCATCTATAGCAGGACCTATAGCAAGCTTTGTCTCGGGCCAAAGTCTCTTAACTGCCTGTGCCATGATGTGTGACGCTGTGTGCCTGAAGCGCTTTCTGTCTTCAGCATTGTTGAAATCAACCATTACACATATACCTCCTTGGTAATATAGTCTTACTTCGGGGCACATTAAAAGCCATGCCCCAACAATTACTTTGGGATGCATGGCTGCACGGTTCCACCCAAATTGCGCCTTCACTTAAGATCTTACGACCCGAGTCGGTCTCGTCATTGAAAACGCCTCTCAATTGCCCCTTAACGCGGGATACGGCACGGATTGCTCCGATATACGGAGTGTACTCCTGCAGCTCGAGGGTTGTATGCTTACCGCCGCCTGCCTTCGAAGTTCTCAGCCAATGACTTCGATTCTCTGTAAGGAGCCCGTCACGGGGCACGTGTCCCTGTCAAAGCTTTTAATATTGAAATTTTGTCACTTTTATCCTGATGTGTCAACGCTCAGATTATATAATCCGCGTAGAAATCATCCACATTATGCTCGAGATAGAGCACGTGACATCCGTTATACTCGAGTATCTCTGTTCCCTCTTCAAGGATATGGTCGGGGATATACTGAGCTTCGTCGTCATCGTGATATATAAAGACCACGGGGCCGTTATAGTCTCCGGGATGATCCAGATAAGACGAATCACCGAAATGGTATATGAGATGTCCTGCACCGGTATTGACTACTGACTTATATACATGATTGGTATCAAAGCAACGCATATCACGGCTGTCACAGAAGACCTCTTCTCCGAAGCTGTAGACTATCTTTGCATCAGTAGAATCAACAGCAGCGATAAAGGCATTACAACGGTCGACTCTTGCTCTGTCGTTATCCCTCATATATACGATAACGGAACTTGCAAATGTGATCAGGATGCCCAGCGAAGCCAGGATGATAAGTGCATCTCGGGAGTAGATCTTATAGATCTTCCTTTCGAAGAGAAGTCCCATGGTTATAAGTGATATGAGATAGATAAGGATAAGATATCTTACTTCGTATACGAGAGCGCCCCACTTTGCAGAGCAGATGAAGAACAGTATAAAGTTCTCTATAACTGTGGCCATTACGACCTGTACTGCCCTGTCAGAGAGAAGCTCCTTATCACGCATCACGTAGATAAGTGAGAAGAGAGCGGTACATGCTACGATAAAGAGAGTAACCATGGCGATACCTTCGATCGACAGCAGCTGTCCGTTCTTTGCACCAAGGGCACCTGCTACTTCGAAGTAACCCATAAAGACATTACCGACATTATTCCAGAAGTCCTGGAGAGTTATCATCTTCATGGCGGAATCGATAGTAGGATGATGGAAGATGACTACCATAAGGAACTGGCCGACTACGGACAAGACTGCGAGCAGGATCGAATAATGAAGTGTCTTATCGGTCTTAAAAGGCTTGAATGACTTCTCTCTTGCTATATCACCGACCCTCCAGACGATGATCGGAAGTACCGAAGTCACGAGGATCCAGAAACCGCTGGATATACAGCTGACCATTACGAGGACCGCCGTCACTGTAAGATACGCCTTCCCTGCCTTACCGTTCATAAGATCGATGGAACAGATAAGGACAAGGAGAGCTATTATCGTCTTGATGATATATGCTCCGTTGTCGATGAACATTACCGAACCGTATTCAAGGGAATTAAATACCATATAGTAGTTGGCAAAGTGCAGTCCCAGAGCGAGATTAAGGAGGACCAGCTTCGTCTCAAGCGACAGCTCGAACCTCTTCATGAGCTTCATGAGAACAAATGAGAAAGCTCCCGTGAGGATGATATTTGCAAGGCCGTAAGCGATGAATACATCCCTGAATATCCCGTAAAGGAGCGCTGCAAGCGGGACCGGTGAATCGAGTCCGAAAGTAGTCTGATACATCCAGTCATCAAGAAGCAGTTTCTTCTGCTGCCAGGAAGCGATAGTCTGAAAGATATATACGGTAGTATCATGACCTAAGTGATACGGAAGTTGTGTCAGATTAAGGAAGATAAGGGCAACGGCCTGAAAGCCAAGTATCAAGAACAGAATGATCCGTGATGTATCCTTTGTCATTTACCCTCTCCTAACATACCCTTGTATTTCAAAGTATATAACGATTACAGGGGCATATCAAGATTTGATGACTCTCCTTACCCTCCCGCCGACAAAAGCTGCAAGTATCACCTTAATGATATCCCCCGGCAAAGGAAGTACCATGAATGAGAAAGCGAGCGAACCAAGATCCATTCCGTCACCTTCCGTAAAGAAGTTGAGGAGGATATAGGCATATGCAGAACCGATCACATAGAGGATCGCCGTTCCTATGGCACATGCGACGTAGAGGTTCAGCTTCCTCTCGGCCATGAGACCTACGAGGAAGGCACAGAGGACAAATCCTATGAAGTATCCGAAGGTAGGCTTCGTGACATACCAGAACCCGCCTCCTTCCGTGAATATCGGAAGTCCGAACAGGCCAAGGAGAACATACAGCAAAGAGCTGATCGCTCCTTTCCTGCTTCCGAGAAGGATACCGGCGCACATTACAAAGAACCATTGTAATGTGAGAGGGCATGGCGGAAGGGGTATCTTTATGAATGCACCGACAGCGATAAGTGCCGTAAACATGGGTATCAGGACTAAATCTTTTGTCGAAAGGAACTTCTTATCTCTACTCATTGTAAACCTCGTTTCGATTTATGTTTACAATGTTTTATCACAGCGTATCTTTACTGTCAATCTGTGGTATCATCTCTTTATGTTGACGACAAGGGATCATGTTATAGCATCACTTATATGTGCTGACGGCTACATATCGGGCGAGAGGATCAGTTCCTCGCTCGGGATCAGCAGAGCCGCGATAAATACGGCCGTAAAATCACTTCGCGCCGCAGGATATGAGATAGAATCGTCTACGCAGAAAGGCTACAGACTGACAGGTCATCCTGACATAATAAGCGCAGGCGAGCTGTTGCCCTTCCTCCCTTCTGAGAGGGTAGAGACCATCCACACATACGATGAAGTAGCATCTACTAACGATACATTAAAGCAGCTGTCCTTCGAAGGCGCTCCCGCAGGGACCGTCGTCATAGCAGATCATCAGAGCAAAGGCAAAGGCCGCCGCGGTCGTTCCTTTGATTCGCCTCACGGTACCGGCATCTACTTTTCATATCTTATGAGACCGGCTATAGCCCCATCCGACGCTTCGCAGATCACCGCTTGGACAGCAGTCGCCATAAGGCGCGCTATCAGCAGTGCATGCGGTATAGATCCCGAGATCAAGTGGGTAAACGATCTTGTCATCGACTCGAGAAAGATAGCAGGTATCCTCACGGAGATGACCATGGAGAGCGAATCATATATGATCGACAGCATCATCGTCGGTATAGGCATCAACGTCAATCAGGCAGAGAAAGACTTTCCGGAGGACATCCGTAATATCGCAGGTTCCCTTCGCATGAGCAAGGGAGAGATCATCTCCCGCGCATCCATAGTTGCCGAGATGGTAAGAGAGATGGATAAGCTCTCTTATTCCCTCCCCGGCAGCTCATCTGAATATCTGTCCGAATACAGGGATGCATGTCTCACCCTGGGCAAGGAAGTAAGCGTCGTCAAAGTCCACGACTCGGGCGAGATCCCCAGGCACGGTACCGCCATCGATATCGATCCCGATTTCTCACTGAAAGTAAGATTCGAAGACGGCCACGAAGAGACCCTTAGCAGCGGAGAAGTCAGTGTCAGAGGATTATACGGTTATATCTGATCAGAAATATAAAGGCCACATCAGATCGTCGGCACTTCCGGAGCTCGACCATACACACTCCCAGAAGGTCAACTGCCAGTTACTGTCGCGACATTCAAACTCCAGCACACAGGTCGTCACGCCCTTCTCGACATAAACACACCTGGCGTGAGATCCGTCATAGTCCAGCACCTTACAATAGTCCGAACCTATCATGTGTGTCTGCGTATAAAGTTCTTCGAACTGCGAACCATACCTGAATGTCAGGTATTCAGCCTTCAGGTACGGAAATGAGATCAATATGACGATAAGAGCCGCGATCACGGCGAGTATCTTCTTTACCATTTATATCTCCTCAGGTATGTTCCTATCCGATTATAACACTATACACTTATAAGGTCCTTTATCCTGTTATACTTGGATTCCCCTATCCCGCTGACGTTCATGATGTCCTGTGTGCTCGTAAAGGGTGTCTCTTCCCTGTATGCTATTATCGCATCTGCGGTTGACTCCCCTATCCCCGGCAAGGTCATGAGCTGTTCCCTGCTCGCGGTATTTATGTTTATAAGTCCCGATGTCTCTTCATATGTCTGCTCCGGTGTTGCCGTTCCCCAGATATATTCGCTGTCATTAGTCCTGATGATCAGAGGATCTCCGGAAAAACCGCTCAAGAGCTCTTCTCGTGTAGGGATATAGACGGAGATGTTCGTATCGAGCTCATATACGAGATTGATCCTCTCGGCAGGTGCATCTTCCGTAAGGCCTCCTGCCAGGATCACGGCATCGTTGAGTATCGATCCGCACTCCATTTCGAATACTCCCGGAGAGTTCACTGCACCGCATATATATACCCTGCACGTGCCTGCCGTCTCCTCAGCCACGGAATCCTCTACGGTAACTTCCCGGGTATCTTCTGTCTCATCCGTCCTTATCACCATACCCGATGCCTGACGGCTAAGGATATACTTATATACAAGGCTTACCGCTACCAGTAGAAAGAAAGCTACAGGATAGATGATCTTATCCGATCGTTGTCTCTTCTTACCCATCTATATTGCCTCCGTATCATAAACCGATAACATGACGACTGTGACAGGCAGCATTACTTGCCGGCTTCTTAACATATATCGAGCAGAGATCAGCCGGCAGACTGTTCAATCGATCTTCTGTGTATTTCAGCGTCGCGAGAATATAGTCCTCGGGCAGCGGTAATCTTGCCATTTATTTTCCTGCCTTTATCCATAATGAGATAAGTCTATCAAGTCCATTCGAAGAATTGGGACAAAAAAATCGACAAAAAACGACAATTGTCGACTATCACAGATCGGGCATATTAAAAGGCGCCCGGATCACTTCCGGACGCCATGGATATTTTGTCTTATGAACTTAAGCTTCAGCCTTCTTAGCGGACCAGAGCTTCTCCAGATTGTAGTTAGCTCTCTCCTCGGGATGGAATACATGAACGACTACATCCTTATAGTCGATGAGCATCCAACGATCACCGCTTCGACCCTCGATATGGTCGGGATAGATACCGAACTCCTTCTTAAGTACGAACTCGACTTCATCAGTCAGAGCCTTGATCTGTGTAGTGGAATTACCGCTGGCGATAACAAAATAATCAGCAAGCGTTGTCTTATCCATTACGTCAATGACTTCGATATCGACACCTTTCTTGCTGTCCAGAGCTTCTACTATCTTGTCTGCGAGTTCCTTACTTGTCATTAAGTATGTCTCCTTAAGGTTTTTTCTTATTGTAACACATGTTCCCGAACTTGTGGTATTCGTTGACAAGGCTCCTGTAGCCTATTTCCTTCATATCTTCGTACCTGACATTGAACCTGGCATTGGTATGAGTGCCGCTCACTATATAGCGGATGCATTCCTGTGCGTAATGATCGATCACCTTAAGGCTCTCATCGGTATTTATCAAGGGGAAATACCAGTAGCTCCATGTAAGGTCGCGATCCTCCGAAGTCTCCAGGAGCTTCCTGTTAAAGATACGTATAAAAGCTTTTGCAGCCTTTACCGTATCCACATCGTTCCTTGCTGACCATCGCCTTAATGACCGTGCCTTACGCCTCATCTTACCCTTCAGCTTCTTTACGGAAGCAGGTGCGATATCTACGATGCCGTTCTCATAGGAGATCCCCAGGAACGTCCACTTCTTCCCCGGCTTTATATATTCTTCTTTCCCGGAATTTATCGTAAGTCCATTAGCTTCAAGCATATCCTTTATATATCCTACATGCATATCAAGCTCTTCTTCTGTTCTTGCGAATACGATAATGTCATCGGAATATCTTGCATAAGTTATGCCTTCGTCCTCGAAATGCTTATCCATCTCCATCAGACAGATATTTGCAAAGAACGACGATAACGGTACACCTGCCATTATCCCTTTCCTCTCGGATATTATCTTATCTCCCGAGAGCACCTTATCTTCAGAAAGGAGCATTTCGCAAAGATCATAAAGCTTCGTGTCATCTTTAAGGACATCCTTTAAGATCGGAAGGAACTTATCAGTATCAACGGAATTAAAATAATTGCTTATATCCGCTTTATATGCGTAAGATCCGTTTATGCCGGAAGTCTTACGAAGCCTTGTTATGGCGTCTTTTACTTTGCGTGCGGGGCGAAAGGAATAAAGATCATCCGAGAACAGATAATCGTACTTTCTCAGCATCAGGTGCGTCAGGAGCTTTAATGATATGGTCTCTTCCCTCGGGTATACGTAGACGGTCCTTTTCTTTTGTGTGCTCATCTTGGAGATGATCTTCTTACGGGCTAAAGGAAATGCACCCTCACGGATCTGAGAAGCTGTCCTTTTGTATCCCTCTCGTTTCACATACTCCTCAAGTTCTTGAAGATCCGAGTCGGAGATGATGCCGTCCCTTTTATAAGACAGGTACTTATCCCAGGTCTTTTTATCATCGATAAGATCTATAAGAGATATATCTTCCAAGATTTCCTCCAAACAAAAACAGAAAGAGAAGAAATTAAATTCAACCTCCGGTTGAATATACCGGACCATACAGGGATCGGCTGTCTGCGAAGCCTTATGGAAGATCCCTGCCCTGCCCTCTGCAGACGCATAGCATTCTCTTTCTGTTTATGTATTCAGATTATATACCAAGATCGCGAGCAAGATCATTAGTAAGGGGATGATGTTCCCTGTGTTGCTTTCTGAACTTATCCATAACGGATCCGAGGCACATCCTTACGGCTTCGTCCAGATCGTATTCTGCGACCTTGCGCATCTCGGATAAGTCCGTATAGGTCCTTGAAGGCTCTATCTTATCTGCAAGATATACTATCCTGTCCAGGACGGGCATATCGCCTCTTCCCGTCGTGTGATAAGTAATGGCATCTAAGATCTCTTCGTCATCTATACCGAACTTCTCCTTGGCCATGGTGGCACCTGCAGGAGAATGAAGGAGCTTAAAGTCTGTAAACAGGTCACCGCACCTTTTGTGAGCCATTGTTCTTTGCTCGTCTTCCGGAAGTTCCTTAGCGCAGTCATGGAGCTCGCCTGCAATAAGTGCCTTATTGACATCCGCTCCGTGGATAAGAGCATAATGAGCGGAAAGAATGCCCGTATTAAGCGTATGAAGAAGTCTCTTTCTTCTTAATATCGGATAAAGCTCTATAGCAAAGTCCAGGAACCTTGCTGCAGTATCTTCATCTACCGCTTCCCATACATCTTTAAAACCATAAAGAGCATGTTCCTTAATAAACTCTCTTGCAGTCTTCGGGATATCTTTGTCATCTCCCGTTCTCTTTATGTCGGAAGAAGAAGCTTCAACTCCGTCTATTTCGAACTTAAGAAGAGGAACTTCATGCCCGAAAGCCTTATTAAGCCTTGTCTTCTCAGAATCGATATCGACATTATCTCCGGGTCTTGAAGCAACAAGCAAAGATACGATGCTTAAGATCTCATCTGCCTTATACCACTTATCGAACATGGAAAGGATATCAGAGCCGCAGAGCCAGAAGTAAACATGATCTTCTGATGCCTTATCGGCATCTATGCCTTGAGATATAAGGATATCAGCTATCTTATCCTTTGCTGTCAGATACTTCAAAGTATTTATCGTATAACTTATGCCTTCTGTATAAAACTCCGCGTCACTTACGATTACTCTCTTATCGTCGATCTCAGCTTCTATCGTCTCTTTTGCCATATAGTAACGATAAGGCGCGGCGCTTGATACCTTGCCTCTCTTGAAGGGATTTCTTCCTGAAGGGATCACCATAACAAGATCGACCGCGCCGCTTCTTAAAGCGCCGCGGACGATCGATAAGTGTCCGTTATGGATAGGATCGAATGATCCGCCGTAAAGACCTATCCTCATCTTGCTGCAAGTGCCCTCTTGCCGATATCGTGACGGAAATGCTTGCCTTCGAAGTCGATCTTCTCAACGCCTGCATAAGCCTTATCAAGAGCTGCCTGAAGATCGCCTGCCCTTGCCGTTACGCCGATAACACGACCGCCGTTGGTAAGGAATGTTCCGTTATCGTCGAGCTTGGTTCCGGCGTGGTAAACGAAGCATCCTTCAACCTGACCCTTGTCGTCGAAGCCCTTCATGGGGATACCCTTCTTATAGCTCTCGGGATATCCGCCTGATGCCATGATGACACACGCGCATGCTCCGTCGTGCCACTTTATATCAACATCCTTAAGACGGCTGTCGATAATGGCATCGAAGATATCGTAAAGGTCAGCATCGAGCATAGGAAGTACTACCTGTGTCTCGGGATCGCCGAAGCGGCAGTTGTACTCGATGACCTTGGGTCCCTTAGGTGTGATCATGAGACCGAAGTAAAGGCATCCAGCAAACCTTCTGCCTTCCTTGTTCATGGCATCCATCGTAGGAAGAAAGATCTTCTCCATGCACTCCTTAGCTACAGCATCCGTGTAGTAAGGGTTGGGAGATACGGTACCCATACCGCCCGTGTTAAGGCCTTCGTCGTTATCCTTTGCTCTCTTATGATCCATAGATGAGATCATGGGAACCATCGTCTCGCCGTCAGTAAATGCGAGAACGGATACTTCGGGACCTGTGAGGAATTCCTCGATAACGATACGTGCTGAGCTCTTACCGAACTTCAGTTCATCGATCATCTCGTGGACTGCAGTAACAGCCTCTTCCTCGTTCTGAGCGATGATAACGCCCTTTCCGAGTGCGAGTCCGTCAGCCTTGATGACCGTAGGATAAGAGTTCTGCTTCTTAAGATACTCGATAGCGGGCTCACTCTCGGTAAATACCTCATAGTAAGCCGTAGGGATATCGTACTTCTTCATGAGTTCCTTGGAGAATACCTTGGAACCCTCGATGATAGCAGCATTTGCCTTGGGTCCGAAAGCCCTAAAGCCTGCAGCCTCGATAGCATCTGCCATACCGAGAACGAGCGGATCGTCGGGAGCTACCACTACCATATCGGGCTGAAGTTCCTTTGCAAGAGCTACCATTCCTTCGATATCCGTAGCACCAACATTGAAGCACTTAGCGTACTTGCTTATACCGCCGTTGCCGGGAGCGCAGTAGATCTCGTCTACCTTGGGGCTCTCAGAGAGCTTCATGATGATCGCGTGTTCTCTTCCGCCGCCGCCTACTACCAATACTTTCATTTCGTATCCTCCGTATATTAGTGATGGAAAAGTCTGATGCCTGTGAATGCCATAGCCATGTCGTACTTGTTGCAAGTCATGATGACATGATCGTCACGGATGGATCCGCCGGGCTCAGCGATGTACTTAACGCCGCTCTTTCTTGCTCTCTCGATGTTATCACCGAAGGGGAAGAATGCGTCGGAACCGAGTGCTACATCGTTGTTCTTCTTAAGCCACTCCTTCTTCTCTTCCTCTGTAAGTACTTCGGGCTTAACCTTGAAGAGCTCCTGCCATCTGCCCTCTGCGAGAACATCGTCGTGCTCATCGGAGATGTATACGTCGATAGTGTTGTCTCTGTCGGGTCTTCTGATGTTGTCTACGAACTGAAGTCCCATAACCTTGGGATGCTGACGGAGCCACCAGATATCAGCCTTGTTACCTGCAAGTCTTGTGCAGTGGATACGGGACTGCTGTCCTGCACCGATACCGATTGCCTGACCGTCCTTTACGTAGCAAACGGAGTTGGACTGTGTGTACTTCAAAGTGATAAGGGAGATAAGAAGGTCGATCTTCTTATCCTCGGGGATCTCCTTGTTATCTGTAACGATATTTGTAAGAAGGTCCTTATTGATGTCGAGTTCGTTTCTTCCCTGCTCGAATGTTACACCGTAAACCTGCTTTGTCTCGATGGGAGCGGGTGTGTAGTTCTCGTCGATCTTGATAACGTTGTATGTACCCTTACGCTTTGTCTTAAGGATCTCA
>JAEEGL010609192.1_pt1 | contig 17072 bp, 11 predicted proteins | sample 9134231 | NCBI WGS metagenome assembly JAEEGL01 (sample SAMN16246548, study PRJNA631951) | gut metagenome | biome: gut microbiome; feature: rumen; material: fiber-attached | host: Bos | place: Iran: Karaj | collected 2018-10
ACAGTAAACTCCGAATGTGGCGCAGAAAAAGACGAGAGCGCTCTGGCAGATTGACTTGTCCGCCTCTTTCGCGGCGTCAATCATCGCTGTGACCTTGTCTTTTCCGGATTTCAGTTCTTCCCTGAAACGGGATGTCATCAGGATTGCGTAGTCAACCGTGGCGCCGAGCTGAACACAGCTTATGATTGTCGGAGCGATGAACGAAACGTCGGCGCCCGTAACAAGCGCGCAGGCGAGATTGATGAAGATCGCAAGTTCAATCGCAATCACCAGGAAAACAGGCACGGCAATGGATTTGAAGAAGATCGCGATAAGAATAAAAATCGCACCGATGGAAAGAATGCTTGTTATCTTGAAATCCTTTGAGGTTACCGCTATGAGGTCCTTTGACATAACTCCCTCGCCTGTCAGATAACCGGCGGGGTCGTATTTTTTGACAATCTCCGTCAGCGTGTCTATCTGCGTGTTTTCCTCATCGGAGGCGGTGTTATAGACGGAATTTACCATCATAAGCTGCCAGCCGTTTTTGAAGCAGATGTCTTTTACCGCGTCGGGAAGAACCTTGCCTGAAATGGCTGGTCCGACAAAAGAGTTGAGCGAAATGACATTTGAGATTCCGTCAACGTCTTCTATTTCGTCAATCATCTGCGAGACTTTTCCCGAGGGCACGTCGTCGTGAATGATGACAAAATGTGTCGTTGCCATATTGAAGTCGGTTTTCATTTTAATGAGTGCCTGAACCGAATCGAGCTGCTCGGGCAGGGCGTTCGAAACATTGTAATCAAGAGGAACAAGACTTTTCGCGATGTAAGACGGAATAATAAGAGCCAGGAAAATAACGGCAAACACCTTGCGGTGCTTTACGATAAATTCGTTGAGCGGTTTGAAATTCGGTATAAGACGCTTGTGTCTGAAGCGGTAAATCGGTTTATAAAACAGAATAATGAAAGAGGGAAGAACCGTGACAACCGTCAGCACGCCGAGCAGAACGCCCTTTGCCATTACTATTCCGATATCAAGACCGAGCGTGAAGCTCATGAAACAGAGCGCGAGGAAGCCGAAGACCGTTGTCAGCGATGAGCCGGCGAGAGAGGTGAAAGTTGCCGCAATCGCTTTTGTCATGGCTTCTGTTCTGTTATCGGTTTTCTCAAGCTCCTCATTGAATCTGTCAAGCAGAAAGACCGAATAATCCATAGTGACGCCGAGCTGGAGAATAGCCGCGATACTCTGCGTTATATAGGAAATTCCGCCGGGCATAAAGATGTTTGTGCCCATATTGTAAATTACCGCGTAACCGAGCGCGGTCAGAAGCACGAGCGGAAGCACCCAGGAATCCATTGTCAGTGAGAGGGCTATAAGCGCGAGAACAATCGCGATTGCGATATACTTCGGCGCTTCGGAGTCGGTCAGTTCCTTGGTGTCCTCAATGATTGCCGACATACCGCTGAGAAAGCACTGCTTATTGAGCAGCGATTTGATTTCTTTGACGGCGTTCATTGTTTTTGTGGTGGCGGAGCCCTCCTCAAACTGAATCATCAGCAGCGTGGATTTGCCGTCGGAAGAATAGAATATATCGGTCAGCGCTTCGGGAAGGATGGTTTTGGGTATCGTTATATCAACGATATCATCCGTCCAGGTGACTGAGTTTACGCCGTCAACCGCGGAGATTTTTTCCTTGAGCGAAACGATATCTTTGCTTTTCATATTTTCAATAACGAGGAAGGCGTTAGCCGCGCTTTCAAAATCCTTATCGAGGATTTTTTCCGCCTGCACCGACTCAATATCACCGGGAAGATAACTCATCAGGTCATAATTTATGAATGTTCCGAGATAGCCGATGACGGAAGGTATAAGAAGCACGGTCGCGACAATCAGCATTATTTTTGAATGCCTCGCTATGAAACGGGCAGTTTTCTGAATCATTAATCTGTCACCTCCGTGAGATTTTTAATAATACTCCTGAGTCCCGGATAAACCGTGTCAAATGAAAACGGAACGGTTTCCAGGATGATGTCACAGCAGACCGAGCCGACTGTTTCGGTAATCAGATATACGGAAGCCATCGCTCTGTCCTCACTGAAGCCCGCCGAAATAAAAGCGTTTGTGATTTTGTCAAGCATCGCTGTGTATTCTTTGTTTTCATCGCTTGTTATATATTTGAAACAGCGGGAGAGATTCTTATTGAGCAGCGCGCAGATTTCCTTGTTTTTCATAAGAAAATCCGTAACGTGGTCAGTAATCAAAAGCGCCTTGTCGCTCAGGGAGAGGGAGGGGAAATCTTCTCTCTTTTCGATTTCTTCAATTGCTTGGCCGATGACTCCCGCGCTTTTATCGGCGACAATCTGGTCAAACAGGTCATACTTATCTTTGAAATAAAGATAGAATGTGCCCTTCGCGACCCCTGCCGCGCGCACGACGTCATCAATGGCGGTTGAAGAAAAATTTTTATTTATAAACAGCTTGTAGGCGGAGTCAAGAAGTCTCTTTTTCTTTGCGAGTTTGTTCTCGGCTGCTGTTGCCATAATATCACTCCGTTTTCTGACTAATGGTCATTTTTCAGTATAATAGCGAAAAAATGACTGAAAGTCAATATTTTTTTGCAAAATTCATTATTTATTCATAAAAGACAAAACGGTTCACAGATTTTTCAACCTGTGAACCATTAATTCATTATATAAAATAAAACAGTTCCGCGGGACAACCCGCGGAACTTAAAAAAACTTGTCTGTCAGTTTTTCGCTTAAATGCGAACGCCCTCTTATAGATTAAGAAAATCCTTTCTATATTCAACCTTAAAAGCTTTCGCAATTTCAACAAGATCGGGATCGGTGATTGTGTTGACTCTCGGGAAACTTGCGGTCATAAGATAAAGCTGCGCTGCTTTTTCAACTGTTTCAATCAGTCCGAATGCCTCGTCAAGGTCTTTGCCGCATCCGTAGATGCCGTGAAGCGCCCAGATAACAAGGCGGAATTCTTTCATCTTTTCCGCTGTCGCGATTCCGATTTCATTGGTACCGCAAACCATCCACGGGAGCACGCCGATTCCGTCGGGGAAGACGACCATACATTCTGTGCACATCTGCCAGAGGGAGTGGGTGAATTTCTTTTCGTCGAGCTCGTGAACATAGGTCAGAGCGAGGGTGGCGGTCGGATGCGAGTGCATTATGACTCTGTTTTCCGGATTTACGGAAAGGCGGGAAATGTGGCTCATAAGATGGGCGGGAAGTTCGCTTGTCGGTCTGCCGCCGTCGCTGTATCCCCAGAGAAGGTCAGCGGTAACTCCGTCGGAAGCAACACGGATTATACCGAGATTGTTTTCAGGGTCATCTTCGACATTCTTGAAGTATTTGCCTGTTCCCGTGACGATGAAGATTTTGCCGATAAGCGGTTTCGCGTCAAAGCCCATATCGATTTTGCGGATAACATTGTTGAGGTCCAGATATTCCGCGACCTCGTTCTCATCGAGCATCACGCTGATGTTTCCGCCGTTTCTTTCATCCCAGCCGAGACGGTACATATTTGCCGTTGTTTTCATCATACCCCTGACGAAGGGCGCATCAAGAATGTTTTTCATTGTCTTTTTACCAATTCCTTTTTCTCATATTCTTTTATATCGGAAATGTAACTGTTTTTCATTGAGTTTCTTTCAAGATACTCCTCCCAGACATCGCCGAGGGGAAGAGTCTTGACTTCCTCGCCGACAGCCATAAGAGAGGTGAAGTCGGCTTCATCCTGAAGCTTCTTCATCTGCGCCGACGGCTCAAGAAGCGCAAACAGCAGCGCCTTGCGGACATTGCGCACGCCTGTGACCCAGGCGGAAATGCGGTTGATTGAAGCGTCAAAGTAGTCGGTCGCGATAAACACTCTGTCAAGCGCGTCGTTTCTGACGATCTCTTTCATTATTTCCTTTGTTTCGTCATCGAGAAGAACGACGTGGTCACTGTCCCAGCGGACTCCTCTTGTGACATGCAGACCGACTTTGTCGTTGAAAGCGAGCAGAGCGGAAATCTTGTCGGAAACAAGTTCTGTCGGATGATAGTGGCCGTTATCCATAAGAGGAACGATGCCCGCGTGATTGACATAACTCAGGCAGAATTCCGCCGAGCCGACCGTGTAGCTTTCAAGGCCGATTCCGAAAACCTTTGATTCGAGAGTAATGAAAACCTTGCTCTTGTCATAGGGAACAGAAAGGATTTCATCGAGGGACTCCTTGAATCTGAGACGGGGTGAAAGACGGTCAGCGGGAACATCCTTGTATCCATCGGGAATCCAGATATTCATAACGCAGGGGATACCTGTTTCTTCGGCGAAATACTGTGAAATCTCAATACATCTCTTGCCGTGCTCAATCCAGAATTTGCGGACTTTTTCGTCGGGCGAGGAGAGAGTGAGGTTGTCTTTAACCATCGGATGGGAAAAGAAAGTCGGATTAAAGTCGAGACCGATTCCTCTTTCTTTCGCGAATTCAACCCATTTTTTGAAGTGATCGGGGCGGATTGCGTCTCTGTCAACGCTTTCGCCTCCGGTTATGGCGTAGCTTGCGTGAAGATTCAGCTTTTTCTTTCCTGGAATAAGAGAAAACGCCATATCGATATCCGCCATCAGTTCTTCGGGGGTGCGGGCTCTGCCCGGATAGTTACCGGTGGTCTGGATTCCTCCGCTGAGGGCTTCGCAGCTGTCAAAGCCGATAACATCGTCTCCCTGCCAGCAGTGAACGGAAACCGTAACGTCATTAAGACGGGAAATGGCTTTCTCCGTATCTACGCCGTATTCCGCGTAAATTTTTTTTGCGCTTTCGTATCTTTCCATATTTTACTCCTGTTCCGTGATTTGTTGTGAAGAAGTTGCTTCTTCTTTTATAATATAATCCGCGCTGACATAGCCGGATAAAGATCTGAATGTAACATGCGCCCAGCCGCTGCTGATTTTATCAACCTCAACGGTACTGCCGTCGGGAATACGGGCAAGCACATCCGATGAAACATCGGGGGCGGACCTGAGATTGAGGGGACTGCCGGCGGTCCTGACTTTATATGAGCCGGCGGATGCCGGAGCCGTTTCTTCGGGAACGGCGAGAGTGGTGTTTTCTGCATTAAAGAGATCTTCGTTGACCGTGAGTATGCCCCAGGCGCCGTTTTTCTGCGCTATATATACGCCGTTTCTTCCCTGGAGAATAGTGTCAAAATTGAAGCTGACCACCGTGTCGCCTGAGCGGTTGATTATTCCCGCTCTGCCGTCTTTGCCGACGGGAGCGAGACCGTTTCTGAACGAGCAGACGGTTTCGCCGCCTGGCGGGTCGAATTCAAACGGAATGACAGGCATACCGCTTTCATCGATATAGCCCCATTTACCGTCCTTTCTCGCGGCGGCAAGTTCTTCGGAAAAATCGGAAGCCGCCTCATAGGTAAATGAAAGTTTAAGACTCAGACTTTCGCTGACATAGCCGAAGGCGCCTTTTTCACCTGCGGAGTTTTTAACCGGATAAAGACCCTCGTCAAGCATAAACTCAGCGGCGTTTACGGGAGAAACGGTTTTCCCTTCCTTTTCAACAAGGCGGTTTTGCTTCTCATCCCAGTAAACTTTCTTTTCCGGGGTGACGGGACCGTGATACTGCTTTTTCAGGATTTCACCGGTATCCGTGTCCACGAGCAGGGGATATTCCGACCTCGGTCCGCGGGCGATGATTTTAAAGCTGCGCCATTTATCGCTTACAACGGTGATGCTTTCCTCATCCGCTTTTTCGGTTATTGTGCCGTCAAGAAGCATTATCCCTTTTTTGCCGCGAGAGTCGGTGTAAACCGCGAGCTGCTCATTCAGGCATTTTATGTCGGTGATATCCGAAAATCCCGAGGTTGAGAAACTGCATCCGGCGAGTTTATCCGCCTTCTTTTTACTGACCGTTCTTGCCGTAAAAGCGATAACGCAGATGAGCAGGATGAAGACGGCAACGCAGATTACAAGCAGCAGTAATTTGCGCTGTTCCGGTTTTCTGAGATTAAAAAGTTTCATCAAATCACCCTGAATTCACATATATATTAACTATATCACAGTAGTAATAAAAGTACAATAATTATTTAATTGACAAAGAAAAATTTTAGTTGTATATTTAGAAAAAAGGAGTGATACCATGAAAAAAACAGGGTTGAAAATCATATCGGTAATTCTTGCGCTGATGTTTGTGCTTGTGTCCGCGGGTATTCCCGCCTACGCGAAGGATAATGAGAAAGAAATCAAAAACGTTATTCTTATGATAGGCGACGGAATGGGCGTCAATCATCTTGAGTGGACAAAAGCGGACAGAAAAATTCCGCTGTTTATGGATTCATTCCCTTATAAGGGTTATTCAAAGACAAATTCATTCAACGGAGTCACGGATTCCGCGGCGGGCGGAACGGCGCTTGCCTGCGGGCTTCACGCCTGGAACAGCAATATAGGGACAAATTCAATACACACCAACGGGCACGGCGCGGTTTTTGCCGAATATAAAAATCTCTGTGAAATCGCGAAGTCGATGGGTAAACGCGCAGGCATTCTGACATCCGATGAAAACAGCGGCGCGACTCCCGCCTGCTTCAGCGCGCATACCGTAAAAAGAGAATATACCGAGCAGATTACCGAGCAGCAGCTCGAGTGTGACGCTGATCTTCTCTGGGCCTGCAGCAACGGTCTTGTCAATAAAAAGAACGCCGAAGAGCACGGCTGGAAATACTGCGAAACACTCCGGGATATAGACGCTCTCAAAGACGGGGACAAATCCTTTGCCGCCGTGAAGGGAAATATCTGTTACGACATGGGCGGACCGGATGACATTCCTCTGAGCGTGCTCACCGGGAAGGCGCTTGAACTGCTTGACTGCGAAGAGGGCTTTTTCATTATGATTGAAGGAGCCCACATAGATAAAAACAGCCACGCCAACAATAAAGAGGGTATGATGGAATCCCTCATCGAGTTTGACAAGTCAATCGAAAAGGCGGTTGATTTTGCCGAAAAAGACGGTCACACCCTTGTTATGGTGACTGCCGACCACGAAACAGGCGGCATTACAATGAATGAGGAAACGGGCGAATATGAATTCACCGTTTCATCGCATACGGACGCAAACGTACCACTGCTGGTTTACGGCTCGGATGAATTTATTGAAAACGGCGCAACGGTTGTCAATGTTGAGATAGGAAGATTTGCCGGAAAGAAGCTCGGTTATAAAGGAATATTCCCGTACGCGAAAATCAATTTCCTGTTTGTGCCGGAGCTCATCAAAGCGCTTTTCATAGTTTTGTCGGAAAAAATATCGGATAAATAAGTAAATACAAAACAGAATATACTGCTCAACGCATAAGAAAATGCCCTGTCCGTCGGGACAGGGCATTATAAATATATAATATATTACATCAATATCAGATAGAGCAGCCAGCAGAACAAATTCACCGCGTTTGTGAGAACGTATTTCACTCCCGAAAGAACGAGAGGAACCTCAAATTTCCATTCAAACGGGGAAACAATCCAGTTTATCGGATTGCCTGCGTCGGGATATTCTCCCGGGTCGTTGAACGCTTTTGTATGCATCTTCATCGTGCAGGTGTTCTTTGCCGCTTCCCTGAGGGCTTTTCCGAAGCCGGCGGGGTCTCTGTTATAAGCGGCGTACATCATCGGAACCTGTGACATCTTTTCTATTTCCCAGATGCCGTTGAGCAAAACGTCGTTGCCGTTGTAAACAGCGAGAACAGGGCTCATATAGGTGCCGAAGAACAGATTTGAGGAATAGTCCGAAACGACAAAGCCGCCGAATCCCCATTCCTTGCGGAGCAGGTCCTTGAGCAGGGGCGAGCATCCGCCGCACCAGTAGCCGCCGATGCGGTTGTATGCCGACATAACGCCGATTGCTTTTGATTCCTTGATCGGAATTTCAAACGCTCTGAGATAAACTTCACGCATTGCCTGCTCATTGCAGAAAATGTTGCCGCCGTTACGGTGGGTTTCCTGGTCGTTGAGCGCGAAATGCTTGATGGCGGTGACAAGGCCGTTTTCATGACAGCCGGTCATAACGGCAGCCGCGAATTTGCCCGAAAGCAGGGGGTCTTCGGAATAGTATTCATAGTTTCTGCCGCCCATCGGGCTTCTGTGAATGTTGACTGCGGGGGCATACCAGACATCGACGCCCATATCCGCCGCTTCCTCGGCGGCGCCTTCTCCCATTTCTTTCGCGAGAGCGGTGTTCCAGGTGCAGGCGACACAGACCTCGCAGGGATAAGCGGTACCGCTGTCGCTGAATACTGTGCCGTTTCTTCCTTTGACGCTCAGAGGTCCGTCATCATCCATAGTCTGCGGAACGCCGAGACGTTCAACGCCGTAGGTCTGATAACCGCCGTGAGCCGCCATGAGAATCAATTCTCTGAGAGTGAACTGGTCAAGGAATTTTTCCCAGAGGGAGCTGTCCTTTTTGACATCGGAGAGCATAATAGTTTTTTCGTATTTAACGCCTGTTTTCGGCGCTTCGCCTTTGGTGACCTCGGGATATTCATCCGCGGTTTTAACGGTTTCGGGGGTCTTAAGATTTCTCGGCGCGGGCATCGTTCCCTCAGGGTCGTTTCTTGAAAGATAGGTGCAGCCGCTGTCGGCAAAGCCGAAGAGATTCTTAATTTCATTGCCCGTTACGGCATCCTTTTTATAAACGACATCTCTGCCGACGTTATAGGTAAACGAGCCGAGACAGTCGCGGACATTTTCGCCGAGGATGATTTTATAGGTTCCCTTTTCGAGAACATACGCCTCGCGCTTGAGATAATCGTATGACGCCATATCCCTTGTCGCGAATGACAGAGTCAGCGTCTGGCTTTTTCCGGGAGCGAGAAGATTTGTTTTGGCGAAAGCCGCGAGACAGATTGCGCTTTTTTCTATTCCGCCTTTTTTATACGGCGCGCTGTAATAAATCTGAACAGTATCCTTGCCCGCGACCTTACCGGTGTTTGTTACCCTTACGCTGACGGTAATCTTATTTGAATTAGCCGAGCGGGAAACAATCTTTTTGCTGAATTTTGTGTAGGAAAGGCCGTAACCGAACGGGAACTGCACCTTATCCTTTGCCATGGTTTCGAAATATCTGTAACCGACATAGATGCCGTCCTGATATTCAACATAGTTATCCTTGCCGGCGTCGGTGAATTCATAGCTTCCGAAGCATTCGGTTGACGGATAGTCGTCAATGCTGTAAGCGACGGTATCGGCAAGGCGGCCGGAGGGATTGATTTTTCCGGTCAGCACGCCGACAACGCTTCTGAATCCGAATTCTCCGGGAATCCAGACCTCAAGCGCGGCTTTGATGCTTTCGTATTTTTCCATCCATCCCATTTCGATGACGTTGCCGGTGTTGAACATGACGATGACATTCTTGAAGGATGTGCAGACCTTTTCCACCATTGCCTGTTCCTTGCTGTCAAGGCGGAGCATATCCCTGCTGAGGTCGCCGCCCTCGGTGCCCGTTCTGCCGATGACTATGAGAGCGGTGTCAGAATAGGCGAGCGCGTTTTTCATTATTTTTGAGGTGAGCTTGCGGGGATCCATCTCATCGGGAGTGTTTTTGAGAAGAGCGATGTTGATGAGATTGTTGACAATCGTGTGGTCAACATAGGGCAGATCGCTTGAGCCGCCGTTCGCTTCATAGAGCTTTCTGAGCTCCGTGTTGTATTCGACTCCCGCCTCGTCAAGAGCGTCGTAAAAATATACGGGATTGTCGGAGGTGGTACAGCCCGAGCCCGTTCCGCCGATATAGGGGAACGCGGAGCAGACGCCGAAGATATTGAGCTTCTTTCCTTTGAGGGGAAGGAAGTTGTTGTCGTTTTTCAGCAGGACAATGCCCTCTGCCTCGATTCTTTCCGCGATTTTGCTTGTTTTCGCGATGATTTCGCCGCTGATATTACCGCTTGTCGCGTAAGAAACGGTCAGGAAAGAGCCCGAAATCATTATTACCGACAGAATGACCGCGACGGCACGGATTAATTTTTTTCTCATTTTATCTGCTCCCTTAAAACAAATAGTATGTTAATTATAACTATTCAGAGAAAAATAATCAATATGAAAAAAGAAAAATAAAAAAAGGGCAGACTTTCTGACCTGTTATTGTTGAAAAAATTTGCGCGCGTGTGATATAATAACTATATTATGGGATAATATATCACGATTCCGATTTTTTAAAGGAGTAAACTATGGCTGATATCAAAAAAGAGCAGGAGCGCGAGGAACTGCACCGCGCAATATGGGCGATTGCCGATGATTTGAGAGGAAGTGTTGACGGCTGGGATTTCAAATCCTATGTTCTCGGCACAATGTTTTATCGCTATATTTCCGAAAATCTTGAGAATTATATCAATGAGGGTGAACACGCCGCCGGCGATATCGCCTTCTGTTATTCCGCGCTGTCGGATGCGGATGCCGAAGGCGCGCGTGAAGGCCTGATTGAAGAGAAGGGATTCTTTATACTCCCCTCCGAGCTTTTCTGCAATGTGAGAGCGAGAGCGGCGAGCGATGAAAATCTCAACGAAACGCTCGAGAAGGTTTTCCGAAATATTGAAAACAGCGCGAAGGGCAGTGTTTCCGAAAACAGTTTTGCAGGCCTTTTTGATGATTTTGATGTCAATTCCAATAAACTCGGAGCGACTGTCGCGAAGAGAAACGAAAAACTCGTGAAACTCCTTAACGGTATCGGAGAAATGAATCTCGGCGATGTCAAGAATCACGATATCGACGCTTTCGGCGACGCTTATGAATATCTGATGACTATGTACGCCTCAAACGCCGGCAAATCGGGCGGCGAATTTTTCACCCCCGCCGATGTCAGCGAGCTGCTTACCCGTTTGGGAACGGTAGGCAAAACCGAAATCAATAAAGTTTATGACCCTGCCTGCGGCTCGGGCTCGCTTCTGCTTAAGGCAGAAAAAGTGCTCGGACGGGATGCCGTGCGCAACGGCTTCTTCGGTCAGGAAATCAATATAACCACCTACAACCTCTGCCGTATCAATATGTTCCTTCATGATATCGGCTTTGATAAATTTGACATCGAGTGTGAAGATACTCTCATTTCCCCTCAGCATTGGGATGACGAGCCCTTTGAGCTCATCGTTTCAAATCCGCCCTATTCAATCAAATGGGCGGGTGATGAAAATCCTCTGCTTATCAATGACCCGAGATTCTCGCCCGCAGGAGTGCTTGCGCCGAAATCAAAGGCGGATCTGGCGTTTATTATGCACTCGCTCTCCTGGCTCGCTCCGAACGGCACGGCGGCGATAGTCTGCTTCCCCGGTATCATGTATCGAGGCGGCGCGGAGCAGAAAATCCGCAAGTATTTGATTGATAACAACTTTGTTGATTGTGTCATACAGCTTCCGTCAAATCTTTTCTTCGGCACATCAATTGCCACCTGCATTATGGTTCTGAAAAAAGGCAAGGCGGATAACAAGACGCTTTTCATTGACGCAACAAATGAATGTATCAAGGTTACAAATAACAATAAACTCACTCCCGACAATATGAATAAGATTGTCGAAACCTTCGCAAACAGAACGGAGACAGAGCATTTCAGCCATCTTGCCTCTTATGAAGAAATTGCGGAAAATGATTACAACCTCTCTGTTTCGACATACGTTGAGGCGGAAGATACAAGAGAAAAGATTGATATCAAAAAGCTCAACGCGGAAATAGACGAAATTGTCGCGCGTGAAGCGGTTTTGAGAGAAGAAATCAATAAGATAATAGCGGAAATCAATCAGTAGGGCACGCATACAAGCGTGCCGCCGTAGGGCGCGGATACATCCGCGCCGCCACAAGGATATGCGGAGCATAAACACGCATACATGCGTGCCGCCGTACAGGAATGAGGGAAATTATGAGCAGACTTGAAGAATTGATACAAAACCTTTGCCCCGATGGGGTGGAGTATAAGCCTTTGGAACAATGCTGTGAAATACTCGATAAAAAACGTAAGCCAATTACAAAATCGGCAAGAGTTGCAGGCGAGTATCCATACTATGGAGCTAACGGAATTCAGGATTATGTTTCTGATTATATATTTGACGGAACATTTGTATTAGTCGGTGAAGATGGTAGCGTTATAACTGATAAAGGAACTCCCGTTGTTAATTGGGCTACCGGAAAGATATGGGTAAACAATCATGCTCATATTATTACTGAAAAAGACGGCGTGATTTTAAGATATCTATATCACTATCTTCAAATCGTTAATGTTTCAACGTATATTCACGGCAATATTCCAAAACTAACCGGTGGTGACTTCAAAGCTTTGATAATCCCCGTTCCGCCGCTGGAGGTACAGTATGAAATTGTCAGGATACTTGACAATTTCACAGAGCTTACAGCGGAGCTTAAAGATGAGTTAAGTAAACGCAAGGAACAGTTTGAGGCTGTCAGCACACATCTGTTCGACGAGGTTAAACAGTCCGGCGATGTTTATTTTCTTTCAGACGTTTGCAAAATAGAAAAGGGTAAAACACCTATTCAAAAAGCAAATCCCGGTCAATATCCACTTGTAGTAACAACAACCGAAAGAAAATCTAACAGCACTTTTCAATTTGATTCAGAAGCTGTTTGCATACCTTTAGTATCTTCGAGAGGACACGGCGTTGCAAGTTTAAATCATGTTTATTATCAAGCCGGTAAATTTGCTTTGGGTAATATTCTTTGTGCGGTTATTCCAAAAGACAATTCCTTTGTTTCGGCAAAGTATTTGTATTATTATTTCGAAGAAACAAAAGATTACACTCTTGTTCCGCTTATGAAAGGCGGAGCAAACGTTGCTTTACATATCTCTGATATTGAAAAGATAAAAGTTCCGATTCCTTCTAAAGAAAAGCAAGAGTTAATAATCGATTATTTGACCTCATTTGATAATTACTGCAATATTGAACTCCCCGCCGAAATCGAAGCAAGGCAGAAACAATATGAATATTATCGAGATAAAATATTATCTTTTGAGAGGAGATAAAAAATGAACTACGATGAAATCTACGAGAAAATCGAAAACAAAGTTTATGAGACACAGGCAACGAAAAACAGTTGGGCAGGCGCCGGAGCAGCAATCACTACTGATTTCAAAGAGAATTATCAAAACGATGATTCCATTGAGTATTACTGCACTCCTGATGCCAAATACTTTATTTGGTTGCTCGAAGAATGCAAAGACTATGTTTATGGTGATTATCTGAATAAATATGAAGCTTGCCCTAGATTTGTCCGTGCGATTAAAAAGGCGGATAAGAATCATGTTACTATTCAACCCAAATTGTTTGATGTGCTGAGCGAAATAGTAATTATGGAGGATTAAACATGAATTATTTATATCCCGAAAATATAAAAATAAGCCAAGAATGGTTTGAAACGGGCAATAAGTATGAGGAAAAGTCACCGAGTGATGTTGCTTTTAAATTTATTTCATATTGGATTTCCTTTAACGGCTTGTTTTCAAAATATGGTGATCCGAAAACCGATACTGAAGAAAATCAGATTAGGCAGTTTATTGACAGATATTATGACGATTATCTAATTGGTTTAATTGACTTTGATACCGCTGATGAATGTGAGATTTTCAGGGAGTTGCCTGTGTTCAATTCAGCAGATAAAAGATATAGAACTCCGACTAAATCAAAAGAGCATTACTTAAAGTGTGAGGATTCAGCAGGGAAAAAAACTCCTGTGAGAATAGAAAGATTCCAGACATTCATAAACGGTAAATGTGAAAAGGAAAGATTGATTGCGCTTATTCTTACTATAAAGCAAGTTAGAAACAATCTTTTTCATGGGCAAAAAAATCCAGAACCAGAAAGAAATTTTAAGCTGGTCGATAGTTCACAGAAGATATTAAAAAAACTGTTGGATGCTGTTATTGTAATTGACTCGTGAAAAAAGACTGATAGTAAGGTGATATTATGCCATACTTCAACATCGTAGCCGAAACAAATGAAAATACGGTTGTTACCGAATATACTCCCGTGCCCAAGCGCAGTGAAGCTTATCAGAGCGAAGCTGACCTTGAAAAGGAATTTATCAGGATTCTCGGTGAACAGGGTTATGAGTATGCCCCGTCAATCACAGACGAGGTAAAGATTATCCATAACCTCCGCCTGCAGCTTGAAAAACTGAACGACTATACCTTCACTGACAGCGAGTGGAAGCGATTCTTTGAGGACAATATCGCCAACAAAAACTTCTCAATGTCCGATAAGACACGCATTATACAGGAAGATTATGTTCAGGTACTCAAACGCGATGACGGCACAAGCAAAAACATAAAGCTCATCGACAAGCAGAATATACACAACAACTTTCTGCAGGTTATAAATCAATACACCGTAACGCAAAGCGAAGGGGCGAGGCACGACAACCGCTATGATGTTACCGTTCTCGTTAACGGTCTGCCGCTCGTTCATATCGAGCTCAAGCGCAGAGGAGTGGAAATCCGGGAGGCGTTCAATCAGATTAACCGTTATCAGCGCGATTCGTTCTTCGCCGGAAGCGGTCTGTTTGAATATGTTCAGATTTATGTAATCTCAAACGGCACAATCACAAAATATTATTCAAACTCAACCCGCGATAACGCGGTGCGTGACGCAAACGCGCCGAAAGAAAAGAAGGGCAAAACAAGCAACAGTTTTGAGTTCACTTCTTTTTGGGCTGATTCAAACAATAAGATTATTCCCGACCTTGTTGACTTCGCGAAAACTTTTTTTGCAAAGCATACAATTCTCAACATACTTACAAAATACTGTATTTTCACAAGCGAAAATATTTTGATGGTTATGCGACCCTATCAGATTACGGCAACCGAGCGCATACTCAACAGAATTGAAATCGCTTCAAACTATAAAAAATACGGTTCCGTTGAGGGCGGCGGATATGTCTGGCACACAACGGGAAGCGGCAAAACGCTGACTTCCTTCAAATCCGCGCGCCTTGCGTCAAGTCTGCCGTATATTGACAAAGTGCTCTTTGTGGTTGACCGAAAAGATCTTGACTATCAGACAATGAAAGAGTATGACCGCTTTGAAAAAGGCGCGGCAAACTCCAACACATCAACAGCCGTTCTCAAACGTCAGCTTGAGGACGACAACTGCAGGATTATTATCACCACAATTCAGAAGCTTTCTACATTCATTAACGGCAACAAGATTCATGATGTTTATAACAAGCACGTTGTAATCATATTTGACGAGTGCCACCGTTCGCAGTTCGGCGACATGCACACGGCAATAGTAAAGGCGTTTAAGAAATATCATCTGTTCGGTTTCACCGGCACGCCGATTTTTGCCGCAAACGCGGGCACGGTCAGAAATTCGCAATTCTTCACAACAGAGCAGACTTTCGGAGACCAATTGCATACCTACACAATCGTTGACGCGATAAATGATAAGAATGTTTTGCCTTTCAAGGTTGATTACATCAAAACCGTTGACACGGATGACGATATTGTTGATGAACAGGTGTGGGATATCGACAGGGAGAAAATACTGCTTGCCCCCGAAAGAATCGCGCTTGTTACGAAATATATTCTTGAAAACTTTGACCGCAAAACATACAGAGGAAATCAGACTTATTATTTCAACGCGCTGACAAATATCGGCGCGGTTGCTTCCGCCGAGAGAGGCAGGGTTGAAGAAATCAAAGCAAAGCAGAGATTGAGCGGTTTCAACTCTATTTTTGCCGTTCAGTCAACAAAAGCGGCAAAGCTTTATTATGAAGAGTTCAAAAAGCAGATGGCAGCCGACCCGACAAAGAATCTGAAGATTGCTACCATATTCAGTTACGGCGCAAACGAAGCCGAAGCGGACGGGATTCTTGACGAGGAAAACAGCGAAGACACCTCCGCGCTTGACAAGACGGCCCGCGATTTCCTTGATGATGCAATCAAGGATTACAACGAAATGTTCAATACAAATTACAGCACCGACGGCGACAAATTTCAAAATTACTATAAAGACATTTCGCTGCGAATGAAAAACAAGGAACTCGATTTACTGATTGTTGTAAATATGTTCCTGACCGGCTTTGACGCGACAACGCTTAACACTTTGTGGGTTGATAAAAATCTGAAGATGCACGGCCTTATTCAGGCATTCAGCCGCACAAACAGAATACTGAACAGCATAAAGACATTCGGCAATATAGTCTGCTTCCGCAATTTACAGAAGCAGGTTGATGACGCAATCGCGCTTTTCGGCGACAAAAAAGCGAGCGGCATTGTTTTGCTTCAGACATATAAAGACTACTATGAGGGATATATCACCGCAGACGGCAAATCAAAGCCCGGCTACAAAGATATGGTTGCTGAACTTGTTGAAAAATATCCCGTTACCGAGCCGAGAATTGAAGGCGAACAGAGAAAGAAAGATTTTGTTTCCCTCTTCGGCGCCATTCTCCGCATGAGAAATCTGCTGACCTCGTTTGACGATTTCGCCGGTAACGAAATACTCAGCGAACGCGATTTTCAGGATTACACCAGCCGATACCTTGACATCTACCAGGAAGTCCGCCCGCAGAGAGTCGAAAAGGAAGATGTCAATGACGACATAGTTTTTGAAATTGAACTCATTAAGCAGATTGAAATCAACATTGATTACATCCTTCTGCTTGTAAAGAAATATCACGACAGCCACTGCAACGATAAGGAACTGATTATCACAATCCGCAAGGCGATGGATTCCTCGCCGGAACTCAGAAGCAAAAAAGACCTTATCGAAGCATTCATTGAAGGCATAAACGATGTTGAAGATGTACTTGACGACTGGCACGGTTTTGTTTCGGAAGAAAAAGAAAAAGAACTGATGCAGATTATAACTGAAGAAAACTTAAATGAGGAGGAAACGCGCAAATTCATTTCCGACTCATTCAGAAACGGTGAAATCAAAACCACCGGCACGGATCTGGATAAAATAATGCCGCCTGTTTCACGCTTCGGCGGAGGAAACAGAGCGAAAAAGAAGCAGAGTATAATCGATAAACTCAAACGCTTCTTCGAGAGATTTTTCGGTATAGGATGAACAGAATAACAAAACAGGGCAGGTGATTACCTG
>JAEEGL011546977.1_pt1 | contig 17072 bp, 14 predicted proteins | sample 9134231 | NCBI WGS metagenome assembly JAEEGL01 (sample SAMN16246548, study PRJNA631951) | gut metagenome | biome: gut microbiome; feature: rumen; material: fiber-attached | host: Bos | place: Iran: Karaj | collected 2018-10
ATACCTTGAATATCTAATTTATTTAAATATTTAACTGTTTCTAACATCCTTCCTTCTGTTTCATATGGAAGGCCATTAATAATATGTACTAAAACATTTATATTTCTTTTTCTTAGTTCTTTAACACAATCTTCAAACTGTTTTAGTGTGTGACAACGATTAATTAAATTAGAAGTACTCTCATGAATTGTTTGAAGGCCTAATTCAATAGTCAAGAAAGTTCTTTTATTAAGCTCTTCTAAGTAGTCATAACATTCAGGTGATATGCTATCACATCTTGTAGCAATATTTAATCCAATAACATCATCTATTTTTAAGACTTCTTCATATTTTTCTTTAAGTACTTCTAATGGAGCATGAGTATTAGTTCTAGCTTGAAAGTATCCGATATATTTAGCAGGGATATTTTTTTTATTAACAATATTCTTAATATTATAAAATTGTTCTGTTAATGATTCACGAGGATTACCACCAAATTCACCACTTCCTGTTTTAGAGCAATATATACATCCACCATATCCAACAGTTCCATCTAAATTAGGACAACTAAAACCAGCATTTAAACTTACTTTAAATACTTTAGTATGAAATTTAGTTTTATAAAAATAATTTAATGTATGATATCTTTTATTATCTAATGTATACTTAAACATAATTATCCCTCTTTCTTATATTAACACAACAATTTGCAAAAATAAATAATTTATGATATTATGTATTTGCAAGAAAATATTGCATAAAATAAAAAGGAAACATTCAATATTCTAGTGTTGAGTGTTGCTATATATGTGGTATCACCTAAACAACTTTGTTAGGTGATTTTCTTTTTTAGATAAATATTACAATTAGTAATATTATAAGTAAAAGTGTAATTAGAAGTAGAAAAAAGATAATCAAATCTTTTTTACTCATAATATCACCTCCGATCTTACGTAAGATAAAGGCAATCCCCCAACTATTAAATGTTTCCTATGTCTAATTAGGAGAGACAAATGTTCTGTATTCAAGATAATATTTGCATAAAAAATAAAATATGATAAAATATATACGAATTGAGGTGATACTATGACATTTGCTATTCATACATTTGGTTGTAAAGTGAATACTTATGAATCAGAATATATTATTAATATAATGGAAAATAATGGTTATAAAATGGTAGACTTTAAATCTAATTCAGATATCTATATCATTAATACATGTAGTGTTACTAATGAAGCAGATAGAAAAGATAGACAATTTATTAATAGTATTAGACTAAATCATCCTAATAGTATTCTTATAGTAATGGGATGTTATTCTCAGTTAAATAGTGATAAAATTGATGCTGATATTATCTTAGGTAATAAATATAAGAGTGATATTGTTTCTTTATTAGAAGATTATATTAAAAATAGGAATAAAATTGTTAAAGTAGAAGATATTCGTAATACTAATTTTGAGGATATGTATATAAATAGATTTATTACTCATACTAGAGCATTTGTTAAAATACAAGATGGATGTAATGCTTTTTGTGCTTATTGTGCTATTCCTTATGCAAGAGGTGGTATTAGAAGTAAAGAATTATCTAAAGTAATAAGTGAAGTTACTGACTTAGTCAATAATGGATATAAAGAAATAGTTCTTACAGGTATTCATACTGGTAGATATGGACTAGGAACTAATGATAACTTGGAAAAATTATTAAGAGAATTAGTTAGAATACCTAATATATTTAGAATTAGATTATCTTCTGTTGAGATTAATGAAATAACAGATGGAATAATAGATTTAATTAAGAATAATGATATAATGGCTCGTCACCTGCATATTCCACTTCAATCTGGATCTGATAAGATACTTAAATTAATGGGAAGAAAATATGATAAGAAATATTTTATAGATAGAATAGAATATATTAAAAAAGAAATACCTGGTATTAGTATTACTACTGATTTAATTGTAGGTTTTCCTAATGAAAGTGAAATAGAGTTTAATGAAACACTAGAGACATTAAATAAAATTAAATTTAGTAAAATACATACTTTTCCATATTCTAAAAGAGATGGTACTAAAGCAGCTTCTATGACTGGACATATAGATACTAATACTAAGAAGGAAAGAGTTAAAGAAGTATTAAAACTGTCTTATATTAATGAAATAGAATATTATAAAGAAAATATTGGAAAGAAATTTAGTGGTATAGTAGAATCTAGAAGTAATAATAAGAAAATAGTTTTAACAAGTAACTATATAGGAGTCCAAATAGATACAGAATTAGAAAATAATACTATTGTAAATATTAAAATTACGAGTGTTGAAGATGATATTGTTTATGGAAAAATAATATAAAAAGACTAGTAATTTTTAATTATTTATGCTAATATATTTAATGAAAGGGAGTGTATTATGGATAATGATATAATTTTAACTACAGAAGAAAAAATGATGAATACTATTGAAGTATTGGAAAATAGGTTTACTAGTGTTAGAGCAGGACGTGCTAATCCAAGTATGCTAGATGGTATTATGGTAGAATATTATGGAAGTCCAACTCCATTAAAACAATTAGCTAACATATCTATTCCAGAAGCTAGACAGTTATCAATTAAACCTTTTGATAGAAGTGCCTTAGCTAATATAGAAAAAGCCATATTTGAAGCTAATTTAGGAGTAACTCCTAATAACAATGGGGAATCTATTTTTATAGTTATTCCACCACTTACTGAGGATAGACGTCGTGAATTTGTTAAACAAGTTCATGGTATGGCTGAAGAAGGTAAGATAGCCTTAAGAAATATTAGACAAGATGCCAATAGTCAAATTAAGAACATAAAATTACCTGAAGATGAAGAAAAAAGAATGGAAGAAGATGTTCAGGATTTAATCAATGAATATAATAAAATTATTGATGAGAAATTAAAAGAAAAAGAAAATGATTTAATGAGTATATAACAAAACTATGATAAGGAAATAGTAATACTATAATAAATAATTTAAGAGAGTTAGTGTAAGGTGGGAGACTAATAATTATTTAAGTATGAATTCACCCTTGGAGTTTTGTCGCTAACTAGCGTTAAAGTATTGAGAGTATAACAAATAGTTATAAAGAAAGGTGGTACCGCGCATGTTCGTCCTTTCATTTATAACTATTTTTTATTTATGGAGGATAAAATGATAGAAAAATTAGAAAGTATATTAAAAGAAGGATTAGAGAGTATTAATAATATTAAAGATGTTAAAGAAGTTGAAGAAGTCAGAAAAAAATTGTTTGGTAAGAATAGCATGCTATCGGAAATATCTAAGAATATGGGTAACTTAAATCCAGAAGAAAGAAAAGAAATAGGAATAAAAAATGGAGAAATTAGAAATACGTTAAATACTGAATTAGATAAAAAAAATGAAGAACTAATTAATGCTAAAAGTATTCTAGATACTCCAATCGATGTGACTATTCCTGGGAAGAAAGTAAATGGAGGAGCACTTCATCCTCTTACACAGATGTGTAATGACTTAAATGACGCTTTCTTATCATTGGGATTTGAAGTGTTTAGTGAAGATGATATTAGTAGTGAAAAGTTTGTATTTGATAACTTAAACTTTGCCCCGGATCATCCCGCTAGACAAATGATGGATACTTATTGGATAGAAGGAACAGAAAATAAGAGTGCTAATGAAAGATTATGCTTAAGACCACATTTAACTGGTGCTTCAGTAAGATATTTGCTTAAACATGGTGCTCCAGCTAGATTTGTATATCCAGGTAGAGTATATCGTAATGAAGATGTTGATTCTGGTCATGAAAGAGCATTCTTTCAATATGAAGCATTAATTGTTGATAAAAACATATCATTCTCATCAGGTATGGTTATGATAAAAGCAATATTAGAAAAGGTATTTGGTAGAGAAGTAAAAGTACGTATGAGAGAAGGATTCTTCCCATTCGTAGAACCTGGTTATGAAATAGATATGGAATGCCTTGTTTGTGGTGGCGAAGGATGTAAGGTATGTAAACATAATGGATGGTTAGAAATTATGCCAGGTGGTGTAATACATCCGAATGTTTTAAAGAGTGCAGGACTTAATCCAGATGAATGGACAGGATTTTATATTAATATAGGTTTAGAAAGACTTGTTATGATGCGTTATGGAATAGATGACGTAAGATATTTCCGTAGTGCTGATATAAGATTCTTGGAGCAATTTAAATAGGAGGTAATTATGAGAGTATCATTAAATTTAGTTAAGAAATATGTTGATATACCTAAAAATATTCTACCAAAGCAAATTGCTTATGATTTAACATTAAGAACTGTAGAAGTAGAAAATATTGAAAATACTATAGATAAATTTCACGATATAGTAGTAGGTAAGATACTAGAAATTAAACCTCATCCTAACGCAGATAAATTAAGAGTATGTATGGTTGATATTGGCATAGACGAACCAAAACAAATTGTTTGTGGAGGATCAAATTTATATGTTGGTGAATATGTAGTAGTTTCTAAACCGGGTGCAGAAGTGGTATGGCATGGCGAAGGAGAACCTGTTGTCATAGAAGAGGGTAAACTACGTGGTGAGGCATCTTATGGTATGATATGTGCCTCAACTGAAGTATATTTAGATAAATTATTCCCATTAGAAGATGAAGACTCAATAGTAGATTTAAAAGGAATAGAATGTAAACCTGGTGATAACATTGCTAGTGTATTAGGACTAGAAGACACAATATTAGAAATAGATAATAAATCTTTAACTAATAGACCTGATTTATGGGGACACATGGGTATAGCTAGAGAAATAGCTGCAATATATGATTTAAAATTAAAAGAAGTAGAAAAAGATAGTATTGATAAGAATTTACCTAAATATAAAATAGAAATATTAGAACCTGAAAAATGCAGAAGATATGTTGGTATAGAAATAGATGGTGTTTATAATAAGGAAAGTCCTATGTGGATGCAAACTACATTATTAAACTGTGGTATGAGACCTATTAATGCTATCGTTGATATTACTAATTATGTAATGCTAGCTACTGGGCAACCTACACATGCTTTTGATAAGACTCATGTAAAAGGCGAGAATATTATTGTTCGTAATGCTAAAGAGGGAGAAAAACTATTGTTACTAGATGATAACACTATAGATTTAACAACTGATGATCTTGTAATATGCGATACGGAAAATGCTATGGCATTAGCGGGTATTCGTGGAGGTAAGAAGGATTCTATTTTAGATAGTACAACTGGTATTCTACTTGAAGTAGCTAATTTTTCGGCTAGTACTATTAGAAAAAGTGGTAAGAGATTTGATGAAAAGACTGATGCTTCCATTAGATACGAGAAGAATATTGATACGGATAGAGTAGATCTTGGAGTATCTTTAGCATTAAGTTTATTTAAGGAAATATTCCCAGAAAGTAAAATTGTTTCTTATGGAGAAGAATATCCAATGAAAACCATTAGATCTAAAATAGATGTTAGTGAGGAGTTTTTAGACACTAGACTTGGTAAGAAATTACCAGAAGAAACTATAAATAGATTACTTACTTCATTAGGATATGATATTGATTATATAGATGGAATATATCATTTAGTAGCTCCGGTATGGCGCTCTACTGGTGATGTATCACTTCGTGATGACGTTATGAGTGATATCGCTAGACTACTTGATTATGGTAGTTTCATAGAAAAACCATTAACTATTAATATTAATCATGCTATAAGACAAAATAAAGTAATCCTTGAAAGAAGAATCAAAGAGTATTTGGCTTATAGATGTGGATTTATAGAAATATATACTTATCCTTGGATAGATATTAAATATATTAAAGCTGCTAAAATAGATATTAAAAACGCTATTAGATTAGCAACACCACCTGCTCCAGAACTAGCTAATTTGCGTAGCTCATTAATCCCAGGTATGTTAGAAGCTGTATCTAAAAATTTAAGATATAGAGATAATTTCAAATTATTTGAATTATCACAGGTTTTTGAAAAAGGAAAATATCATGAATCAACAGAAGAAGAAACACTTCCTATTCATAAAAACTATTTAACGGGAGCTATAGTATCCAAAGATGCCAGAGAAATATTCTATGAGATGAAGGGCGTTTTAGAAAATATTAGTACATATACTCATATGGAAAATATAACGTTAGTGAGTGGAGAAAGGCCAACATGGGCTGATATTAATGCTTATATGAATATTATGTTAGGTGATGAAATAATTGGTTCTATGGGATTAGCCTCATTATCTACTTTAAATGAATCTAAAATAAAACATGCTAATGTTATGCTATTTGAACTTAATTTTGATGCACTATTACCTTTACCATCAAGAACCAATAAATTTAATAGTTTACCAGTAGTACCATTGGTAGAAAAAGATCTATCATTACTTATTGATGAGAAAACAACATGGAAAGAAATTGAAGAAACAATTAAAAAGAGAGTATATTCTTTAGAATTTATTGAAGAATATCGAGGTAATCAAATACCAAATGGTAAAAAATCTATTACTTTAAGAATGAAACTTGGTAATGGAATAGATACAATGAAAAGTGAAGAAATAGAACAAACGATGAACTCTATTATCAGAGCATTAGATAAGAGATGTGGAGCTACCATTCGTGAGGATTAATCAATGCAAGAATTATTAAAAGGAATAGAAGGCATCAATAAATATAATTTATCTGAACCTAAGAAATCATTGTTTCTAGCAATGGTAATTAATTCATTTATAATACTTAGAAAAGTTGATTATAATTTAATAGACTTAATCCAAGATAAAATATATCAATATGAAAAAATTGATAATTTTAACAAAGATAGTGCATATATAGAACTTATATATAAAATTATAGATTATATTTATAGTTTAGATAAAAAAGTTAATGACAATATGATTGGTAAAATGATTGTAAATAATTATTTTATTAATGGTTATGGATTTCATGCTTTTAATGCTGGGTTATATAATGAAATAAGTAAAAACGGACTTCTAGTAAAAGATAAACTCATAGATACAAATCTGTTTTATGAAGTAGATAATATATTTAAAAAAAGAAATGCTATGGTTTTTGGTTTATATAAACCAGAAGATAATAATTCTATTTTCTTTGCTGGTACCTTAAATAATATATATCAATATGGTGCCGGTTCACCATCCTTCTTTAGGAAGTTTATTTTTCAAAGTGATAAAGAAGACAATTACTTAAAAAGAAATTATGATAAATGCTTAGAATCTGTATTAAATACAATTAAAAAATACAATTTAAACGAGAACGAAAAACAAATAGTATTAGAGTTTTTTGATAAATATTATCAATTGTTTTCTACAAATGATTACTATGTTGCTTTATATCCTTTAAAAAGAAATATTAATACTGATTATACTAAAGAAGATATTAAAAGATTATTCAAGGAAGAACTAAGTTATAATTATCGTGTATATGATGATATAAAACCTAATGATTTAATACTTATTAGTTCCAATATATTTGATAATAAAGTAAAAAGAAAATAATAAAAGAGTATAGAAAATTTTCTATACTCTTTTAAATTAATTTTTTAAATATGTTGGGCATTGGTGAATTGATAATAGTTAGTTTCTTAGTAATTGGATGAATAAATTCTAATGTATTAGCATGTAAGCATAATCTTTTTAAAGAGTTATCTTTTGCTTTATATTTTTTATCTCCAACAATAGGATATCCCAATTCACTTAAATGAACTCTTATTTGATTTCTTTTTCCAGTATCTATAAGTATTTCTACTAAAGAATAATGATTATTACTTTTTAATACTTTATAATGAGTAATAGCTAACGAACCTATTTCTTTGTTTTTAGTAGAATAAACAAATCCTTCTTTATTCTCCGCTAGATAAGATTCTATAGTACCACTACCTTCTAATTTATTACTAGTAATAGCTATATATCCTCTTTTTTTAGTAATAGTATTCCAATTATCTTGCAATGCCTTTTGAATACTTTGATTCTTAGCAAACATAAGTACTCCTGATGTATCTTGATCTAGTCTATGAACTACAAATATTTTATTTTTTTTATTACTTTTTTTCATATAATCAGATACCATTCTATAGGCAGTAATATTTTTTTCTTTATCATTAGCAATAGATAATAATCCATATGGTTTATCTATAACTATTATATAGTTATCTTCATATAAAATATTTAAGTTATATTCATTAATTACTTGCTTTTGATAAGATATCTCTATAAGATCATTTTGATGCAATAAATAACTTGAATTAGTTATTATTTTATTATTTACTTTAACCATACTATTTTTAATATAATTTTTAATTGTCTTCTTAGATAGATCTTTTTTAAAATTATAGATAGCTTCCAATAGAGTATTTTCTTCAGTAATTTTAAATGTTTGTATTTTATTATTCATAAAATCACTTCCAAAAAAATTATATCATATATTTACTATTTTTAAAAAATAAAGTATAATTATATAGAATAAAGAGGTGGATATAAATGACTAAAATAAGTATGGAAGAAATCTATTTATTAAATGACTACTTTAATGCCTGTAATTATTTATCTGTAGGACAGTTATACTTGTTAGATAATCCATTACTAAAAAGAGAATTAGTAATGTCCGATGTTAAGAAAAAATTGGTTGGACATTGGGGAACGGTTCCAGGCCAAAATTTTATTTATACCCATCTAAATAGAATAATAAAGAAGTTTAATTTAAATATGATATATATATCCGGTCCAGGACATGGTGGTAATGCTATGATAGCAAATACTTATTTAGAAGGTACTTATAGCGAAGTATATCCTAATATTACGGAAGATATTGATGGATTGAAAAAATTATTTAAACAATTTTCATTTCCTGGAGGAGTATCTTCTCATGTTGCTCCAGAAACTCCTGGTAGTATTAATGAAGGTGGAGAACTTGGCTATAGTTTAGCACATGCTTTTGGAGCTGTTATGGATAATCCATCATTAATTGCTGCTTGTGTAGTCGGAGATGGCGAGGCAGAAACAGGGCCATTAGCTACTTCTTGGCATTCTATTAAATTTCTAAATCCCAAGACAGATGGTATTGTTTTACCAATATTACATTTAAATGGTTATAAAATTAATAATCCCACTATATTTGGTAGAATGTCAGATAGCGAAATAAATAGTTATTTTAGTGGTCTTGGTTATAAAGCATATTTTGTTTCAGGATCTGAACCACTTAAAATGCATGAAGATATGGCTAGTACTTTAGATAAAGTGGTTAATGATATAAAAAGAATTAGAACTAGCAAAAATAGCAAACCAATATATCCAATGATAGTATTAAGGACTCCTAAGGGATGGACTGGTCCTAAAATGGTACATGGTAAAATGATTGAAGGTACTTATCGTGCTCACCAAATACCATTACAAGTAGGAGATAATACTAGTCTAAAAATGTTAGAACATTGGCTTAAAAGTTATCATCCAGAAAAGTTATTTGATGAAAATGGTAAACTAGTACCTAGAATAAGAAAGATAATTCCTAAAAAAGACCATAGAATGGGTGCTAACCCTAATGCTAATGGTGGATTACTCTTAAAGGATTTAGTTATACCTGATTACACTAAATATGCAGTACCAGTATATTTTCCAGGTAGTATAATGTCTTCAGATATGACAGTATTAGGAACCTTCATTCGTGATATAATTTCTCTAAACAAAAAGAATTTTAGAGTGTTTGGACCTGATGAAGCAAATTCTAATAGATTATCCGCCATGTTTGAAAAAACTAGTAAAAGATGGATGGGTAAAATACTTAATAACGATGATAATTTATCTAGTGATGGCAGAATTATGGATGCTATGCTATCAGAACATATGTGTGAAGGTTGGTTGGAAGGCTACATCTTAACTGGCCGCCATGGTATATTTAACAGTTATGAAGCATTTATTAGAATAATAGATTCAATGGTTTCACAACATGCTAAATGGTTGAAAGTATGTAATGAACTATCTTGGAGAAGTGATATATCATCATTAAATTATATCTTAACATCTAATGTATGGCAACAAGATCATAACGGATATACTCACCAAGATCCGGGTTTTATGAACCATTTAGTTACTAAAAAAGCTGATATAATTAGAATTTATTTACCACCAGATTCTAATACGTTACTTTCTTGTTTCGATCATATTATTAGAACTAAAAATTATATTAACTTAATAATAGCATCCAAACATCCAAGAATACAATGGCTAAATATGGAAGAAGCCAAGAAACATTGTGAGAAAGGTGTTGGAATATGGAATTTTGCTTCTAACGACGGAGGATGCGAACCTGATATTATAATGGCATCTTGTGGAGAAGCTCCTACACTAGAAACGATGGCAGCCATATCCATTTTAAGAGATAACTTCCCAGAAATTAAGATTAGAATGATTAATGTCGTAGACTTAATGAAATTACAAGGAAGACATCCACATGGATTAAGTGATCAAGAATATGATGATTTATTTACAAAAAAAGTTCCTGTCATATTTAATTTCCATGGATATCCAGATTTAATTCACCAGTTAACATACAAGAGAACTAATCAAAATTTACATGTTCATGGATATATTGAAGAAGGAACTATTACAACACCATTTGATATGCGAGTACAAAATAAAATAGATAGATATCATTTAGTAATGGATGCCCTAAATTATATACCTAAATTAGGCAACAAAAAGACTAAATTAAATCAATGGTGTATTGATAAACTTCTTTCTCATAAAATGTATATTAGGGAAAATGGCATAGATATGCCAGAAGTTGAAAACTTTACATGGAAATACTAGAAAAAGAACGATATTTGTTCTTTTTCTTTTTAATTTATGGTATAATTTTATTGTGATAGTATGAAAAAAATATATGTTAAAGATTTACTAAGAATTATTAAGGGTAGCAATTTATTATCAGGAGATATAGATATGGAATTATCTAATTTTTCTAAGGATACTAGAACCATTAAGAAAAATGATATCTATGTAGGAATTAAGGGTGAAACATTTGATGGCAACACATTCTTTGCTAAAGCTATCGAATCTGGTGCCAAAGGAATTATTGTAGATAATCCTAATTTAGATTATTCAAAATATAAAGATACCACTATCATATTAGTTCCTGATAGTATTAGATGTTTGCAAGAATTAGCTAAATATAAAAGGACATTATATGATATTCCAGTTATAGCTATTACTGGTAGTGTAGGAAAGACCACTACTAAAGATATGATATCAGCTGTTCTATCTAAAAAATACAAAGTGTTAAAAACAGAAGGTAATTACAATAATGAAATTGGACTTCCATTGACAATTCTTGGTTTAACAAATGAAGAAGCAATGGTACTTGAAATGGGAATGAGTTCTTTTGGAGAAATATCATTATTATCTAGAATAGCCAAACCAACTATTTCCGTTATAACAACGATAGGATCATCACATATAGAGTATTTAGGAAGCAGAGAAAATATATTAAAAGCTAAATTAGAAATATTAGATGGTATGGATAAAGAAATACTTATTGTTAATAATGATAATGATCTATTGCATGAATATGCTAAAAGTCATAATGTAATTACTGTTGGTATTCATAATGAATCTAACTATCAAGCTATAAACGTAAGCCCTGATTATTCATCTTTTGATATAGATGGTTACGCTAAGAATATCAAAAATGAATATAAAAATTCTGCTTACTTAACTAATATGTTACTAGCATATGCTGTATCGAAATTAATAGGCATTAATGATAACGAATTTAAAGATGCTATGGATAATTTATCATTAACTTCTAAAAGACTAGAAAATATTCCTAATAATAAAGGATATATTATTATTAATGATGCTTATAATGCTAGTCAGGAATCAATGAATGTTGCTTTAGAATACTTATCTAGAATAAAATCTAAAAGAAAGATTGCTGTTTTAGGAGATATGTTAGAACTTGGAACATTCTCTCAAGAAATGCATGAAAATGTTGGTAATATGGTCTATAAAAATAAAATAGATGTTTTGATTACTGTCGGCACAATGGCTAAATATATTGCTCTTGGTGCTAGATTTATGGGAATGAAAGAAGAAAATATTTATTCCTTTGATAATAATTTAGATTGTTCTAAATTCCTAAAAGAATTTTTAACAAAAGATGATGCAGTAATATTTAAAGCATCTAATGGTATGAGATTATATGAAATAATTGATATGATAAAGTAGGTGATAATGTGCGAGAAATTCCTTATAAAATAGTCAAAGTAATATTATACATATATTATTTCATTTTTTATCGTGTTACCTATGTTGGTAAAGAAAATATACCTACATCAGGTGGCGTTGTATTAGCAGGTACACATACTTCTAAAACAGATATATTGATTTTAGGAGCTAGTACTAAGAGAATGGTGAATTTTTTGGGAAAAATAGAATTGTTTAAAGGGCCTGGTAAATGGTTTATGCCTTTAATGGGTGTAATACCAGTTGATAGAAGTAAAAAAAATACGGATGCACTAGATACTGCTATTAATGAACTAAAAAAAGGAAAATTAATAGGTATATTTCCAGAAGGAACAATTAATAGAACAAACGATATAATTAAAAGACCATTTAAATATGGAGCTGTTAAAATGGCATATGAAAGTGATAGCCTATTAGTGCCATTTGCCATAGTTGGAAAAGTTAAACCATTTCATAAAGTAAAAATTATTTTTGGAGATGGTTATAAAGTTAGTTCTGATTTAGAAAAAGAAAATACAAATTTAGAAAACAAAGTTATAGAATTGATTAGGAGTGATAATAATGGAAGAAAAACACATTAAAGGATACAAATTTTTTAGAGTAATTATAAGTTCGTTACTAAAACTATTTTATAAGATGGAAACCACTGGTAAAGAAAACATTCCAACTACTGGTCCAGTAGTTGTATGTTGTAATCATACTCATGCCCATGATCAATTTCCATTGATGCTATCTACCAAAAGAATGGTTCACTATATGGCTAAAAAAGAATACTTTGATTCTAAGATGGGTTGGTTTTTTAGAAGTGTGGGATGTATTCCTGTAGATAGAAATATTCATGATGATAATGCTAAAAAAGAAGCCTTAGATGTTTTAAATAATGGCGGAATATTTGGAATATTTCCAGAAGGAACAAGGAACCAATTATCATGTAAAAAAGATAGGATAGATGAAATATATAAATTATATGAAAAAAATATCACTAAAAAAGAGTTTATAAAAATAGTTAAAAAGAATAGAGTAAGAATTAGTCAAATAGATTATTTAAATAAATTACGTGAATCTAATGTTATAGATGATAAATTATATAAAGAATATTTACTTAATCCAGATAAATACCTAAAAGAAATGGTTAATGATAAACTAATAAAAGAATCAGATTATGACGATTCTCTATTACTACCATTTAAATTTGGAGCAGTATCTATGGCTAGCAAGACTGATGCCTATATATTGCCATTTGCCTCTAATGGAGAATATAAAGTATTTGGTAAAAAACCCAAGACAGTTATTGGTAAACCATTTAAAGTAAAAGATGGTAATCTAGAAGAAGCTAATAACAGATTAAGAAAAGAAATTATTAGTTTGTTAAAGACTATTCAGTAGGAGTAAAAAGAATGAAAAAGAAGAAAGTATTAATCTTATATGCTACATACGGATCAGGTCATAAATCTGTAGCAATGTCTATTTATAATTATTTTCTAGATAAGAAGAAATATGAAGTTAAAGTTATGGATATTATGGATTATGAAAATTTTGTAGGTTATCTTAGTAAGAAGGCCTTTGAACAAAATTTTCGCCACAAGAGTAGTATTTTGTTTTCTGTGATATATGAAATATTTGATAGAAAATCTACAACTATTCCATATAAACATATTGTAAAAAGCTTATTCAAAAACAAAAAAATAAAGAAAGAAATATGTGAATATGATCCAGATTTAGTTATAAGTAGTCACTTTTTTGGAGGAACTATTGTAGCAGGATATAATAAAAAAGGGTTAATAGATTCAAAATTAATAACAATACTTACAGACTATGTATCCCATGAATTGTGGATTAAGGATGTTAAATATACTGATGCTTTCATAGTAAGTTCTGAAATTATGAAAAATGAACTTATTGAAAAAGGTATTGATAAGCATAAAATACATCCATTTGGTATACCTATTAATATGCAGCATAATAATGACTATAATATCGAAAGCATTAAGAAAAAATATAAAGTATTAAACGATAAGAAAACTATATTAATGTTTGCTGGTGGTAGTTTGGGATCCAGTTTCTCCTATACATATTTTAAGTGTTTATTAGAATGCAAATACGATATTAATATTATATTTGTATGTGGTAAGAATGAAGAATTAAAAATTAAATGTGAAAAATTAGTTAAAAACCATGAATATAAAAATGTTCATATATTAGGATTTTCTCATGAAGTAGATAAACTCCTAACAATATCAGATATCGTTATTACCAAACCAGGAGGTCTTAATGTAACAGAATGTTTAGAAATGAAAAAACCAATGTTACTTATTCAAGGAAATGGTGGACAAGAAATATATAATGCTAGATTTGTATGTAGAAATGGTTATGGTATCAACTGTAAAAGAGTTAAAAAATTAACTAAGACAGTAGGCAGATTACTTACCCATGAAAATATTTTGAATAATATGTATAAAAGATTAGATAAGTATAAGAAAAATAATTCTATAGAAAAAGTATATGAATTATCAGATAAATTATTGAGGTAAATATGGATAAAAAAATATTAAATATACTAGAAAAAGAAGAAAAAAGGCAACATAATAACATTGAATTAATAGCCTCTGAAAATTATACAAGTTCTGATGTTATGAAATTAAATGGTAGTATATTCACAAATAAATATGCTGAAGGTTATCCTAATAAAAGATATTATGGTGGTTGTGAATTTGTGGATGAATTAGAAACTTTAGGAATTGAATATGCTAAGAAATTATTCAATTGTAACTATGCAAACATTCAACCACATTCTGGTAGTAGTGCTAATATGGCCGTATATGTAGCACTCTTAAATCCTGGCGATACGGTTATGGGAATGAACTTAACCGATGGAGGCCATTTAACACATGGACATAGTCTTAACTTTAGTGGGAAATATTATAATATTATTCCATATGATGTAAATCCTATGACAGAGCAAATTGACTATGACAAATTAAAAGAAAAAGCCCTAGAATGTAAACCAAAGATGATTATTGCTGGAGGAAGCGCTTATTCTAGAACTATAGATTTTTCTAAATTCAGGGAGATTTGTGATTTGGTTCATGCTTATTTAATGGTCGATATGGCACATATTGCTGGATTAGTGGCAACAGGTTTGCATCCAAGCCCATTTCCATATGCCGATGTTGTTACAAGTACAACACATAAAACATTAAGAGGACCAAGAGGCGGAATAATATTAACTAATAATGAAGAAATAATTAAAAAAATTAATAAGGCCATATTCCCAGGCATTCAAGGTGGACCTTTAATGAATATTATTGCTGGTAAAGTAGAATGCTTTTATGAAGCTTTAAAACCAGAATTTAAAGAATATCAAGTTGAAGTGTTGAAGAATGCGAAAGTTCTTTCTGATACACTAAAAGAAGAAGGATTTAAAATAATCTCAGGTGGTACAGATAATCATCTTTTATTAGTAGATGTTAAGAATAAATTAGGAATAACAGGTAAAGAGGCAGAAGATGCCCTTGAAAAAATAAATATTACTATTAATAAAAATACTATTCCTAATGAAACGGAAAGCCCTATGAAAACATCTGGTATTAGATTGGGAAGCCCTGCTATGACCACTAGGGGACTAAAAGAAGAAGATTTTAAAGAAATTGGTTTAATAATATCAGAATGTTTATCTAATATAGGGAATGTTGATATAGAAAACAAATTAAGAGATAGAGTAAGTAAATTAATAGAAAAATGCAGTTTTTAAGGAGGTTATATTAATGTTTAATCATGATAATAATTCTTCGTTTGGACATTCTTCAATGAGTCATAGTTCCAATGGAATATCAAGTCATAGTTTTACATCTGGTAATACTACTACAAGCCATCATTCTGACGGATCGTTTAGTCATAGCACAACATTTGGTAATTCTTCAGCGAGTCATCACTCTGATGGATCATTTAGTCATAGTTTTACATCTGGTAACACCACAATAAGTCATAATTCTGATGGAACTATTACCACAAGCTTTACAAGTTAACAAATAAGTATTTTACTTATTTGTTTTTTTAAATTATTGTAAAAATCCTTAGTTTATTGTATAATCTTTATATTGGAAGTGAAATTATGAGTAATACTTTAAAAATATTAATTGAGACAATGGTAGTATATATATTAATGTTTTTAGTTAATTATTGGTTTAGTAAACCACAAAAGAAAAAAGAAATTCAATTAGAACTATTTTATTTATCTGGTATATATGGAATTGATATAAAAAAAATAGATAAAAAGAAATTTAGAATAGTATCTAGCATACTTAATGCTTTTATTATTACAACTATATATTTAATCCTTGTTTATTTAGTTAATAGTATCATTCTTAAGATACTTATTGGAACAGTATTACTAATTTTACTTATAATTATTGTCTATGGATTGCTTGGTAAATATTATTTATGGAAGGAAGATAAGAATGTACAATCATAATAAAATAGAAAAGAAATGGCAAAAGTATTGGGAAGAAAACTATACTTTTAAAACAGATATAAATGATTTTAGTAAGCCTAAGTTCTATGCTTTGGATATGTTTCCATATCCATCTGGTGTTGGACTTCATGCTGGACATCCAGAAGGATATACTGCTACTGATATTGTATCTAGAATGAAGAGAATGCAAGGATATAATGTATTACACCCAATGGGATTTGATTCATTCGGGTTACCTGCTGAACAATATGCTATTAATACCGGTAATCATCCAGCTGGATTTACTGAAAAGAATATTGAAACATTTAAACGTCAACTTAAAATGTTAGGTTTTTCATATGATTGGGAT
>JAEEGL013550231.1_pt1 | contig 17072 bp, 11 predicted proteins | sample 9134231 | NCBI WGS metagenome assembly JAEEGL01 (sample SAMN16246548, study PRJNA631951) | gut metagenome | biome: gut microbiome; feature: rumen; material: fiber-attached | host: Bos | place: Iran: Karaj | collected 2018-10
CTCAGCTGTCTGCTGCTTAACGATGTTCCAGTTAGCTTCTGCTGCTACCTTTGTATCAAGGGCACCACTACGTCCCTGCTGAGCTGCACTACCCATAACACCCTGGATATGGATCACGTTGTACTCAGAAAGGTTCTGGCCTGCAAGCCAATCAACTGCTGTCTGGCCTTCTTTAGCCATATCAGAAACGATTGAAGCCTCATAAAGACTTGCATCTGCATCAATAGTACGGTCGAAGAGAATTACCTTAACGCCTGCTGACTGAGCATCCTTGAGGACTGAATCCCAGCCTGCTGTATCAGCTGCAGAAAGAAGAAGGTAATCAACTTCATCCTGAATAAACTTCTGAGCGTACTGAATCTGCTCGTCATTCTTTAAGCTGTAAGCAAATGAAGCCTCGTATCCGTTTGCTTCTGTGAACTTAGCTTTAAGATCTGCGTCATTAGCTGTACGATAGCCAGACTCGTTAGGGTCGTTGTTGATAATACCAACTTTGATAAGTCCGCCTGATGCGCTTCCGCCATCTGACTTAGCTGCTGGCGCAGCACTTCCACAAGCTACAAGGCTAAGTGTCATTGCTGATGCCATGAGAATTGACAACACTTTCTTCATCATAACAAAAAATCCTCCTAAAAACTTAATCTGTTGCTAAGGCCTATTCCTTAGTTAGATTAATTGTAGCTTTCAGGAGGAAAAAAGACATGGAATTATAAATTAAAAAGAGTTGATTTTTTTATTCTTTTTTAATAGTGTTTCAATTTTTTACTTTTTCGGTTAAGATTTTCGGCAAATTAATAGTTACATCAGTGCCGGAATTCAGATTACTGTCTATTCTAAGACCATATTCATCGCCAAAATTCAGCCTTATGCGCTCATTAACGTTGTATAGACCATATATAACGCTCTTATCTGTAGAATCCTGCAAAAGGCTCTCTCTGACCTCTTTAAGCCTTGTTTCATCCATACCGGCCCCATTATCCCTGACATTTATGGTAATTCCATCAGCTGTCTCTACACCGGTAATTGTTATCTTACCGCCGCCTCTTCTATTCTTGATGCCATGATATAGCGCATTTTCAACGATAGGTTGGATTGTTATCTTAGGTATGCTGTAGTTATAAATATCTTTTGCCACATTTATCTCATAAGTAAGTATATCCTGATACCTTATCTGCTGGATTTCCAGATAACTTTTCACATGTTGAAGTTCTTCCCTTATAGAAACTATCTCTTTTCCCTTATTAAGAGAAGCTCTGAAAAATTCAGACAAGCTTCCAACCATGCTCACAACCTGTTTCTGATTGCCGGATTCAGCAGACCACACGATAGCATCGAGCGTATTATACAGAAAGTGAGGATTTATCTGCGCCTGCAATAACTCAAATTCAGCCTTTCTGAGCTGCTTCTGCTCCTCTTTTACCTGCTCCTCGATAGGACGCGTGATCCAAAGCGGCATCCATAGAGATATCAGGACTATGCATGCCAGCAGGAATGCAAAGATAACAAACGATATCTCAAGTGCCCTGCTGAAAAATGCCCTGTTCTCAGCCTGAGTCACCTGAAGCTGCTTATTTTCATAGTAAATATACTCATTAATTGTTTCCTGCAAAAGACCTGTGACGATCTGAACATCATTCTCCCAAATCAGCATATTTGCTTCATATCTGTCCTCATATTCCAGATTTTCCTTGATCCTGTCTGTATACGTCTCCAGATTGTTCAGATATTTTTCTGCGCTTGCAAGCCTTTTCTGATTATCATGGTTATCCGTATAATCCTTGAGTCCATCAACAACACCCTTTGCATCGCTCAAAAGGGTGGGAAGATTGGAATTCTCCCAGGTAACATTTCCAACTATCAAAAGATATGTCTCGTAATCAAAATCCTCTTTAAAATCCAGACTGAACTCACTAGCTGCTACCACGGAACTGAGCATATCCTTATATCTCTCATTAGTCATCCAAAAACTGTGAAAAGCATATATCATAAAGATCAGATTTGGTATGAGCAAGATCATATAAGAAATACGAATCTTATTAGCCAGCTTGTAGTCATGCTTTTTTGCCTTTTTGCCGAATATCACCTTGCTGCCTCCATCTGCATGCCACTTCTATACTGTGTTGTAGTTACGCCCTGTGTTTTTTTGAACAAATACGAAAAATAATGTGGATCCTTATAACCTACTAAAAGAGCTATCTCATTACTCTTCTTGGATGTTGTACACAAAAGCCTTTTGGCCTGTTCCATCCTGTAGTCAGTAAGATATTTGATAAATGGCTGGCCTGTTTCCTGCTTAAACACTGCACTCAGATGATTAGGTGAGAAATTGACATGAGCGGCCAATGAATTAAGAGACAGCTCATCTTCTGAGTAATGCTCATCTATATAGACCAGTGAATCTTTTACCATGTCATGATATTTGCCGGAATAGTTATTATCTCTGATCCCTATAGCGGTTTTGATAGTTTCAACCAGGTATTCTCTTGTCCTGTCCTCATCGGCCAGTATTTCCGGCGTTGGAACTGCCATGGCTCTGTCCATCTTGTCCCTGTCTACCCCAAGATCGCTCTCCACGAAATCAGATACACAAAAATACAGATCCATAGCTATATACTGCCGCAGCATAGTCGACTTTATCGCATTTTTGCCCATTCCATTAAAGAATTCTTCCAGGAACACCTCAGTTTCCGACTCATCTCCACGCCTTAGAAACTCTTTTATATGCCTTCTGTCGATATGCTTAGGATCTATTTCTGACAAGATCAGGTTCTCATTTACCGGATGAAGCTCTTTTTCCGATCCCCACAAAAAGCCGTTATCAGATGTCAGATAAATATGTGCATAAGCTCTGCTGGCCCAATTGAACGAATCCGGTATCTCAGTTATCCTGCCTGCGCACTGCCCTATTCCACCAAAATATCGCATGTTATGATATTCGTTTAGGAATTCCTCGATCCTTTTTACGCACCTCTTAATTGCTTCAGTAATCTTTGCTTCCGATTCCCCTCTGAACAAAAGAGCTATGCCCTCAACATTCAGATCAAAAAATATCGCTCCTTCTGTTCCGGCTATTTCACGGATCTTATTCTCCGCCTCAAGGACACTTCCTGAATATTCAAATGCATCATGCCTTTTTGACCACAGGTTAAGAAGAACGACGTTGTAATATGGCCCGGAGATATCGATTCCAAGCCTTTTTGCTCCTTCTAAAAGCTCTGGAAAGCTCTTTCCCCCCGTCAGGAGATTTCTAAAAAACTCAAGCTTATCAAGCTCCGTTCTCTCCTGCATTTCAGCCTCGTAACGGAGTGCGACTTCTCTTTCCTGCCTCTTTTCCTCAACCTTCTCTGCAAGCGCATCCACCTCTTTGAGCAGATTATCACCGCTTATAGGTTTAGACAGGTAGCAAGAGACGCCAATTCTAATGGCCTCTCTTGCATACTGAAAATCTTCATATCCTGTTAATAAAATTATCTCAATCCATGGATATTCTGCCTTGATCAGACGGCTGAGCTGTAAACCGTCCATAAATGGCATTTTGATATCGGTTATCACAATATCCGGCTGCTCTTTCTGTATCAGTGAATAAGCAATCTCCCCATCAGATGCCTCTCCACAGAAATCATAGCCGTGTGCTTCCCAATTAATGTTATTCTTGATCCCCTCTCTGACGACAAACTCGTCCTCAACCAAAAACACCTTCATCATAACTCTTCCCAATACTCCCATACCTTAGATCGTAATGAATACTCCCAATACTCACCACAATCTTTATGCCTTACTTAGTTGCTAGCTACATATTCGTAGTCATGTTCATCTGTGCGAAGAGCGCTTACAATCAGCCTTCTATCCTCTTTTGACGTGCATGTCGCAAGTGTGATCACATGGTCTGATTCTGTAGCTTCTATGCCGGTTTGACGGTATGAACCACCCTCTATATCCTGAAGCATATCCCACATGCCCTCAGGATCCTTGCCGTAAACCCAAAAAACGTCATGACTGTCAGGTACTTCTTCATAAGCAAATATCTGATATCTGTAAACCCCATCTTTGGTAAAGATCTGAAAATACTGATGTTCATCGTAGTATGACGCATCTGTCTTGTAGAATCTCAGCTTACCAAACATTGTCATATCACGCATATTGTGGCCATAAATAAGGCTATGTGGATCTGAAAAATCAGGTGTGGATTCTCCATCAAGGAAAATAGCCCCTGCTCTTGCCTTCTCACCATCATAAGAAGTATTCAGATACTTGGTATTGTCCCCTGAGTACATTATCGGATAGCTGATATCCTCATTTTCAAAATAAATCCAGCCTATAACATTAGGATACTCTTCCGTAAGAGTCTCCATTTCTACGCTGGCCTCATTCCACCAGATATTATTATCGCTCTTGACTTCTTCAGTCATAACTGAAGACTCTTCAATCTTCTGAGTCTCCTGCACATAAGTCTTACTGGCATCCCCATATGCCTGCTCAGATTTATGATACTCGATTGATGTAAAAATGAGAACCCCTGCAGCAATTAAAATAACAGCGCCGCTTATTCCAAGAGCAACCTCACGCTTTTTTTCATTGACTTTTTTGATCAAAAACTTTACTACAGTGACAATTACAAGCCCAATAAGGAGGAAAACTCTGGTAATTTTCCGGATATTCTTGTTCTGCGAAAACTTTACCTTCCCCTCTTTGGCGCGTGCATATAAATTGCAGCTAAAGACCACAACTCCTCCGATAAGAACCAGTACCCACAACCAGACAGGAGGAAGCGTATCCCTTGTTCCAGGAGCACGCGAGCTGCCGCCGCCTTCACCATCCTCATCATCTGCATCTCTGCCATTCGCATCAACAAAGCCCGCATAAAGAGTCAGATCCTTGGTTACAGGCGAGTCAAAATTGTAAAGAGTCTTAGCAGTCTTATCCGAATACCATCCCTTAAATGTATATCCTTCCTTAACAGGATCAGCCGGTCTTGCTACCTTATCTCCCTCGGCAACCTTGACTGTAGTTGAAGGACTTATACCGCTAAATGTTACAGTAAAGGTCTTTCCATAATATGCGTTCAGCGTCATATTTGCAGTTACTGGAGTGTTAAAATCATACGCCGTAGGTTTGGTGGTAGATGTTAATGTTCCTTTGTACCAGAACTGAGCAGTTACACCATCTTTTGTAGGCATACTTTCAGGGGCAGCTACTTTTTCGCCTTCCTTTACCTTTACATCCCATTTATTAGTGCCATCATTGAATGTAACTGTATATTCTCTTTCTGGCTTATATGCAACGGCAAAACTTGAGAAGTTACTAGCATAGATATAAATCTTACCAGCATCCTTATCAAGTCTGAATGTGCCATCTGTTCCAGGATTATTTGAACTTAATTCACGTGCATCACCATCATGGCATCTAAATAAGCGGATGTCTTCCTTTTGCTTAAAATCATAAGATATTTCTTCCGTCAATACCACCGGAAGCTCTGCTTTATCTTTATAAAAGCCATCTTCATCAATGGTAGTTTTCCCACCCTTTTTATAGGTAAAGGTAACGCCATAATAATCTGCAGTATATTTTGTTGCTGTGCTCTGACTAGTGCTAGTTGATCCTATAGAAGTTGAACTAGCCGTACTAGTTGTATTTGCCTTGTTATATGTAGGCAAAATATTTGTTATAGCAGTCTTATCTGAAGTTGATGCTGCACCATTCTTCATTTCGATGAGAATAGTTTCGCTTGGTTCTCCTAATCTTTTAGCATAGGCATCTAATTCGCTTCCACTAAGTTTTACACTCTTAATATTTCCAGAGCTATAAGAATTCGATGTGGCCATCTTAGAAACTGGCTTCAATATTCCATTTGTTGATACTCCTGCAAAAGAAAGCGTAAACTCAATAACATCATCAGTATCTACAGCCTCCCAAGAAAGTGTCGCTTCTGGTATTATTCCTTCCAATAAATCGTCAGTCTTGTTGGTAAATGGATGTAATTTACTCCCACTTTTCTTAGCATAGTAACTAGCATCAGAAGTATCAGAAATCACTACCAAAGAAGGTATTTCGTCACCCGTACCAGCGTTAACTGCAGCTTGTGCTGTATCAAGATCTTCCGATCTAATAACATCAATATACTTGTAGGAAGTATTAGTTGTTTTGTATGTCTCTACAATCATTGTTTCCGCATCGACATTTCCAAATTTAACATTTCCACCAAAAGCAAAATTTTCTTTCAGTGGATTCAATGTTACATCAGCAAACAGAACTCGCGGAGCAGTATCACTAAAACTAAATCTTATTTTCTTCGGAGCGCTAGGGCCTGAAGGTGAAGTTGTATCGGTGTTATACATACTCCATCCTGTACAACTAGGAGTAGTTGGAAGCATTGTATTTTTTCCATCTATAGTAAACTGACCAACTACATCAAAATATTCTTTACCTGATGAAATAGTATAGGCTATAAGCCCATTAGTAACATAACATTGATCCTTACTTCCATACGAATTTGTCCATTTTCTAGTAGCCTTATCACCATTTGCTGTGACAATCTGGACTTCCTTGCTTGGTCTTCCATTAACAATGCATCTATATCTCACGCCATTATCAGTCATAGTACTGCCATATACAGCAGTATTAGCACGGTCTATACATACCCATTTTCCTTTTTCATTATCATAATACTGCCACTGATATAGAATTAACCCGCTTGCCAATTTATTCACATCTATTCCGAGTGTAAATGTTTTTTCTCCCAATTTTAGACCGTATGGATATTCACAATCGAAGGTATAATCTGTAAGAGTATCTATAGAAACAGAAATAACTCGTTCGACATTATCAGTAAACGTAACTTTTATGTCTTTCTCACCATCAAATGGTTGTCTAACTATTAAATACCACTTTTCTGTTACATCCTTTTTATATACACCATCTATAATATTATTCTCATCTGTTGGATCTGCTAGTCTATCTATAAAAAGATAATCACTATCGTTCTGTTCAACCAATGTAACACTATTAATTGTTTTTCCCGTTACCCCAATATTTGCTAGATAATCATCAATACATGTAGGATTATCAGTTATTCCTAAGTCAGCTTTTCCTTCGGTTTTAAATATAACTTTATAGGGTGAAAAGCTATCTGTCTCCGCAACAAGTACCTTAGCGTCCTCAATCTCAACGACCTCAGCCTCAAGCTTTTCAGCCTTCAGAACAGAGTTCTCGTCGAAAATAGTTACGACACGCTCTTTTTCGCGCTCGCCACCAAGAGCCACAGGAACTACTTCCTCCGGTTCTCTATCGTCCTTGGACTCATCGATAATATGATATACCTCTGCTTCGAGGTTCTCGTCTTCTACTTCTGCAGCCTCAAAAGATACAACTACGCGTCCCTTTTCTGTATCAGGCTGGACTTCATTTCCCTCTTTATCTTTAACTGTTATGTCGAATGTATACTCTTTTACAACATTCTCAGTTTCTACCTGCTCATCAACAACCTCTTTTACTTTCTGCTCGTCTTCTTCTGCAAGTTTCTTGGCTGTTACCCTTGCATCCTCAGGAAATACTCCCTTATCAGCTCTTACGCGGATCTTAACATCGTCAACAACCGTTTCTTTATCGAATGCATAGTAATCATCTGTAACTGTTACTGTGATGATTGGAAGTTCATCTTCCACATAATATGTGTCGGGTATCAGCAGAACCGGTGTAAAAAGATATATCTCACCCTCTTCATCTGCGCTAAACTCCTCAACACCATAGTTATATTCAGGTTCCAAAATCCATTCAACGTCAGATATAAGTTCTACGCTCGCTTCTTCATCTGTAGTCTTGCTATCCTTAATATCAGCTGCATAGGCAACTGCAACATTTCTAAATGTGTGTGTGAGCCACGAAATCAAGCCTCCCTCAGTAGCTTCATCAGTAGCCTCCTCTGAGTTTCCATCTGAATGCTCTTCAGAACCACTCTCGATAGGAGAACTAATTTCCTCATCATTTCCGCCATTGTCAGTATTTGAGTCTGAACTATCTTCGACATTTTCCGGTTCTGGGACAACTTCATCATACAAAGTGCTTATTTCATCGTCATCGTCTTCATTTAGTCCATCTTCATCACTGCTTAAATCTCCGGCCTCTTCAGAAATAGTTCCATCTTCATCAAAGAAAATGATCTTTTCGCCATCCTCTGAATCAGATGAAGAGGCAGCATCACCTTCATCTGAGCTACTGCTGGAGCCCTCATCAGCTTCAAGCTCTTCTCTTCTAATTCGCTCTCTTTCCTGTGCGAGCCCTCTCTCAATTCGCTCATCATGCTCATAATCTGGTTCTACAGTAACTTCCAGAGTATCAGGGAGTTCCAGATCTTCTAATTTACCCCCCACACGAATCTTTTGATTGGAAATATCTTCAGGCAGTTCAGTAAAATCAGTTATTTTGAAATAGCTGATTTCTTCTTCGCCATAAACGTCATTATTTATTTGATCCTGCTCAGTCATCGTCGAGCCTTCAGTGCTAGCCTCGCCAGCCGCACCGGATGCTTCACTTAAACCACTACCCGCAGCAAAAGAAGTTACTCCAATGTTGGAAAAAAACAGGATTCCTGCAATTAGAACAGATACAACTCGCCTTTTCATACCACATCTCCACAATAATAAAATAAACTATCCCTCATATTATTTTATTACAATATCGAATTAATTTCTCGATATTTTATTATTTTTTTAGAAAATCTTAGTACGATATTTTGAGCATGTTTCCCGCAAAACTGCACTTTTTAGATTTTAGACTTTATTTAGATAAGTTTTCATCTGTATGTGGTAAACTCATTTTGTATAGGGATGTTTTTCCCCAGCTCGGAGAGTATACATGAAAAAAGTCATCGCAGCTCTTTTGACCATTTTTTTAATACTTGCCTGCACTTATGCTGTAATTAAGCCACATTCGACTTCTACCACAGAAGTTACCGACTCCGCAGAGCAGCCTGTTGTCATCGATACTCATTCACAGGATGGCGAAACGACCGTAGGTATTTCCATGCCTGATAGGCTTCTGGAGAGGTGGAATAAGGATGGGGCTTATTTGTGTACCCAATTTGAAAGAAACGGCTGTAAAGTCATGCTGCGATACGCCAATAACCTCATTGATACGCAAATAGATGACATACTCTACATGATACAGGAAGGAGCAGACCTTCTTGTCATTGCTGCTGTAGACGGATCCGCCCTGACAGACGTTTTGGAAATTGCAAGATCGGCAAATGTAAAGATCATTGCCTATGACAGACTTATTATGAATTCTGATGTAGTTGATTACTATGTTTCTTTTGACAATTACAAGGTTGGCGTCTTGCAGGCCAAGTACATAATCAGGATATTAGACCTCGATCATTCTGACGCAGCAAGACACATAGAATTTGTCACGGGCGACCCTGTCGATAATAACGCTCGTTATTTCTATAATGGTGCAATGGACACCATTAAGCCCTACCTTGATTCCGGAAAACTCATACCATTGTCCGGTCAGGTCAATTTTTACGAAACCTCTACAGCCCAATGGTCTACAGATATTGCTCAGCAGCGCCTTCAGATTATTCTAAACTCCTATTATCCTGAAGGAATCCAGCTTGATGCCGTTCTGTGCGCCAATGACTCCACAGCTCTCGGCGCAACCAGAGCCCTTGAATCTGACTACACATCAAAAAATCCTGTCGCTGTAACAGGACAGGACGCAGATATTGCCAATATTTATAATATCTTAAACGGAACTCAGGGCATGACTGTGTTCAAAGCCCTCACTGAGGAATCTGTTGTAACAGTTACTCTCGCTCTTGCCATTTTAGATGGTCAGACACCTTCCGAAAGCCTTATTACAAACTCTGACTGGAGCTTTAAATGCACTTACAACACAACTGACTATTTCAATGGGCAGGAGATTGTTCCCTCATACCTTCTGGAACCCATTGTTGTAACGGCTGATAATATTGAATCTCAGCTTTTTGACACCGGCTATTACAAACGTAACTCAGCCGGTCTTATCTATGCTGCCAAATAACGTATATCCGTTTCGTCCTCTGTCTTTGGTAACATAAAGCGCCTTATCTGCGTATTCCATTAACTTATCAGGCTCATTCACATCTTCAGGATACAAGGCGCATCCCACACTGACTGTAATCTGTAATATACATGCAGATGTAGCAAATTCAGGCTTCATCACATCAATAATGCTCTCACACAGCCTTACTGCGCTCTGACTGGTTGGCTCCGGGAAAATAGCACAGAACTCATCTCCGCCAAGTCTAGCGAAAATAGCGCCGTTATCTGTCAGGCTCTGAAGTCTCCCGGCCACCATCCTGATCACTTCATCACCCACCTTATGACCATAGGTATCGTTAATATCCTTAAAATGATCCACATCAAGCATTATAAATCCATAGGGGGTCTTGTTTGCTTCTAACTGAGATATCAGTTCCATGACCTTAAGCCTGTTAGGAAGCTGGGTCAAAAAATCTGTTCTGGCCACCCTTGATCTTCGTTTATTTGAATAATACAGATGCGCAATTATCACTATCATGAGAAGAGCAATTATCATCACAAGATTGCTCAAAATCTTGTTCTCACGATAAAATTTTGCAAAGCTCTCTTTTTCATCTACAATTACCGAACCCTGCGGAAGCTGCCTGAATTTAATGTTGTACTTGTCCATCGCTTTCTGCTCAAAATAAGGCGTTGTGATCATTTCTGTATTAAGTGGAATATCATCCGGATCCTCGCCCATTAGTATTTCTTTGGCCGCTGTTCCGGCTATAAAACCTGAGTCATAATACGAATAGGATATTCCCCCGAGCACTCCATGCCCCACATTTGACGAAGACAGCCTGAATATCGGAACATTATCAGTATTTGCACTTATAAAATCTGCTGCGTTTGATAATGGATAATTATTTTTGTCGCCATCAACGGCAAAATCCAGAAAGAGAATAATATCATCATCCCCTAACGCATTTAAAGCCCTTTTAAGACCCTTTTGAGTATAATATGAAGTATTTATTATCTTGCACTTTAAATCGCCGTGTTTGTCCTTAAATTTCATGAATTCCACATAATCTCCCTGGCCTGTTACTGTGGAATCTGTTATCACAACCAGATTGTTTCTATTTGGGAAAAGAGCTCTCATAAGCTGATAGTTACTCTCAAAATCCTGCTTTTCAGCTATTCCTGTTGCATTTTTCATTGCAGCTGCTGTTGTAGCCTCTGTAACATTATTTACTCCCATAAACACCATCGGAATATCCGGAAATAGCTTACTTCTGTTGTTTACAGCATATCTAAGTGCTGGATCATCTGCAATTGCGATAAGATCAAATTCTCTGACAAGGAAAATCTTATATCTCAGGTACTTGTCAAAATTGCTGATGTCTGTAGCACCATAGAACTGCTGAGCCTCCATAAAGTCATAGTTGATCTGGACATTCAGTCCTTCTACTCCATCCTGAAAGCCCTTAATTGTGTCGGGAACACCATCCGTAGAAAAGCCATAAGAAGAGATATAGAGAATGTGAAATTGCCGCTCTAAAGAATCCTCTGCATTTACCTTAAATGAAGAGGGTATAACGAAGAATACTGCCATGTATGCAATTATCAGCATTATTCCAAATATACGTTTCATAGTACAATTTTATACCTTTTGCAATACACCAACAATTACTGCAATTCTTAAATTATACTTAACATTGCTAAAGAAAAAGTGCACTCAGATATCCATTAAAAGTATCTGAATGCACTTTATATTACGGTACCATAGTCTTTACAATTTTGACATCGCCAGTTATTTTTACTTCACCTGTAGATGCTTCGATGAATAAGGAATCGCCTTTTCTTACTACAAAGCTCTCATCAGCTGATGTTACTGTGCCTTCTCCGTCTGTAACAAGAATATTGGTAAAAGATTTATCATCAACATCAAATGTATACTCTTTTAAAGCACTAATTTCTACGCTGTCCACGCAGAAAAATTCGCAGCTGACCATATGCTCATCAGGTGATTTGTACTTTTCCGGTCTTTCAAGTCTTGTTACATCTATAGACTGCTGAATATGGAGCTGCCTTGGCTTACCATCTGCTCCAACCCTGCCAAAATCATATATCCTATAGGTTACATTAGAGCTCTGCTGAATTTCTGCTATTACAAGTCCTGCTCCGATAGAATGAAGTGTTCCCGGAGATATAAATATCACATCTCCAGGCTTAACATACTCTTTATGAAGAACTTCAGTCAAAGTATTATCTTTTATTCTCTGCTCAAATTCTTCTTTCGAAATCTCTTTTTCAAAGCCCTGATACAAGTAGGCTCCTTCCTCTGCCTCGAGAATATACCACATCTCTGTTTTTCCATACTGATTCTCATGCTCAAGTGCGTAAGCATCATCCGGATGAACCTGAATTGAAAGAGCTTTTTTGGCATCTATTAACTTGATCAGAATTGGAAAATCTTTATATTTCTGACAGTCAGTTCCAAGAATTTCAGCGCCCTTTGCAGCAATAACCTCTGGAATAGTCTTTCCTTCATAAATACCATTTGTTATTATTGATAATCCATCCTTGTGCGCGGATAGAACCCATGCTTCTGAACATATCTCTCCGTCATAATCAACGTTATAATTATCCACTAATTTATGTCCACCCCATAAATAATCCTTACAGGCTGGTTTTAATTTGTAAATTGACATATCATTACCTCTCTTTTAACTTATGGAATTATAGTTGACCTGCAGATATTAATCAATAATTTCCCTATATTTAATCTATGTTTGTTATACAATGTTATTGTTATCCAATTAGCGTTTATAGCTTATAATTCTAATTCATGGTATACTTTTGACTCGTATCGCTTAATTACATAGAAAAGGATAATTTATGAACACAAAAGAAAACAAAATGGGCGTAATGCCCGTCAAACAGCTCATAGTTTCAATGTCACTTCCTATGATGATCTCCATGCTTGTACAGGCGCTTTATAACGTTGTAGACAGCGTTTTCGTAGCTAAGATCAGTGAAGATGCGCTCACTGCAGTTACTCTCGCCTTTCCTATGCAGAATCTCATGATTGCGCTTGCTTCCGGTACAGGTGTTGGTGTTAACGCTCTGTTATCAAGATCCCTTGGGGAAAAGAAATTTGAAAATTCAGATGCAGCTGCTAATACAGGCCTTTTACTTACATTTTTTAACTTTTTAGCTTTTCTTCTTATCGGTCTCTTTGCTGCACCTGCTTTTATTGCAACTCAGACAGATAATGAGGTTATTCGCATATATGGAGGACAATACTTAACTATTATCTGTTGTCTCTCATTTGGCGTATTTTTCCAGGTTATGTTTGAAAGACTTCTGCAGTCGACAGGCAAAACCTTCTATAGCATGATTTCTCAGTCTACAGGTGCAATTATCAATATAATTTTTGATCCGCTCTTCATCTTTGGCATAGGACCATTCCCGGCTCTCGGTGTCGCAGGCGCTGCTTACGCCACTATTTTAGGCCAGCTTGTTGGTGCATCTATCGGCCTTTTTTGCAACCTCAAGTTTAATACCGATATTCATATTAGTTTTAAGAAGATTTTGGCTCCAAAGGCCCGTATTATCAAGGAAATATACTTTGTCGGTGTACCATCGATACTCATGATGTCAATTGGTTCTGTAATGACTTACCTCATGAATCTTATCCTTGGGTCATTTAGTTCCACTGCTACAGCCGTATTTGGTGTATATTTCAAGCTTCAAAGCTTCTTCTTCCTTCCTGTATTTGGCCTTAATAACGGTCTTATACCTGTTTTGGCATACAACTACGGAGCACGCAATAAAGACAGGATAAAAGAGGCTCTCCGCTTTGCCCTTATGCTTGCCGTTACGATCATGGTTGTTGGTACTATATGCTTTTTAACTATACCAGGCCTGCTTCTTACATTATTCAACGCTTCAGAAGATATGGTCAAAATCGGAACTCCTGCCCTCAGGATCATAAGTCTTTCATTCCCTGTAGCAGGTGTCTGCATTGCAATGGGTTCAATTTTCCAGGCATTTTCCAGAAGCTTTTACTCTTTAATAGTTTCTGTCGGACGTCAGCTTGTCGTACTCATACCTGCAGCATTTTTACTTGCTCAGACCGGTGTACTTTCCAATGTTTGGTGGGCATTCCCTATTGCAGAGGTTGCATCTTTGATACTTTCGACAATCTTCTTCAAAAAACTCTACAGAGAGACTGTATCTTCAATGTAACGTTTTTAAAAATGTCTTGATTTCTAAGGTTTTTAAGAATTATGCACTAAAAACCGCTATAATTTTTGGCACTTTTTCGCTTTTATATACTTGTATGGTGCATAAATTGGGTGTAGAATTTTACTTGGTAGTAAAAAATACTCAATTTGAGGGAGGTATTAAACCATGAATAAGACAGAACTTGTTGATGCTATTGCAAAGGAAACTGGTCTTTCCAAGAAGGATTCAGAGAAGGCAGTTAAGGCTTTCACAGAAGCTGTTTCTAAAGAACTTAAGAAGAAAGGCAAAGTTCAGCTTGTAGGCTTCGGTACTTTCGAGACTGCTAAGAGAGCAGCTAGAACAGGTAAGAATCCTCAGACTGGCGCAGCTATTAAGATTCCTGCAGCTACAGTTCCTAAGTTTAAGGCTGGTAAGGCTCTCAAGGATGCTGTAAACGGAAAGAAGAAATAATTGATTTAATCATAACCAAACAAAGTGGCATCGTTCAGATGTTTGTTCATCTGCCGGCGCCACTTTTTTTCAAAATAGACAATGGCGTCATTTGAGATGATTATTGAAAGTCTTGAAAACTATAAGCTGGCTAATAAAGATGCAGAACTTGTAAAAGAGCTCAAAAAAAGTCTTTCCATGTTCGATTGGGACGAAATGGAAAGACTACTACAATAATTATCTTCTGGCTTTAAGCGCTTCTTCAAGCTGTTTGTGCTGCTGATATATATCCATATTTCTAACCATATCCTGTTCGATCAGGCTTCTGATATACTTAGTTGCAGACATATTAGAGGCCTTGGCCATATGCTCCACATAATCCCTATATCCTCTTATATCAAGCAGCAAGAACTTCTCTTTTTCATATCTGCTCTTATCCTGCTTGGTAGCTTTAGCTGGCTTAGGCTCATTATATGCTGGCATCACAGGCTGCTGCATAACAGGTTGCTGATAACTATTAGGCATCTGATATTGTTGAACCGGAATACTCTGTGGCTGGATCTGTTGATATACTTGCTGCTGATACTGTGGTGTCTGAACATTCTGCATCTGCATATTCTGCACATAAGGCTGTACTGAAGGCTCCTGTGTATACTGCTGAACCGGAATTGCTTCCGGAATTGTCTGATATTCAGGCATTATCTGCTGGACTTTTGCTTCCGCAGCGTTATTTACCATTGCAATCTTCTCTCCAAGCTGTTCAGCTATTACAGGTACTTCATCTCTGTCTATATGTACCTCTTCCTGAACTATATTTGTCTCAGAAACCTCTGTATTCGTTTTTTCTTCCTCAATAACAGGTTGAACTACCTTTTCGATATTTTTATTTGATTCTACAGCCTTTTCTGGCTCTGATGGCGTAATTTCCAGCTCTTTCTCCGGTATCTCAGAAACTTCTTCTACTTTTTTCACTTTTTCAATCTTAGATTTAGTTTCATTTTTCTCAGCACCTTTATTAAGAGGTGTCATACCCGCAAACAAACCAGTTGAAGCTCTGTTTGCTCCGCCTTTTAATCTGTCAGCCTTACTTGCCATCACTTATCCTCCTCTAAGAATTCATCAATAAAGTCATCATAATCTCTTGCAGCTGAAGATCCACCAGCATACTCAAATAGATCCATCTTCATTGTCTGTGCTTCCTCAACCGATACATTTAGTCTTATTCTGGACTTATATACCTTAGTGTTAAGGAGCTGAGCTTTCTCCTCTATGTCTCCAATCCAAATCTTGGCATTTGCTGTGTTTCTCACTTTGGTTACAAGGATTCCGTCAACTCTAAGCTTATCATTTGTATAGTCATGAATCTGATCAATGAATTTGTATAGTCTGGATAATCCCTGTAATGAATATGCTCCTGGTTCCAATGGAATTATTACTTCATCTGCAACCGTAAGAATATTCATAAGAACAACTCCAAGCGCAGGGCTGCAATCAAATACACAAAAATCATACTCTTTTTCCAGATCTTCAAACGCTTCCTTGATAAGTCTCTCTCTTCCAAGACCTGCAAAAGACATATCAGCAGAAGCCAAATCTATTCCGCCAACTATTAAATCAAGGTTCTCAGATATTGGTATTATAGCTTCATTGATATTCTTCCTCTTAGCCATAACCTCAAACAGTTTGGCTGGTACATTCTCATAAAAGTAGTCCTGTTGCTCTTCTGTGAGTTTCTCAATATCTTCCGGATCAGGATCAATTTCATTTAAATCTATTCCTGCAGACATTGACAGGTTTTCCTGTGGATCTGCATCAACTACTAGAACTTTATATCCTCTTTTTGCAAGGCCAACTGCCATCGCATAGCTGGATGTAGTCTTGGCTACTCCCCCTTTTTGGTTGCTAAATGCTATTGTACGCATAACTCCTCCCACTTATATATAGCTTATATATCTCTCTTTAATATCCTTAGTAATTATATTCTATTTATTATTTACTTTCAATAATAAATATCATTAATATAATTCATTTATCATCTTTAAGTTAAATATTTCATATCTAATATTTATGTTCTAATTGTTATATAATATAAATATGTACTTGATGTATATCATATATATGATATATATGTTATATATTTTATATGATTTTCATATATCATTAATTATTTCAAATCTTATTTAACTCAAATATGTTATATAACATAGATAATTAATATGCATCATATATTTTTATTGAATTGGTTTTATATCAAATTATATATGTTATATTTGTTATATATGTTATTGTTATTATAAGTTATATATCCTGTTTTTATTTTCAGCTTAATATATTATATTTATTATTTATTTAATATAATATATATATATATATATATATATATATATATATATA
>JAEEGL016598894.1_pt1 | contig 17072 bp, 14 predicted proteins | sample 9134231 | NCBI WGS metagenome assembly JAEEGL01 (sample SAMN16246548, study PRJNA631951) | gut metagenome | biome: gut microbiome; feature: rumen; material: fiber-attached | host: Bos | place: Iran: Karaj | collected 2018-10
GGATGATCTTGAATGTACAGACTTCGGACAGCAGATCGGAGCAGCGGTTCCTGGGAAGAATCCCGGTGAATATGTGGTCTGTGGAACCGACGGGCTTTTCACATATGATGGAAAAGAAATATCGAAGATTCGCGACATGACTGACTGCTATGAACCACACCAGCGCTCCAACGACGCAAAAGCGGACCCCAAAGGACGGCTGTTCCTGGGCTCTTCAGTATGGCAGGACGGACACGAACCTTCAGGAAACTTGTTTCGCCTGGACAAGAACGGCATTAAAGTAATACAGGAGAACACAAGGATATCCAACGGACTGGCCTGGAGCGCCGACAGGAGTCGATTTTTCTTTTCCGATTCGCCCTATAATGCCATATTTGCCTATGACTTTGACGAGAGCACGGGAGATATTTCAGGCAGGAAGGTGCTCTTTGAGGTAAAAGACGGAGTTCCGGACGGAATGTGCATCGACAGCGAGGATAACCTGTGGGTGGCTGTCTGGGGCGGCAGCAGGATTGAGAAAAGAAGCATCGTGACAGGAGAACTGTTAGCAGTTGTGAACGTGCCTGCACAGCACACAACCTCCTGCTGCTTTTACGGTGATAATCTGGATACGCTTCTGATCACAAGCAGCGGTGACGGACTATCAGGTGAGTGCGATGGATATGTCTTTTCCTGCAAGGTAGATGTGAAGGGCTGCACACCGGACTACGCAGATATCTGAAGAAATGACCGGAATTAGTATTTATGAAAAAGACTACAATTACAATCCTATCAATTTGCATATTAACCCTTACAGCTCAGCTATCAGGCTGTGGGCGGCTGAATCTGTCTGAAGACCAGAAAGAGGCCATCACAGAAACCAGGGACGAGCTGAAGGAAAATGTGTCTGCTGCGGTGGAAGAGCTGTCGAATTCTGTAGAGACCATCAGCGAGCACACAGCAGGAGCTGAAGATTACCTTAAAGAAAAGAGCGAAGATGTCAAAGCTGCAGATAGCGAGGCTATAAGCGCAGCAGAGGCGGGGAGTGCGCTGATGGGCCAATCAACTACAGATGATTCGGCAAAAGAAACTTCGGCCGAAGCTGGGTTACTGACTTCCCCTGAAGACATCGCCCTTACTGACGTTGACGGCAATGGCAAGAACTATACCTTCATGTACGATGGCGAGACCTTTAAGGCGCTCTACACCTCTGATAACTGGAAGATTTATAATTCCTACAGGATAACCAATGAGGCAGATATAACCATTATCTGTCAGGCTCTTATTGAGGAGCACCCAATCCATGGCAGTGACCTGGTTTCCTACAGGACTCCGGAGGACATGGCATACGAGTGGCTTCAGCACAATATCGCCTATGTTTTTCTTTCAGACGACAGCTCTTTTAAGACAAAGGCAAGAGACGTTGACCTGAATCCCGAAGACCAGGGCAAGTCATTCGAGGAGATCTACAAGGCCAGGACAGGAAAAGAGCTATCGATAGAAGATATCATGAAGTACATGGGAAACTAAAAAAGGAGATTGCTTATGAAGAATGTAACACTTGGACGTACGGGCATAACCGTCCCTCAGAACGGCTTTGGCGCGCTGCCCATCCAGAGAGTGTCTCAGGATGAGGCAGTTAAGATACTAAGAAGGGCCTACGAAGGCGGAATGCGCTTTTTTGACACCGCCAGGGCTTATACTGACAGCGAAGTCAAGGTTGGTGCGGCTTTCGGGGATGGCTATGTTAAAAGAGATGAGATAATAATCGCAACTAAGACTGGAGCCAAGACTCCCGAGGAATTCTGGCAGCATCTGGAAACTTCGCTGAACAACTTAAAGACCGATTATATCGATATTTACCAGTTCCACCTTATGGGACAGTGCTGGAAGCCGGGAGATGGTACAGGCATGTACGAGTGTATGCTTAAGGCAAAGGAAGAGGGCAAAATCCGTCACATAGGCGGAACAGCGCATAAACTGGGAATCGCCAGGGAGCTGATAGAGTCAGGGCTTTACGAGACGGTTCAGTATCCATTCAGTTATCTGGCTTCTGATCAGGAAGCAGAGCTGGTGAAACTGGCAAATGCAAACAACGTTGGCTTTATCTGCATGAAGGGCCTTGCGGGCGGCCTTATCACAAACTCAAAGGCAGCAATGGCCTACGTTAGTCAGTTTGACGGCGCAGTTCCCATCTGGGGAATTCAGAGAGAGTCTGAGCTTGAAGAATGGCTTGCTTTCATGGATGAGGCCCCGACCTACGATGACGAGATTAAGGCATTTGTTGAGTCTGAGAGAAAAGAGCTAATGGGCGATTTTTGCCGTGGCTGCGGATATTGCATGCCCTGTACCGTTGGCATTCAGATCAACAACTGCAACCGCATGTCACTGATGCTAAGACGTGCTCCAAGCGAGGGCTGGTTAGGGGAATACTGGCAGACAGAGATGAACAGAATTGAGGACTGCATCGGCTGCGGAGCCTGCCTCTCTAAGTGCCCATACGAGCTGCAGATACCCACACTCCTTCGGAAGAATCTGGAGGACTATCGCGAGGTCCTTGCAGGAAATCGCAAAGTAAATTAAAAGAAATAACCGGAGATATTTAATGTACTTAACTAACGAAAATGAAGACCTCATTACAAGGGCTGTGCTGGTTGGCCTTAACACAGGCGGCTCCCAGTCTGACTTTGACAGATCCATGGTGGAGCTTAAGGAACTGGCCCAGGCCCTTGATATTGAAGTTGCGCTTACCACAACTCAAAACCTGCCGGCTCCAGACAGGAGCACCTACATCGGTAGCGGAAAGGTGGAGGAAATCGCATCAGCCCTTGATATGGTAGATGCCAACGTGATCATCTTTAACGATTCCCTGGCTCCAATGCAGGCCAGAAACCTGGAAAAGGCCCTGGATACAGAAGTTATGGACAGGACCGGTCTTATCCTGCAGATCTTTGCCAAAAGAGCTAAGACCAGGGAGGCAAGGCTTCAGGTGGAATATGCACAGCTTCAGTACATGCTGCCTCGTCTTGCCCATATGAAGACTTCTCTTTCCAGGCAGGGCGGCGGCAGCGGAAGGCTCTCCAATAAGGGCGCCGGTGAAAAGAAACTTGAGCTGGACAGAAGGCGTATCGAGCATCGCATGGCGGAGCTTCGAAGAGAACTGGAGGGCGTTGAAAAAGAGCGCAGCACCCAGAGGGGAAGGCGCTTAAATTCAGGGGTTCCCAAGGTGTCCCTTGTAGGCTATACCAATGCCGGAAAGTCCACCATTATGAACAACCTTCTGCGCCTTTATGGCGATGACAACGAGGAGAAGCAGGTTCTGGAAAAGGACATGCTCTTTGCAACACTGGATACCTCTGTCCGCAGTATAGAACCTAAAGGAAAGCGACCATTTCTTTTAACTGATACCGTCGGCTTCATAAGCCAGCTCCCCCATTCTCTGGTAAAAGCCTTCAGGTCCACCATTGAAGAGGTGAAGTATGCGGATTTGATCCTTGAAGTAGTGGACTTTTCTGATGAGGAGTACCGCTGGCACATGGACGTGACCCGTGACACTTTCGCGGAGATAGGCGTTGAGGACATTCCAATCGTATACGTCTTCAATAAGGCAGACGTGGTGCAGAACGAGCAGCTTGAAAGCGGGCGTCTTGCCATAGAGGTTCCAAGGGCCTCCGGTGACAGGATCTACATCTGCGCCAAGGAGGACGACAGCCTGGAAGCACTGGTGGATCTCATTGAGGAAAAGATATCCGAAAGGCACACAGAGTGCGAAATGCTCCTTCCTTATTCTGAGGCAGCAGCTTTAAGCGAACTACAAAAGCGCGGACTGGTTCAGAGCACGGAGTATCTGCCCGAGGGAATAAAGGTCATAGCTCTTTTAGACCAGCGTGACATTGGAAGATTTGAAGGTTTCATAGATGCCGGTTAAATTATCAACCTATCTTAAGAAAACATACGGCGAAAAGGTTTACAGACTCTCCCTCTCTTCCGGGTGCGGATGCCCCAATAGAGACGGGAGTATTTGTTATGACAGCAAAAGAGATGATTACTACATTGGGGAGAAAGTCCCTGGAACCCAGGTCATAACCGGTGGTTGCAGCTTCTGCTCAGAGGGCGGCTCCGGGGAGTTTGCTTCAATAGGCACAGACATAGATGCCCAGATTAATGCTGCAAAGGAGCTTGTATGCAAGAAGACGGACGCCCGTAAATTCATAGCTTACTTTCAGTCCTACACGAACACCTATGGCGATGTGGACAGGCTTCGAAAGCTTTATCTAAGGGCTATAAGCCGTGATGACATAGTGGCGCTTTCCATCGGAACAAGGCCTGACTGTCTTGGCCCTGAAGTCCTTGAAATGTTAAAAGAGCTGCAGGCCATAAAACCGGTTTGGGTGGAACTGGGGCTTCAGACGATCCATGAGGCTACTGCCAGGCGGATCAGGCGTGGATATAAGCTGCAGACCTTCGAGGAAAGTTACCGTAAACTCAAAGAAATTGGAATAACGGTTGTTGTTCATGTGATCTTTGGACTTCCGGGTGAGACACCTGAAGATATGCTAAATACTATTTGTTATTTGTCGGATATTTCACCTGTTCTTGATGGCATCAAGATCCAGAACCTCCAGGTGATCAAAGGGACTGATATATGCAGGGACTACGAAGAACGAGGCGAAGAAGCTTTCCATATTATGACAATGGAGGAGTATACAGATCTTGTGGCGAAGGCGATAGCTCTTTTACCAAAAGAGACTGTAGTGCACAGGATGACAGGAGATGGGCCCCGGAGGCTACTTGTTGCGCCTCTTTGGAGCCTTGATAAAAAGAGAGTTCTCAACATGCTGACAAAGAAGACCAGAGATATTCTTGAATGAGGGAAATGATTTGAAGTATAGCGAGGTTTGCGAGGCAAAGTTCATAGAAAGACCCAACAGATTCATTGCAAGGGTGCTTCTCGAGGGAAAAGAACTGACGGTCCACGTTAAGAACACCGGAAGATGCAGGGAACTTTTGATCCCCGGCTGCACAGTGTATCTGGAAAAAGCTGCAAACCCAGAGAGGAAGACACCTTACGACCTTATTGCAGTAGAAAAGGACGGAAGGATAATCAACATAGATTCCCAGGCACCAAATGCGGTGGTAAAGGAGTGGCTTCTGGGGCTTGGTACCTATGACAAGGTACAGCCAGAGTACAAGTATGGAAATTCACGGATTGATTTCTATATGGAGAAAGGCGATGAAAGGTTTCTCATGGAGGTCAAGGGCTGTACTTTGTTCAGAGACGGAGTGGGATACTTCCCTGATGCGCCAACGGAGCGTGGAGCAAAGCATCTGAGAGAACTGACGGGAGCTCTTAAGGAAGGCTATAAGACCATAGTTGCCTTCGTGATCCAGGGAGAGGGCATCAGTGAAGTCAGGCCTAACGAAGAAACAGACCCTGAGTTCGCTAAAGCGTTTCACGAGGCAAAGAATGCAGGAGTGGAGATCCTTCACCTTCCTTGCGCCCTTTCAGCTGATGAGCTTATAATAAATGATAATATTTCAATTAAGATATAGGATAAGTATGGAATAAATATGACTAGATTTGAGACGGGCAACAGAGAAGAAGCAATTAAATATAAGTTTACGTTAAAAGAGTGTGTCTTTGGAGATGCAGCATTTTACAGAAGAGTAGCCATGGTGGCTGTTCCTATGATCATTCAGAACACCTTAAGTAACGTGGTGGGACTATTAGATAATGTCATGGTGGGGCAGCTTGGAACCAATTCCATGTCCTCGGTGGCAGTAGTGAATCAGCTTCTGTTTGTCTTTTACCTTTGCATCTGGGGATCACTGGCAGGAGCTGGAATCTTCAGCACCCAGTTTTTTGGCAAGGGTGATATGGACGGAGTGCGCTACGCCATAAGGTTTAAGCTTTTAGATGCCATTGTGATCATGGTGATTGCTGGAGTTATCTTTTTTAACTTTGGATCGAACCTGATATCCCTGTATATCACTTCTGATACGCCCCAGGCTGACCGGCTGGAGATTTTGGGACTGGCTGTAGCATACCTCAGGATCATGATGATTGGACTTATTCCTTTCAGTTTGACCCAGGTTTATGCCAGCGCCATGAGGGAGTCGGGAAAGACAACGCTTCCAATGGTGGCCAGTATGATCGCCATGGTGGTGAACTTTGTGTTCAATGTACTTCTTATCTTCGGCGTAGGGTTCTTCCCACGACTGGAGGTCAGAGGTGCGGCGATAGCAACTGTTATTTCAAGATTTGTGGAGTTTTCCATTGTACTTATTGGGGCTCACAGGCCGGGTTCACAGTATGGTTTCTTTAAGGGACTGTACCACAACTTTAAGATTCCTGTAACGCTGATATGGCCCATACTGTCCAAGTGTCTGCCCCTTCTTTGCAACGAGTTTTTGTGGAGCCTTGCCCAGGCTAGCCTTCTTCAGGCCTACTCAGTAAGAGGCGTTCACGTTATAGCAGCCATGAATATCAGTGGTACCATATCCCAGATATTCAACGAGGTATTTTTGTCCATTGGAAACTCTACGGGAATCATAGTAGGACAGGAGCTTGGGGCAGACAGGCTGGTTTCAGCCAGAAGATGTGCCTGGAGAATGGCATCATTAAGCATCATGAGCACCTTTGTAATGGGATCTCTTTTGGCTTTGGCAGCACCAATAATTCCGCAGATCTACAACACAACCCCTGAGATCAGGCATCTTGCAACCAGTTGCATTTTGGTTGTGGCAACTGCAATGCCCATAAATTCCTACGCGAATGTTTCCTATTTCACCATGAGGTCCGGTGGAAAGACAGCTATCACCTTCATATTTGACAGCTGCTTTGCCTGGGCAATTTCAGTTCCTACAGCATATATCCTCAGCAGATTTACGAATCTTCCGGCCCTGAACATCTTTATGATCGTGGCCTATTCCGAACTGCTGAAATGCATCATCGGCTTCTGCCTTGTACGAAGCGGAGTCTGGGTAAGAAACATAGTTAAGAACGCATAAAAAAGAGGCCCTTGCGTTGTTCGCATTGGGCCTCTTCACTCAACCTTAAACTATGGTTTGCTATCTTATGGAGTTACGTACTTGGCCATGATCTCCAAAAGTTCCGCCTGCTCTTCCTCAGAGAGGTTCTCCTGAGCATATTTCATAAGGCCTGCTGAATCTCCACTGGAGATGTAGGACTGAACATCTGATATAGAATCTATGCTGACGTTGTCTGCGATGATCTCGGTTACTGTATCCTTGTCCTCTTCTGACATGGAATCTACAACCTCTTTTACTACGCCGCCTTTCTGCTCAACATAAGTGTCAAGGGCTTCACTGACAATGGCCTTCTTGATAGGGTTAGCAGTAGACTTCCTGGTGACCTTTGCAGTTTCGGTAGCTTCAACTGTTGTTTCAACATCCTTTTTTATTGAATTCTTGCCTACAAGGAAGATTCCACCTATGGCAAGAATGACTGCGAGTGTTATGGCAAATGACTTAGCGGCTTTCATGTTATTATCCTTTCACATTTCTTTAATGTTGCTTTTAAGTTTTTGATATATAGTATTCTTATAACTTAAAAGATTATAGGCTTCCTTTGTGGATATGTCAAAAGAGGATCACGGATGCTTATTACAAAAAAGACAAGTAAACATCATAAAATACAGGCGCTTTTCTTTGCTATGCTGCTGCTAATTTCAACTTTATGTAGCGGATGCGGCCAGAACAATGATGCAGTAACTCAGTCAGGAACAGCCCAAGAGGTTGAGACTGTTACCAAGGACTCAAATGATCAATCCAGTGTTGCTGAAAATGCCTCTGCGAATGTAGATGGGCAGCCCGAAACAACGAGCACCACAAGTGTTCTGACTTCTGGAGACACAACGCTCACTATCACCTGCCTTAAGGCCGGGGCAGCGGATGCTTTTATTCTGATGACTGAGGATCACGTGACCATCATAGATACTGGTCTTGACAGTAAGTCTGACAGGCTTCTGAATTTTCTGAATGAACAGGGCGTCACACGAATTGACGAGATGATCATAACTCATTTCGACAAGGATCATGTAGGCGGAGCAGACCATGTGTTGGACAATTTCGAAGTTGGAACTGTTTACACAACCTATCATAGTAAGGTGTCAGACGATATCACTAACTACCTGATTGCTTTGAAAAATGCAGGCCTTCAGGAAACAGAAGTGTCTGAGGTTACATCCTTTCATGTAGGAGATATTTCTTTTACCATATATCCACCTGCCAGAAAAAAGTACTCTGAAAAGACCAGCAACAACTCTTCTATTGTAATCAAAGTGACTCTTGGAGAGAATTCCATGCTCTTTGCAGGAGATGCGGAGGCAGAGAGAATAGAAGAACTCTTGGCTACAGAAGACCTTCAGTCCACGATCCTCAAGGTCCCTCATCACGGAAGATATGCAGAAAACTCTGCAGCCCTCATCGAATATGTCAATCCTGAATATGCCATCATAACCTCAAGTAAATCAGACCCGGAAGACCAGGAGGTACTGGATATCCTCGCCCAGAACTCCGTTACTACCTATTTGACACGCGATGGCACCATTACCATAGAAATGACATCTACAGACATCACTATTACTCAGTAAGATCAAGAGATTAGGATGCTCCCACGCCATCAGAAAACTACCCTTCCAATTTCTGCCTAAAAATAGTAGAATTGTTATGCTATGGACTTATTTGAATATATGCGCGAGAGCAATATGGAAAAAGAATCTCCGCTTGCCGCCAGGATGCGCCCCAGGACCCTTGATGAGGTTGTTGGGCAGCAGCACATTATAGCCCGGGACAAGCTTCTTTATCGTGCAATTTCGGCAGATAAGCTAAGTTCCATCATTCTTTATGGACCTCCGGGGACAGGTAAGACCACCCTGGCGAAGGTCATCGCAAATACCACCAAAGCAGAATTTACACAGATCAATGCCACCATTGCCGGCAAAAAGGACATGGAAGAGGTGGTGAATAAGGCCAAGGATAACCAGGGAATGTATGGGAAGAAGACAATTCTTTTCATCGACGAGATACACCGCTTCAATAAGGGGCAGCAGGACTATCTTCTTCCATTTGTTGAGGATGGAACTGTGGTTCTTGTGGGAGCTACCACTGAGAATCCTTACTTTGAGGTGAACGGGGCGCTTATTTCCAGGTCCATTATTTTCGAACTTAAGCCACTGACCAGCGATGACATCAAGATATTGCTGAACAGGGCTGTTACAGATACAGAGCGTGGCATGGGAGCCTATAAAGCGGTTCTTGAAAAAGACGCTGAGGAGTTTTTGGCGGATATCGCTGACGGGGATGCGAGACATGCGCTGAACGCCATTGAACTGGGCATCCTCACCACAGACAGAAGTGAAGACGGGCTTATCCATATCACCAGAGAGGTGGCTCAGGAATGTATACAGAAGAAGGTCGCCAGATACGACAAGGACGGCGATAACCACTACGACACCATCTCAGCCTTTATAAAGAGCATGCGTGGTTCAGATCCTGATGCTGCGGTCTATTACCTGGCAAGGATGCTTAATGCAGGAGAGGATCCTAAATTCATAGTAAGGCGTATGATGGTCTGTGCCTCAGAGGATGTGGGAAATGCAGATCCTCAGGCGCTTCAGGTAGCAGTGGCAGCATCTCTTGCAGTTGAGAGGCTCGGAATGCCGGAAGCCCGGATAACACTGGCCCAGGCAGCTTCCTATATCGCTACGGCGCCAAAGAGCAACGCATCCATTGTTGCCATAGACGACGCCCTTGCTACAGTGAGGGAGACGGGAAATCTCCCAATCCCGCCACATCTTCAGGATGCTCACTATAAGTCAGCAGCAAAGCTTGGCCATGGAATCGGCTACAAATATGCACATGACTACCCTGACAACTATGTGAAGCAGCAATATCTGCCCTACGAGCTCAATGGAAAAGAGTTCTACAGCCCTTCGGGGAATGGCTATGAAGTCAGGATCAAGGAGCATATGAAAAGACTCCGTGAAAGAGATCAATAATAAAGCGCTTTGTCTATTTTTATGAGGGATAAATGGAAAACAAGAAACGCAAAAGATATACAGGCAAGAAGGCACGCCACAACAGAAGAGTAGTCATATACGCCGGTGCCGGTGCTCTGGCTTCCCTGATACTGGTGGGAACGCTGGTGACCTGGCTCCTTATTAGCAGCAAGAACAACGCTGTGTCTCAGGAGCAAACTGCCACCCAGGAAGAGCAGGAGGCAATTTTTGAGGCTTCTTTGGAGGCTGAAGAGGAGAAGAACTCCGAATATATCAGCGCCGACACCATTGACGCCATTATAGCAGCAGGAAAAGAGGTATCGAAAGCTCTTTCTATGCGTCCTGCCATGGTGGATATGACTCCTGAAAACACAGCAGAGTTTGCCACAATCGAGAGCAGGATCGTGGATTCCTCCAGGGTGCAGATCTCTGTAAAGTCCGAGGGAATTCCAAAGAGTGACGACAAGTACTACTACCTTTTTGAAGAAGCTACCTACGAGGACTCTCTTTCTGAAGACAGTGAGCCCATTGCCAAGATATATAAGAGTGATGATACCTCTTTTAGCCTGGATCTTAATAAGGGTACAGCAAACTCTAGGCTGTTTTCCAAGTTCCAGGTCGCAGTTAAGCTAAATGACGAGTATGTCACCGTCAGCCATGCCAAGTACATCACTAACCCTGAGGCCTGCGCAGGCTACTGCTACGCAGGAATGCCACATGATTCCATTAAGGGAATACTTCCGGATCCTCTGCGTATCAATGAGCTTTCTGAGCTTGGCTGCGAGTACGCTACCTACAATATTCCCTTAAGTCACATCCTTGTTACTTCCGGGGGAATCCCTTATACCTACGGGGGAGTTACCTATCATTTCAACTCTCAGATCATGAACGATTATGACAATCTGTTCAAGCGTCTCAACCACATGGGTATTGATGTTGCGGCAATCGTGCTTAACAATGCCAGCACCTCCACATATCCCGAGTTTACTCATCCAAGCGCAAGAAGCGGCTCTACAGCGCCCTATTACATGTTCAACGCTGCGGAAGACAGAGGCGTCAAGGCTATTGCAGCTGTTGGAAGCTTTTTGGCAAATCGATACTCAGGATCAGGTCATGGCAATGTAAGTATGTGGATTTTTGCCAATGAAGTTAATGCCAGACGAGAGTATAATTACATGAAATACACGGATGTAAACACCTACACCATCGCCTTTACCAGGGCCTTCAGGGTGTTCTACAACTCCGTCGTTAGCCAGAATTCAGCAGCCAAGGTTTACATGTCCGTGGACCAGCGCTGGACCTATAATACCGAGAAGACAGGAGATTATGATGCAAAAGACCTTTTGGACATCTTTGCAAAATCCCTGTCGGAGTATGGCAACATTGACTGGGGCCTGGCTGCCCACCCATACTCGTTCCCTAACGGTAATACAGCTTTTTGGAAGTCCTCAAAGTATGTAAATCACACAGAATCTACACCTTGCATCACCATGGATAACATAGAGGTTCTGACAAATTACATGAAAAAGGACTTTATGCTTGATACATCAGGAAATGTAAGATCCATCATTCTTAGTGAGATCGGTTATTCTTCAACCTCCGGTCAGGCTCTCCAGGCAGCAGCCTTTGCCTATGCCTACGTGAAGATGGAGCAGAACGGCTATATTGATGCCCTTATGCTCTCAAGGCAGACGGATGCGGCAGACGAGATAGCGGCTCTTGGCCTTGCTCTGGGACTTCAGACCACCGGTGGCAGTAAGAAACAGATCTGGAATACCTTCAAATACATCGACACAGACAAAAGAAGCGAAGCAATATCTTTTGCCTATGATATAGTTGGGAAGACCTTTTAGTTCGTAGTGGAGGAGTAAAGTAATGACAAACGCAGAGAAAGCACTGAAGCTTCATGAAGAGTGGCAGGGGAAGCTGCTCACAACATCCAAGGCACCGGTCAAGACCAGAGAAGACCTGGCACTGGCCTACACCCCCGGAGTTGCAGAGCCCTGTAAGCTTATAGCACAGGATAAAGAGCTTGCCTACAAATACACTATTAAGTCCAACACAATTGCAGTTGTTTCTGACGGAAGCGCTGTTCTTGGACTTGGAAACATCGGTCCTTATGCAGCAATGCCTGTTATGGAGGGCAAGGCAGTTCTCTTCAAGGAGTTTGGCGGAGTCAACGCAGTGCCTATCTGCTTAGATACTCAGGACACTGAGGAGATCATCAAGGCTGTGACTTATCTTGCTCCCGGCTTTGGCGGCATCAACCTGGAGGATATTTCAGCTCCAAGATGCTTTGAGATCGAGGAGAGGTTAAAAGAGATACTGGACATTCCCGTGTTCCATGACGACCAGCACGGTACAGCCATTGTTGTCCTGGCAGGAATCATCAACGGACTTAAGGTTGTTGGCAAGAAGAAAGAGGACTGCAAGGTAGTTGTAAACGGAGCAGGAAGCGCAGGAATCGCTATTACAAGACTTCTTTTGACCTATGGCTTTAAGAACGTGACCATGTGCGATAAATCCGGAATCCTTCATAAGAACTCCGAGGACCTTAACTGGATGCAAAAGAAGATGATGGATGTGACAAATCCTGACCAGCTCACAGGTTCCCTGGCTGATGCCCTTAAGGGAGCAGATGTCTTCGTAGGTGTTTCAGCACCTGGAATTGTTACAAAGGAAATGGCTTCCCAGATGAATAAGGATGCAATCATGTTCGCCATGGCCAATCCAGTTCCTGAGATCATGCCTGACCTGGCAAAGGAAGCAGGAGTAAGAGTCATCGGAACAGGCAGAAGCGATTTCCCTAACCAGGTCAATAACGTTCTTGTTTTCCCAGGTATCTTCAAGGGTGCGCTGGAAGCAAGGGCTAAACAGATAACAGATGATATGAAACTGGCTGCAGCGGTGGCACTGGCTTCACTGGTCCCCGAGGAGGAGCTTAGCGATACGAACATCCTTCCTGAGGCCTTTGATCCAAGAGTTGCAGATGTAATAAGCGCCGCTGTAAAGGCACACGTAGTAGATTGATTGGAGTAATTTTAAATTGAGTTCCCAGTACCTGACCCTTTATAAGATGATAGTTCTGTACATGCTAAAGCGCAGCGATGTACCTCTTTCCAAGTCCCAGATCTATGATTTTATCCTGGAAAAAGAGTATACGAATTTCTTGACGCTGCAGGAGGTATTCAGTGAACTTGCCTCCCAGTCCCTTATCAGCGAAAAGACCATGGCTAACAGAACATATCTTGAGATTACCGATGAAGGTGCCCAGACCTTAGAGTTTTTCGGCAACAGGATAAATCCTTCCATCAGGCAGCAGGTGGATGAGTACATGGAAGCAAATAGCATCAGGATCCGCAATGAAGCTGCTATTCAGGGAAATTACAGGAAGACCGGTGAGAATGAGTATCTGGTACACCTGACAGCCATAGAAAACGGCCAGAGCATCTTGGAGCTTAAGATACCGGTTCCCACTGAGGAGATGGCTCAGAAGATGATGGACGAGTGGAAGGTCAAGAACCAGGACATTTATCAGTATCTCTTTTCCCAGCTCCTGTGATGATAATGCTTGAATGATATACGGATTGCTCCACTTCGTTCCCGCAATCCTACAAACATTCGAAATCCGGCATATCTGCCTACTTTCTCATGTTTGTTCGGATCATTAAATAGAACCCCTTAACATACAAGTATGTTAAGGGGTTCTATTTATGATACCTATATCATTCAAGCTGCTGACGAGAATCGAACTCGTGACCTCCGCACTACCAATGCGACGCACTACCGACTGTGCTACAACAGCTTGCTATGTCTTTCGACAGTCGCAAAGATTATTATAGCGGGGTGACTAGGGTTTGTCAACGTTATTTGTTTACGCAGTTGTAACTAAAAAGAAACCCTCGGATCAATTGATCTGAGGGTTTTGATATTTAAACCTGTGAGATAACGGACATGTAATAGGAATAAAGATTCCTGTAAGTGTCTGAATTGTAGTGAAGGCCATCGTTTGAACTAAAGCCTGTCTGGCTCAGGTATGAATAACCATCAATCCATTGAACTCTTGGATCCAGCTCTGCCTGCATCTTGGCATTGAAGCTTTCAATCTGAGCATTGGATACGGAAGCACTGCTTCCTACAGGAGTAACAGCGGCGTAGTAAACGGTAATGCCGGCCTCTGTCCAGGCATCGATGTTGCTGTTAATGAGCTTTATATACTTGCTGGCATTGGCAAGATCATTAACACCGAAGTTGATGATCATTGTAGTGCCGTTTCCGGCGTAGTGAGGAATCTCAGAAAGAGCGGTGTTCTGGAACCAGCTGTAGCCTTCGCCAACCTTGGCGATATAGGCCTTATCTGAGGAACCAACAGCCATCTGCATCTGTACTGTTCTTGAATCTCCCACGAAAACATAAGGTGTTCCGGGAAGTTCAGATACTATGTAGTCTGCCATGATAAAAGCAGTGGTATCGTCGTAGGAAACCTCGTACCAGCCATTATCTGTCTCGCCTGTAACCTGTGTCTCTGATCCCCAGCGGAGCTTACCAAGCTTGTCATAGTCGGTTCCCGCTCCGGATCTGACATTGACAGTATCGCTGGTGTACATTGTTACTGGAGTCTCATACTCAGTCACGGTAAATACTGTGTGAAGAATGTCGAGATTAGTCGAATTCTCTTTTGACGAAACACTTACAGTATCTGCCTCCTCTTCGTCGATCATAGCCACAGCCTCTGTGGTGGCACTCTCAATAGAGGACGCCATGGTATCAATGACCTCAAGACTGGAAAAAGAGCTGCTGGAAACAATCTGACTGTCTCTGTCTATTCCTGCGCAGACACCTGCTACAATGCAAAAGACTCCTGCGAAACTGGATAGCAATATTAAGTTACTTATATTAATATCTCTTTTTCTCATTGCGTTAAAATTTTACATTAGCCGTAATAATATGTCAAATCGGCGTCAAATTGGCGAAAAAATCCATTTTGTTGACTAAGAGGGGATGAAAACATATAATGTTCTTCAGATGTAAGATAGGGTATCTTGCATAATAGAAAGAGAGGCTTTTTATTAAATGTATACAATAACTGATCTTTATGATCTGGATCACACTCTTGCCGGGGATTATCTTAGGCAGTTTACGTACCCTTGGGAAGCATTAAAGGGAATCAAAGATCTTATCCTGGAGCTGGGACCAAAGCTTGGGGATGACTATACAGAAGTTAAGGAGAATGTCTGGGTTCATAAGAGCGCTACTGTTTTTGAGAGCGCATATCTTGGAAGCCCTTGTATCATTGGACCAAATACTGAGGTTCGTCATGGGGCATTTATCCGTGGCAGCGCTCTTGTTGGTGCAGACTGTGTAGTAGGTAACAGCGTTGAGCTTAAGAATGTTATTTTGTTCGATCATGTTCAGACTCCTCATTATAACTATGTTGGAGACAGTATTCTTGGCTACTACTCACACATGGGAGCAGGCTCCATTACTTCTAATGTAAAGAGTGATAAGAAGCTTGTAGTTGTCCACAATGGAACTGAGAATATTGAGACCGGCATAAAGAAGTTTGGTGCAATGCTTGGAGATCATGTTGAGGTTGGTTGCAACAGCGTTTGCAATCCGGGAACCGTTATTGGCCGTAATTCCAATGTTTATCCTACATCCTGCGTAAGGGGTGTCGTTCCTGAGAATTCAATATATAAGAACAATGGAGAGATCATCCACAAGGAGGAGAGATAAATGGGCAAGTATTTCGGAACAGACGGATTCAGAGGAGAGGCTAACAAAAATCTGTCCTTTGAGCATGCAGTTCAGATAGGAAGGTATCTTGGCTGGTACTATGGTGCAAACCATGGCAAGAAGGCTAAGGTAGTTATAGGAAAAGACACAAGAAGAAGCAGCTACATGTTTGAGTATGCTCTCTGCACAGGTCTTATGGCCAGCGGAGCTGATGCATATATCATGCACGTTACAACTACTCCTTCAGTTGCATATATCACAAGAGTTGATGATTTTGACTGCGGAATCATGATCTCTGCATCTCACAATCCATTCTATGATAACGGCATAAAGCTCTTTAACGGCAATGGCGAGAAGATGGATGAGGAGACAATCCTCAGAGTTGAGGATTACATTGATGGTAAGATTGAGATACCTGTAGCAGAAAGAGCTGAGATTGGTAGAACAGTTGACTACGTGGCAGGAAGAAATCGCTACGTGGGTTACCTTATTTCAAACTCCAAGTCCAGCTTTAAGGATAAAAAGATCGGTCTTGACTGCGCTAATGGTGCTTCATGGCAGATCGCAAAGGCTGTGTTTGATGCTCTTGGTGCAAAGACTTACGTTATCAACAACAATCCTGATGGCCTTAACATCAATACAGACTGCGGATCCACACACATTGAGCATCTGCAGAAGTTTGTAGTTGAGAAAGGCCTTGATGTTGGTTTTGCCTATGATGGTGATGCTGACAGATGCCTTGCTGTTGATGAGAACGGAAAGATCCTTACAGGTGATCATATCATCTACATCTGCGGACGTTACCTTAAGGAAATCGGCGCCCTTAGCAATAACAAGGTTGTTACAACCGTAATGAGTAACTTCGGCCTTTACAAGGCTCTTGATAAAGTTGGTATCGAATACGAGAAGACTGCTGTTGGTGATAAGTACGTGTACGAGAACATGGTAACTTATGGCCATCGTGTGGGCGGAGAACAGTCCGGACACATCATCTTCACCAAGTATGCTACAACCGGTGACGGAATCCTTACCAGCCTTATGCTGATGGAAGTAATGCTTGCAAAAGAGAAGCCTATGAGCGAGCTGGCAGCGCCTGTTGTATTCTATCCTCAGGTTCTTAAGAACGTCAGAGTAAAGAGCAAGCCTGAAGCACAGAACGATCCTGATGTTCAGAAGGCTGTTGAAGAGGTGGCAGAGGCTCTTGGAGATACAGGACGTATCCTCGTAAGAGAGTCAGGTACGGAGCCACTTATCCGTGTAATGGTAGAAGCTGAAACTGATGAGATCTGCGAGAAGTATGTTGATCAGGTAATTGATGTTATCCGTGCAAAGGGA
>JAEEGL016698933.1_pt1 | contig 17072 bp, 14 predicted proteins | sample 9134231 | NCBI WGS metagenome assembly JAEEGL01 (sample SAMN16246548, study PRJNA631951) | gut metagenome | biome: gut microbiome; feature: rumen; material: fiber-attached | host: Bos | place: Iran: Karaj | collected 2018-10
CCTGACCGACCCCAGCGGTTCGCGCCGCTTCATCTGTGTGCTGGTTGACGGCAACATCGACTTCCAGACACCCGTCTATCACGACCAGCTGTATGCCCAGCTGCTGCAGGAGATACAGGACGGCGAGCGTTACTGGCTGACTAAGGACGAAGAGCAGGAACTGATGGAACACAACCGCCAGTTCCAGCAGCTGAACGGACTCGGCGAAATGTTGCTAAGCCTCATCCATCGTGCGCAGCCCGGCGACGACGCAGCCCGCTGGATGACGCTCAAAGAGCTGTCGGCCCTGCTCAAGCAGCACTTCAGAGGCTACAAGGAAGAAGCCTCGTCGCTTCAGAAAATAGGCAATTTCCTGAACCGTCCGGAGTACAAGTTCGAGTCGAAACGGCTGGCTTCCGGCATCCTATATTTGGTGAAATTGCGGGAATAAGCCCCAAAAGTTTGGTCGTTCGGAAGAAAATGCGTACCTTTGCATACATAAATACAACGAAAGTACTATGGGGTTGTACATCAATATTGGCAATGAAGGCTTTGCTTCGGCCCGCAACAGCGAATATGTTGACAAGTCGGCACTCATAAGAGCCGTTAACAGCACACTCAACACAGAACGTCGCTTTAGTTGTGTGACGCGATGCCGTCGCTTTGGAAAATCGATGGCTGCAAAAATGCTATGCGCCTACTATGACCAGTCGTGTGACTCACGCCACCTGTTTGAAGACTTGGAGATTGCCAAGGACAGCACTTTCGAGCAACACCTAAACAAATATCCTGTCATCTACTTGGACATAACCGAGTTCGTCACTCGGTTCAAGGATGAGAGTATTGTTCAGCAGATACAAGAGCGTGTGACGACAGATATTCGAATGACATATCCTGACATACCCGTCATTTCCGGGGATGACCTGATGGATACACTTGTAAGAACCTATAGTCAGACCAAGCAGAAGTTTATATTCATCATTGACGAGTGGGATGCCATCTGCAGGGAGTTCAACTCTGGAACGAAAGAGATGGACGCCTATGTCAACTGGCTGCGGCGTATGTTTAAGACAACCCAGGCCAATTCTGTTTTTGCCGCTGTCTATTTAACTGGCATCTTGCCCATCAAGAAGTACCAAACGGAGTCGGCCTTGAACAATTTCACGGAATACTCAATGGTGGAACCCTTTGATATGGGACGCTTTTTCGGTTTCACCAAGGACGAGGTCAGAGTACTGGCCGACAAACATGGAATGGATTTCTACGAACTGGAGCAATGGTATGACGGTTACCAAATAGGTAATCAGCCGTCAATGTTCAACCCGAACTCCGTCATGATGGCCATCAGAAGCAGACGCTGCCGCAGCTTTTGGGCAAAGACAGGGGCATACGATGCCGTCGCTTCATATATCCAAATGAATTACGAGGGCCTGAAGGACGATATTATTAAAATGATTGGCGGAGGCCGGTGCCCTGTTGACCCCACAGGCTTCCAGAACGACATGTCAATCATCCGCAGCAAAGACGACGTGCTGACAGTGCTCATACACTTAGGCTATTTGGCCTACGACTGGGACACCAGCGAATGTTACATACCCAACCATGAGGTGGCTGGCGAGATGATCAATGCTGTCAAAAGCAATCGCTGGGACGTTGTGGTCAATGCACTTGAAAAGTCCAAGCAACTGCTGCAAGCAGTTCTTGACGGCGATGCCGATACCGTTGCACAGGGAATGGATGCAGTACACGACGAGAACACCAGCATTCTGAGCTATAATGACGAGAACTCGCTGGCTTGTGTGCTGAGTCTTGCCTTCTATGCCGCTCGTAACAATTACATCATCCATCGCGAGCTGGCAACAGGTAAAGGTTTTGCCGACTTGGTGCTGATACCTCGCAAGCATGTCGATTTACCTGCAATCATTCTTGAACTGAAATACAACAAAGACGCCGATGCAGCCATTGCACAGATCAAGCGCAAGAACTATCCCGCCAAAGTTGCCCAATACACCGACAACCTGTTGCTTGTAGGCATCAACTATGACCGTGAGACGAAAAAGCATGAATGTCAGATAGAGTCATACACAGATTATCATTCTATATGAAAAAGATAGCAACAATACTGACTGTATTCAATCGACGGGAGAAGACTCTTTCCTGTCTGCAACACCTGTATGAAGCTTTAGAAGCATATAACCAGTCGGCTTCCGACGGCGTGACATTGTCTGTATTCCTGACAGACGACGGCTGTACCGACGGTACTGCCGATGCCATCAGAAGTACTTTCCCCGACAAAGACATCCATATCGTCCAAGGTACTGGCAGCTTGTTCTGGGCTGGCGGCATGCGACTCGCCTGGCAAACAGCCATCGACAGTGGTACAGCGTGGGACTACTACCTGTTGCTGAATGATGACACCAATATATATAATAATGTATTTGAGGAACTATTTGAAGCCGATGAATATGGTTATAGACAGACCGGGAAGCACGGACTATCATCTGGCATCACCTGTCAGCCGGGAAAACAAAATGAAATCACTTACGGAGGAATAAAATTCTTAAGTAAAACTAAAGGTCGTTACCAACTAGCGAAACAAACAGGAACTCCGCAGTCAGTTGATTCAACTCATGCAAACATTCTTCTGATTCACAATGAAGTAGTGGCAACAATAGGCATCTTTTATGAAGGCTATAGGCATGGTGGAGCCGACGTGGATTATGCAATGACATGTAATCGCCATCGTTTTCCAGTATACATTACGGCCCATATTTGTGGTGAGTGTGAGTTTGACCACGACTCAGATAAAGGGGAAATAGAACGACTTATGGAAATGACGCTTGCAGAAAGAAAGGCATATGTAAACTCCCCTATTCACTCTGACCATGATTACCTTCTACGTGTCCGTCGAAACCAGCCATTGCGTTTTCCTTTAACATGGTTAATACGTACTATACGTCTGTACCTGCCTGGACTATATTACAAAATCTCAAGTTTGAGAGGATTGTATAAATAAATATTGTATTATCCTCATAAACAAATACCCATTTCCAATAATTATTATCTTTGAAAGCATATTCGAGAAATGAAAAAAATTATGTTGGTTTTTGGAACCCGACCAGAAGCTATAAAGATGGCACCTTTAGTTATTGAACTAAAAAAGAATGATACAGATTTTAAGACGATTGTCTGTGTCACAGGGCAGCATAGGGAAATGCTCGATCAAGTGCTTGACATATTTGGTATCAAGCCAGACTATGATTTGAATATCATGAGGCAAGGGCAGGATCTTTACGACATTACTGCCCGAGTATTGGCAGGAATGCGTGATGTACTGAATGACTGCAAGCCTGACGTGGTGCTAGTACATGGTGACACCACCACATCAACAGCTGCTGCATTAGCATCCTTTTATCAGCAAATTCCCGTTGGTCACGTGGAAGCAGGATTGCGTACTCATAACATTTATAGTCCCTGGCCTGAAGAGATGAACCGTCAATTAACTGCGCGAATTACTACCTATAATTTTGCTCCCACGCCATTATCGGAGAAAAATTTAAGAGAGGAAAATGTCCAAGGCAAAACTTTCGTAACTGGGAATACAGTAATAGATGCACTGCATATAGTGGTGGAAAAACTAAAGACAGATAAAGCACTTGCCTGTAAACAGACGAACGCTTTAGCTAATGCAGGCTATAACGTGAACCGAGTTGATTTCGGCAAGAAATTAGTGCTCATTACAGGCCATCGCCGTGAAAATTTCGGCGAAGGTTTCATTCGCATGGTGACAGCTATGAAAGACTTGTCGATGAAATATCACGACGTAGATTTTGTCTATCCTATGCATCTAAACCCTAATGTACGAAAACCCATTCGTCAGGTTTTTGGACAAGACCTGACGATCTATCCTAATTTCTTCTTCATCGAACCACTCCAATATTTAGAATTCGTCTTCTTGATGGAAAAATCGACAATAGTGCTCACGGACAGCGGTGGTATTCAGGAGGAGGCTCCAGGATTAGGAAAACCCGTGCTTGTGATGCGCGATACAACTGAACGGCCAGAGGCCCTTGAATCAGGTACAGTACATCTTGTCGGCACCGACTACAATAGAATAGTGACAGAAGTGAGCACACTGCTCGATGACGATGAGGCATATAAGAAAATGAGCCATGCCATTAACCCCTACGGAGACGGAATGGCTTGTAAAAGAATTGTTGAACTATTAAAATAGCACTTTATTTATTGATTTATGAGAATTGGACTCCTACTTCCGCTAAACATTTCATTTGCGCCTTATTTAAGGATATACACATCCATACTTGACCAACTACCATATGTAGAGTATGACATAATATATCCTGACAAAAAAGGCCTTAACGAACCAGCCAAATATCGCTTTGATCTAAGAATCGAAGACACAGAGGGAAAACTTAAAAAAATGTTATATTACTGGCGCTATTCACATTTCATTGTGCGAATACTCAAGAAAGAAAAATATGACAAGCTCATTGTTTTCGGCCAACAGGTGGCTATTTTTATCTATCGTTTTCTAAATAGAGAGTACAAAGGTCGCTATATTATGGACTATCGCGATTTGGGTTTAGACCAGGTATTCAAATGGGCATTCAGAAGTGTCCTTCAGTCATGTGAATACATTGTCTTATCGTCCCCTGGTTTCATGAAGTATCTTCCAGAACGTAATGATTATGTGCTAAGCCATAACTTTGATGTCAACATTCTTCTCAAATCACTTGCTGACAGGAAAACACAACCTTACATATTAACCAAGCAAGATGGAAAAATCAACGTGTTAACGATAGGTAGTATTCGAGACTATGAGCAAAATTCGTCCGTGATTGCAGCTTTGGCAAACAACAGTAACTTTCACATAACTTTTGCTGGTCGTGGAGATGCAGTTGCAAATCTGGAAACTTTTGCAAAAGACAGGAATGTAAAGAATATTATCTTCACAGGCTATTACGACAAAAGCAGCGAACCAGAAATTATCAGCAAGTCCACATTCCTTAATATATTCTATCCACTCAGGCCGACACACGAAACTGCCATATCCAACCGTTTTTACAATTCACTGATGTTCCGCAAACCTATGATTACTACAATCGGCACTATTCAAGGAGATTACACAGAGAAATATGGACTTGGAATAGCCATAGAAAACACTGTCAATCTGGCAGAACAATTAACAGATTACTATAACCATTTTGACTCCATGAAATTCGAAGAGCAGCGATCATTATTGCTCAATAAGTTCAAAAAAGACTATGACCGTTTTGAGCAAACAGTAAAATTATTTGCATCATGTTAAGAATTACCGGAGACATCAATCTGACAGACGGCTATTTCGACACTGGCATTGGCACGGGTAGCCTTATAAAACATGGCATGAACCCATTCCAACACATTAGCCAGACAGAAGACGACTACTGGATTGGCAATATGGAGTACGTATGTGCCAGCAGTTCTGACAACATAGGGTTGGCTGCAAAGCAGTTCATAATTGCACCACAACAATTGGAACACATCAGGCACTTTAACCTGTATGGTATTGCCAACAACCACGTGATGCAGCATGGCAGTGAAGCCTATCAAGAGATGCAAGCATACCTGAAAAGCAAGGGGGTTGCCTATGCAGGTAGTAACGACAAGCATACCCATGAGTTTTCTCATCAGTGCAAACAAGTTTCTGTCACTGCATTATGCATGAGACCTGACAATTTTACAGATAAACCACTGTACTGGCATCTACCTGAATACAATGAGATGGAACAAGAGTTACGCAATCAGCGGCATTGCGATTTCCGCATTGTTTTCATTCACTGGGGCAACGAATTCATCAATTATCCATACATTGACCAAAAACAACTTGCTCACTATCTCATAGACTGTGGGGCAAACCTCGTCGTAGGCATGCATCCTCACGTGCTACAAGGCTACGAACGCTACAAGGAAGGCACTATATTCTATTCCTTAGGCAACTTCGTTTTCAACATGCCATGGGAACCTACCAAATATTCTATCGTTGTCAATGTGAACTTGAAAGAAGAACCCCATATCAGCTACGACTACGTGCATATTGGCAAAGACTACTGTCCGAGGCTCGTAAAAAGTGTTCCAAAAAACTATTGCATGGAACATTTGAACACGCTACTCAACATTAACGAAGAAAACGAGAAATACTATCGGAAAGTAGCAACCTTTAACCATCAGTATCAACAAGTAAACCGCAGACAGACACTTGCCAACTTCCTAAAAATGAAACATAGTGATGCCTGGGGCATTTTAAAAGACTTTGTGAATCGCAAATTGGGCTAATTATTTTGTAATTTAAAATAAAAGCAGTACCTTTGCAGCTAAAACAATAATAGAAAAGAAAATGTTTCACCCTACACTTAGCAAAAAAGGAAGAATACTATTGGCTCCCATCATCAGATTCACAGAGTTTATGGGTAACCATTTCCCCGTTACATTGGTGAAGTTGAGATATTACGCACAATTCAGAAAGAGACTAAACCTGAAAAACCCCCAGGACATCAATGAGAAAATACTATGGGCAAAGCTATATTCCGACACATCGCGTTGGACGGAACTGGCAGACAAATACAAAGTCCGGCAATATGTGGAACAGTTAGGTTTGAGCGAGCATCTGGTGAAACTTTATGCCGTATGGGCAAGTATTGATGAAGTAGACTTTAACACTCTGCCTGAGACTTTCATCCTGAAAGCTAACAACGGCGACGGCAAAGGTACAAACAAAATCATTAAGGAAAAAAGTAAAATAACTGTCGAAGAACGGCAGCAACTCCTTAAGACTATGGACGGATGGCTTAAGCGAAAAAACATTGGTGCATTACATTCCGAGCCACAGTACAAAGGCATACCACCTCGTGTCATTGCCGAAGAAGTGCTACCTCTACCCAAAGGAGCAACATCATTAACCGACTATAAAATATGGTGTTTTTATGGGAAAGCATACTATATCTGGAAGTGTTCTGACCGCAGTGATAGTGGAAACAGTGCACACGTACTAACATACGACCGTGATTGGAATGCTCATCCTGAGTTTTCTGTTTTCAATTCAGACTACTTGCAGGGTGACCCCATGCCCAGACCAAAGAACCTGGAAAAGATGCTGACAATTGCAGAAAAACTATCTGCAGGTTTCCCTGAACTGCGCGTAGACCTTTACAACATAGAACCAGAAAAAGAAGACGGCCGCATTTATTTCGGAGAACTAACCTTTACTTCACAAGGTGGCTTAATGCCTTTCTATACTCCGGAATTTCTGTTACATTTAGGCAAACAGTTCAGCATTGACGACTTCCCGAAGAAATAGACTCAGACGCCTCTATTTCCTCTGATAGACACGCACCCAATCAATACGTGTCTCATAAGTTGTGTTTATTTCCGAGACTCCAAAGAGGCTCTGATTCAACAGAATGAAAAAAGGCTCATCGAACGTCCATTGTCCTTCAGCCACTTGTTGTTCATCATCAGAACGATGATAAACACCTACCGTCTTCCCGTCTACCGTCCAGCGCAGGTAGTCCTCTGTCCACTCCAATCCATAGACATGCCATTTGGTTACCGACAGTTCTTCAGAGAACTGGTTCTTTGGATCTTTCTTCTTAAGTGTAAATGTCTGGTGAGTATGAGCAGTATGAAGAACCATACCCTTTTTGCCAAACGTTTCCATTATATCAATTTCACCATAACGAAATTTCTTGCCTTTCGTAGCCACAAAAAGCCAGAAAGCTGGCGAATTCCATTCTTTAAAGTTGGTCTTCATTCGTGCTTCTATTTTTCCATACTTAAATGAATAAGTATGTCTCGTATCAACAGCACCTGTTAATATTTTTGCTGTATCCGATTTATCCCATTTATTAGGTATTGCCCTGCAAACCAAACTCCCATTACTAATGAAAGTCACCTTGGGAGAATTACTCACCCATCTTTTCCACCTTACATTACCATCGCGAGCAGGGACTCTCCATTTAGTAGTATCCGGCCTGCTGCCGTTCTTTTGGTTGAATTCGTCGCTGAACACCAACTGCCACTTCCCGTCCTGCAGAGGTGAACGGACATACGACACATCGGCCATAAAAAAAGCTGACAGTATCAAACAAAATACATATTTCATCTCAATATCTCCAAACCATCTTTCAATTCTGCCACAAAAGTACAAACTTTTTTCAAAATGTGCAAATAATTAGTAGATAATCAGTAAACATTAAATACTTTCACTCAAAATTTGCACAAATCAAATAAAATGTGTAACTTTGCATGATTTTTTGCAAAGATTATATACTTTTACAGATAATTCTACGTTATTTAAGTAATGAAGAACCTACACAAAGTATCCATATTGTGCCCTGTCTATAATGAGGAGAAATATATTGACAGGTGCATAACATCCATCATAGAGCAAGACTATCCTCAAGATAGCCTTGAAATACTATTTATTGACGGACGCAGTTCCGACCGCACCAGGGAAATCATTGAGCAATATGCAAAAGAGTATAACAACATTCGTCTGCTCGACAATCCGCAACAGATTGTGCCCTACGCATTGAACAAGGGATTGGAAGAGTCAACAGGTGAAGTGATTATGCGAATTGACGGCCATTGCACCTATCCCACAAACTATGTCTCGGAACTGGTAAAGTATCTATACAAACTGAATGCAGATAATGTCGGTGGCGTTTGGAACACTCAGCCAGCCAAGAATACTGCAATATGTCACGCCATTGCATTCGCATCTTCCCACCCCTTTGGCGTAGGAGGTTCCATGCACAAAATTGGGACTACAGAAATCATTGAGACTGACACGGTACCCTTTGGCTGCTACAAGCGCGAAGTGTTTGAGAAGACGGGGAAATTCGACACCGACCTGATACGCAACCAGGATGACGAGTTTAATGGGCGCCTAATTAACATGGGGGGCAAGATATTCCTAATTCCACAGGTCATCATCAACTATACAGCACGCGACTCTCTTTGCAAAATGCGAAAGATGTATTATCAATATGGACTGTACAAGCCTTTAGTGAATAAAAAGTTAGGAGCACCTGCCACTATCCGCCAGTTTTTCCCGTTGCTGTTCCTGATAGGTCTTGTTGCAGGTGCCATACTCAGCATATTCTCAAAATGGATACTCTTTGCGTATTTGAGCGTTCTTCTGCTCTACCTACTCATCGGAACCGTAGTAGGATGTATGGGAGCCATTCGTATGCATCAGCCCATACTTGCTTTCATCATGCCATACGTATTCCTGAATATTCATCTGAGCTATGGATTCGGCTATCTGCGCGGAATCATCAAAATAATCCTAAAGAGACCATTTAACGCCCAATCAAATCGATAATTATGAAAATACCATTCTCACCCCCCGATATTACAGAGCAGGAAGCCGACGAGGTACGTGCGGCCATGCTTTCCGGATGGATTACCACCGGACCACGCACCAAGCAGCTGGAGCGCGAAATCGCAGACTATTGCGGTGTAAACAAGGCGGTATGCCTGAACTCTGCTACAGCATGTCTGGAATCTATCCTGCGGCTGTTGGGCATAGGCCCTGGCGACGAGGTGATTACATCAGCCTATACCTACACGGCATCGGCCAGTGTAGTATGCCACATAGGGGCTACCCTCCGGCTGGTGGACACCCAGAAAGACTCATACGAGATGGACTACGACAAACTGGCCGACACCATCAATGAGCATACAAAAGCAGTGATTCCCGTCGATCTGGGAGGTATCCCATGCGACTACGACAAGGTAATGGCAGCCGTAGAGAGCAAGCGTCACCTGTTCCATCCCTCCAACGACTTACAGAAGGCCATCGGACGTGTGGCCGTGACGGCAGATTCCGCCCATGCCTTCGGTGCCAAGTGGAAAGGAAAGATGATTGGTTCGATAGCAGACTTCACGTCGTTCAGCTTTCACGCTGTCAAGAACTTCACCACGGCAGAGGGCGGTGCGCTGACCTGGCGCAACATCGACGGCATCGATGATGAAAAGACCTACAAGGAGTTCCAGCTGATGTCATTGCACGGACAGAGCAAGGATGCATTGGCTAAGACACAATTAGGCGCATGGGAATACGATGTTGTCTACCCGGCATACAAATGCAACATGACCGACATCATGGCAGCCATCGGACTCATCCAGATGAAGCGCTACCCCGGCATCCTGGCAAGACGACGCAAGATGATAGAACACTACGACGAGGCCCTGAAGGACTGCAACATACAAGTGCGCGACCACTATAACGACACATATACCTCGTCTGGCCACCTCTATCAGGTACGTCTGTTAGGAAAAGATGCCACCTACCGCAACGAAGTCATCACCGAGATGGCACGCAGGGATATTGCCACCAATGTTCACTTCAAGCCGCTGCCAATGATGACAGCATACAGGAATATAGGTTTCGACATCAAGGACTATCCCAATGCCTACAACCAGTTTGCCAACGAGATAACGCTGCCCCTGCATACGAAACTGACAGACGAGCAAATAGACTATATCATTACCAACTTTAAAGAAGTCATACGTTGATTCGGTTCTTTGACATATTATTCTCTTCCGTTGGACTGTTGATATTATCACCGGTTTTCCTAATCCTATATATATTAATAAGGTTAGAGAGCAGAGGAGGAGGGTTTTATGTACAGGAGCGTATCGGAAAAGACGGTGTACCATTCGGACTGTATAAATTCAGGTCTATGCGCACTGGCTCTGACAAGAAAGGACTGATTACCGTCGGGGAACGTGACGAGCGCATCACACGACTGGGATACTTTATCCGCCGCTATAAACTGGACGAGCTGCCCCAGCTGTGGAACGTATTGAAGGGAGACATGAGTCTGGTAGGTCCCAGACCAGAGGTCAGGAAATACGTGGACATGTATACCGATGAGCAGCGTAAGGTATTGAGCGTCAAGCCAGGCATTACCGACTATGCCTCTATAGAATACGTGAACGAGAATGAGATTCTTGGAAATGCTGCAGACCCTGACAAAGTATACATTGAGCAAGTGATGCCTGACAAGATCAAGCTTAACATGAGGTATATCAGAAACCAAAGCATCTGGGTATATTTCAAGATTATATTTCTTACCTTTGGCAGTATAGGAGACCTGGGCACACTGAGAAAAATTGCGAATTGGTACTTCAACAAGAAATCGCTGCCTTTCTGGTGCATCTTCCTTATGGACTGCGCCATTGTATTCCTATCCTTCTTGTTATGCTATCAACAAATCTATAGCGGAAAAGACACATTGTCAGTCATTGAACATCTGGTTGTCAACATTCTCTTTTATGTGTTTTTCTATGCCATCGGCTTCAAGGTGTTCCGCACTTATTCAGGCATCTTACGCTATTCGTCATTTGTAGACCTGAAGAAGGTGGGATTCGCCATGCTATTAGGAATGGCACTCTCGCTATGTGCAGAATATCTGCTGTGCGGACTAACGATAATCTCCTACATCTCTACCCTCTGCATCGTCATTGCCACGGTGCTGGCTACCTGCTTGCTTTGGATGATACGTATTGCCGTGAAAAACATATACGACATATCGCTGGTGAGCATCGACTCGAAGTATGCCTATATCTACGGTGTCAAGAATGGCGGTATCGGAATAGCCAAACACATCAGGAACGAAAAGCCAACACGCTTCGACCTGAAGGGCTTCATCTCAGACGACAAGGAGGAAGAAGACAAGATACTGATGGGAGTCAGAGTTTATAAGTTGGACAACCGACTGATACAGACTATGACTGAGGAAGGAATAGAAGCACTGATTGTCTCGCCAGCCAAAGCTGATGCTTTCCGTAACAATGAGGAGTTGCAGGACGAGCTGATGAAGGCCGGTATACATATCTATATGACCCAGCAAGCCAAGGAATGGGATGGTAGCAACGAAATAGAGACACCACAGCTGAAGGAAATCTGCATTGAAGACTTACTGCCTCGTGACGAGATACAAGTTGACCTCGAGTCACTGGCCAGCCATATCAAGGGGTATTCCATTATGATTACAGGTGCAGCAGGTAGCATCGGCAGCGAGATGATAAGGCAGATTGCGCCGCTGGGACCCAAGGAGATGATACTGATAGACCAAGCCGAGACACCCATGCACGACATCAGACTGATGCTACAGAAACAATGGCCAAACATCAAAGCCTACACTATCGTGGTCAGTATCTGCCAGCAAAAACAGATGGAAGCCATCTTCCGCAAATACAAACCGGAATACGTGTTCCATGCTGCGGCATACAAGCATGTGCCGATGATGGAGGACAACCCCAGCGAGAGCGTGTATAACAACATCTTCGGCACAAAAGTGATAGCCGACCTGTCTGTTAAATACTTTGTCAAGAAGTTTGTCATGGTGTCTACAGACAAGGCTGTTAATCCCACCAATGTCATGGGTTGCTCGAAGCGCATCTGCGAAATCTATGTACAGAGTCTGGACAAGGCCATCAAGGACGGTCAGGTGTCAGGCATCACACAGTTTGTCACGACACGCTTCGGAAACGTATTGGGTTCGAATGGCTCTGTCATCCCACTGTTCAAGGAGCAAATCAAGAACGGAGGTCCTGTCACCGTAACCGACCCCAACATCATCCGCTACTTCATGCTGATACGAGAGGCTTGCAAGTTGGTGCTCGAGGCGGGTACGAAAGGAAAAGGCGGCGAGATATTCGTTTTCGACATGGGCAAGCCCGTCAAGATTGCAGACCTGGCAAAAAGGATGATACTGCTGAGCAATGCTCAGAACGTAAGCATAGAGTTTACCGGTCTTCGCCCTGGCGAGAAACTCTACGAAGAGGTGCTGAACGTGAAGGAGACCACTAAGCCGTCGTTCCACAAGAAGATACGCATAGCCACAGTTCGCGAATACGACTACCACAACGTATGCAGCAAAATTGACAGTCTGATATTCGTCAGCCAGCGCTTCGATGACATGAAAACTGTAAAGAAGATGAAAGAAATTGTGCCTGAATATATTAGCAATAATTCCGTATATTCGGTATTAGACATATAGGAAATAGGGAGATATTGATAATGAAGAGGCTATTTGACATACTTGGGGCTGTTATTGGTATCATTTTGCTTTCCCCCATTATCGCACTCATCTACATTTGCTTAAAGGTTTCTTATAGAGGAGACGCTATCTTCAAACAGGAACGCATCGGATACAAGGGCCGGCCGTTTACCATTTACAAGTTCCGTACCATGGTGGAAAACAGTGAGGAAGAAGTCACGCCACAACTGGCAGCACCAAATGATGACCGTCTTACCGACTTAGGAAAAGTGCTACGCAGCCACCATTTAGACGAACTGCCGCAACTATGGAACGTTTTAAAAGGTGATATGTCGTTGGTTGGATACCGACCGGAAAGGCAATACTTCATAGATAAAATAATGGAGAAAAGACCAGACTATGAGCAATTGTATGCCATCCGCCCAGGCATTACCTCTACGGCTACCATCTACAACGGCTATACTGATACATTGGAGAAAATGATACGCAGGCTTGATATGGACCTTGATTACCTGCATCACAGGTCAATGGCCACGGATATAAAGATTCTTTTTGCCACGGCATTAAACATCCTGACTGGCAAGAAGATATAAAGGGTTATTGTTTTCTGAAAGTAAGCTGTAATTTTTCATCTACAAGAATCATCTTGTCACTATTGAGGTATGTTATCTCGAAAACATGATCTATAGAATTGATACCAAGGGGGGCAATCTCCGCAGCATCCTGTAACTTAATGTCACCATTCGGACGGTCATGCTTATGGGCATTAAAGATACGCAACGAATGGTCATTCTTTTCAAAATAAAAAATGTAGCCATAATGAGTCGGGTCGTTATCATGATCGACAGCCTCTACAAGATTAGTCTGAATACCCCAAAATACAAGACGCTCTGACATATCGAGATATCCACCTGTAGACAACGTGTCAACACCTATAAGATGCCAATAGCCATCAAGATCACCATTATGCGACGTATATAACTCGCAGGAGGATACTGCTAACAGGCATACACAACCCATTAGATATAAAAATCTTCGCATCATTTCTGAACCTTTTTTCTTTTTAAACTAAGAGCTCCTTGCTTTTTAATAGTAAGTTGCCAACCATAGTTCTTTCCCAAAACTGAACCAAAGTCAGCCCCAAAAGCACCTGTAATACTCCAACCCTTCATTCTCCGTAGAAACTGATATGTTGCCTCCATTAGCATGCTGCCGTGCTCACGTTCCTCAGTAAAAGGCCGTTTATAGGTTCCTAAGCTGCTCTGCCACGTACCTAAGAAACGGTAGTGAAAACCGGAAAACGGAGTACCGCTCAGTCCGAGATGGACAGCAACAAAACGGTTATTTGGTACATAGATCTCACCATTGGTGTTATAAAGCGGCGAGGTGTAAAGCGGATTGCCCATCACCATACCCCAATGCTGCCAACCATTCATTACATAGTGATTATAATAATCGTCAATACCTCCAACATGGTCAGACATAGAAGGCGTATGGTCGTGATAGACAGGGCCGCTCTGGTACTTGGTATATATATACTCTAACACAATATTTTCAAGATATTTGAATCGTTTGAGATTCAATTCTATTCCCAACATCATGTCTTTCAGGTCATAAAGGAGATATCGTGACTTTTTCTTTTGGTCCCATTCACTACCCTCACCATAGCCGTCGTAGTCTAACATAAACATAGAAGAATGGTCTTCAAAGAAATGATCCAGATACAATCCTAATTTCCAAGAAGGATAATTGAAATTAAGCCTTGCGACCCAACTACCTAAGTTATTTCCCTCTGTATTACGATACTCATCTTCCACGACATCCCAGCCACCAGGAATGAAAGCATGAATAAAAGAAGATAAACCAGATTCGTTTTCTATCCGCACCAACTGACCATTATTGATATTATATGTCGTTCCTCCAAACTGGCAAGCCATTTCAAGGCCTAATTCCAACGTGATGTTTTTCGGACCGATGCGCAGATAGCCGGCCTTGCTGTGGTAGAGGGAGTGTTCCGTGTAACGGCTCTGCCGGTTTGTGAATTCCTTCTGCCATTTGTCGTCGGTCTGGATGCCGTATGAAAGATGTCCTTTGAAGGCCAGCCATCCTTTCATGCCGGGAATGGTCCAGTAGTCTGGGAGAGCCAGCCGCACCTGCGGAATGGGGCGGGCATTGATGCCCAATGTCTGGGATCCGCTGCTCAGCTCCTGATTCTTCAGCTCCATAGGATACTCACGGCTGCCGACGGTCAGCTGGCCCTTCAGCCAGCGAACTTCGGCGTATGCCTGCTGAATGACCAGCGTGCTGGTGAATCCTGCTGCCACGGCAACGTCCAAGCCATAGCCTACGCCCCAGCGGCGACCGTCGTCGGCGGCCAGCGGACGGCTGACAGCGCCAAGCAGATAGCCATTGGAAGTCTTCAGCGAGCTCAGCCCATAGCGGTTGGCTTGCAGCCACAAGGGATTGTGATCGCCATTAGCCAATGTAGCCTGCATCTCAACACGATAATGCAGGCTGTCGGTCAGCGAACGCCCTTCCTCGGCAGCCATAGTCAGGCTGCATAAGAATAGTACGACAGCTATGAACTTTCTCATTCTGACTGCAAAGATACGAATAACTATGCAATCTGCCAAATATAATAGGGAAATTCCCCTCACTATATAGGGAAAATCCTTTGTCCCCCCCTTTTTTTCTTCCTAATTTTGCACCGTGAACATTAAACATCTACGATTATGAAGAGAATAATGATAGTCCTGACCGCCATGCTGACGATAGCAGCAACAGGCAACGCAATGAGTTACGAACAGGCCCGCAACGAAGCCTTGTTCCTGACCGACAAGATGGCCTACGAGCTGAACCTCAACGATGAGCAGTACGAGGCCGCCTACGAGATTAACCTTGACTACCTGATGGGCGTCACCAGCTACGATGATGTATATGGCACCTATTGGGAGCGTCGTAACCTTGACATGAGCTACATTCTGCTTGAATGGCAGTGGAATGCCTTCTGTGCCGCCACTTACTTCTATCGTCCACTGTACTGGACCAATGGTGTTTGGCACTTCGGCATCTATGCCCGCTATCCACGGCGCGACTACTTCTACTTCGGACGCCCCGTATTCTATGCCAGCTACCGAGGCGGTCATGCCTGGCACCATGTCGGCGGACGAGGCTACTACTACGGTCGCAGCCACCACTACCGCCCAGCCGGACGCTCACACTTTGGCATGCTGGACCGCTGGAACCGTGGTGACTTCCACAACAACCATCGCAGCATCCACTTCAGCAATGGCAGGGGGCACTTAGGCGGAGTACGCAACAGTTCCACCCGTACCACGGTACACAATCGTCACAGCTATGAAAGCCACAATTACAACCACCATAGCGACCGTGCCACCAGCGGTACGTTCAGCGGAGGAGGAACATCAAGTGGTAGCGGAACGTCAAGGCCCAGCGGCTCTTACGAGGGAGGGTCCTCAAGAGGCAGCGGCTCGTTTGGCGGTGGTTCCTCAAGAGGCAGCAGTCCTTCAAGACCCACTGGCTCGTTCAGCGGAACACCTAGACCCAGCAGTTCGCTAAGCGGAACATCAAGACCCAGCAGCTCAATCAATGGCACTTATTCAAGAGCCAGTAGCTCGTTCAACGGCAGCAGTTCACGGGCCAGCGGATCATTCAGCGGCAGCAGTTCACGGGCCAGCGGGTCGTTCGGCGGCGGCAGCTCAAGGAGCAGTGGTTCATTCGGCGGCAGCTCAAGAGGTAGCGGTTCATTCGGCGGAGGCCACAGTAGTGCCGGAGGAAGCCATGGGGGTAGCAGTCGTGGCAGCGGTTCCTTCCGCCGTTAAGATGCGCACCTCAGCATTCATCATACGCTGCACCTCCCGCATCGTGCAGCCGGCATAGACCGCCAAGATGGCTTTGTTGATGATGCCATGACCTACAGCCACCACCCGTTTACCAGGGTAGGTGGCTGTTATATATATAAGAAAGGAACGGGCGCGAAGGAGCAAAGCCTCCTCTGAC
>JAEEGL013959513.1_pt1 | contig 17071 bp, 17 predicted proteins | sample 9134231 | NCBI WGS metagenome assembly JAEEGL01 (sample SAMN16246548, study PRJNA631951) | gut metagenome | biome: gut microbiome; feature: rumen; material: fiber-attached | host: Bos | place: Iran: Karaj | collected 2018-10
ACGATATTTGGCCTTCAGTTGAAAAGCTGGTGGAAATAGTACGGCGAGGAAATCATAAAAAGAGTCGTATAATGAAGTCTGAAACAACAGGAAACCAATTTTAGAGAACTTTTGGTCATGAGGATGCATAATGTTGGCTTTCAACAACATTTTCATAATTCGCTCCTTTTTACATTTTCCGGGTTCCAAAGATTCCAAAACATGTTCGGGGATCTGTGTCCCTAATAACTCTTTAGCGAAAAACAAAGAAAAATAAACTGCAGTGCAAGACCTTACCTGGTTAACCTTACAAATAAAATTTTCCCAATCTATAGTCTTGTTTGACACGATTCGATCCACATCCAGATGAAGCCTGTAACCTGGAGCTCGCACATACGAGTGCTTCGCAGTATGAATAGATACTTGTAAAAGATTATCTTCATTTGACAAGACTCTACAGCAAGAACGCGCTGCAACATGAGAGTCCGCAATCAACTTGTCAGCATCGGGCTCTTTATCCTTCCTAATCCAACGACCCGCCACTGGTCTCCATGCCAATTCTACCCACGCCAATTCTTTACCATCATTAATACAGTACTCTGTACTTCCGTCTGCAAAAGCCTCATCCAAATCCTCAAACTCATAAACACTTCGGAAATTAAACTGAAAACCGTGACTCAAAATAATACTATGCGCCCTCATAAAATCAGACTTCCTACAGAGCATATCAATATCTCCCATCGGGCACTCAACTATATCGTCCATGATATCGATGGCAATACCTCCGTTTTTAAGTAGGATCAATGGAATATTATGAGCTGTCATATCTTCACCGATACTCTCCACTTGTTTAAACAAGAAAGAAAGCCGTCTGCGAGTCTCCTCCGTTTCATTTATCCACGATTCACCCAATACAATGCCAGTCTTCTTTTTCAATTTAGAAAAAACAGTACTAACCAATTCGTGTTCTCTCACCACCTTATAAAAGGAATCAGAGTTAAGACGGTCTATTTCACCTCTTATGTATTCCAGCTCTTCTGGACTATTTTTCTCCCTAATAATAAAGGACATCAATTTAAAATCAGGGTTCTCAAATACTTGTTCTATCATATAAATCTATTTTTATCGAAATAAGAATAACAAATCATACAAAGAATTCACACAAAAACAGCATCATCGAATCTTAACATTAGTAGATGATCCTTCCAGTTATCAAAATAGTTCACGGTTTCACCTAGATAATACTCCCTTATAAGCAGTTCAGCAAAATTACCACCAGCGGCGAAAGTCTGAGGATATCCTCCGCCAAAACGAGGATTGATTTCAATGCCGATTACATCATTGGTATTAGGATTCAAGAAAACTTGAATACAAATACAGCCTATGCATCCTTCAATTTTGTGAAGACGATTATATAGGTACTGGGTTAAAGGTGCTTTTTCTGTAAGTCCCTTATTAATCTCTCCTGCACGAATCTTGATACGTTCCCGGGGGACAATGCATTTTACCTCATGGTCACGGCCATAATACATATCCACTGTGTATTCTTTATAAACATCCTTGTCAATATACTCCATGAAAAGCAACTTAGGATCATTTAAGATTTCAGATGTCAGTTCTTCTGCCGTCCTAATGTAATGAAGATTTGAGCTTAATGACCCATCGTAAGGTTTCGCAAACAAAGGGAATGATGGTCTATTCTTATCAATAGCTTTGGGTACACGAATGTCATGATTCTCAAAGAAATCACTTGTATTACGTTTATCACGGCAGATGCTAATAAAATCTGAAGAGGAAATACTAACTACAATATGATTCTGTTCAAATTGTCTTCTGCTCTCAGCTAAAACCAAAAGTTCAGTATCAATTGTTGGAATTACCATCCCGATTTGGTGTTGTTTGCATAATTGCAATAGTTGAGGGATATAATGGGGGTCTGTTACACGTGGTACCTCAAAACATCCATCACTGATGTATGCAGCTGGTGCATAACGAGGATTCATATCCGTAGTAAAGACTTTTGAATCCGGAAAATAACGGCGCAACGTTTCTTGGAAACACCTCACGAGTGCAACCCTTTGACCAGCAGAAGTAATTAGAATATTGTGAGACATTTGATATTATTATTAAGGCAACCTTACCACGCTCATGGCAAACATCACATAAACGCCTGATAATCAGCAGAAAGACCAGCCATATCGTATACAATTACTCAACAATCTCTCTTATTAGCATAAACGCTTCTGCAGCGTTTAAATGCATTGTAGTGCCACGGTATTTTGCTAAAGCTTCTATCGCCTCAATGGAACGGGAGTTTGGATAATAACTAAGTTGGCTGTCATAAACTTTTAAAGCGGAGAGTTTTTTATTCAATGTATCACTTATATCAATATAAACATTGGGGATAAACTCATTCTGAACATTTGGTGCATTCCATGCAGTTTCTGACATAGTCTCATAACTAAAAATTCTTCTCACCCTTGGATTATACTTTGGGCGCAATGCAACCATACATGCCTCTGCAACCACCTGATGATCCCTTTGCATATCTCCCCAGTGAGGGATAAAAACCTCGATAGGTTTTATTTCCTCTATTATACTTCGAATTGCTGCATTCACTTTATAACGATACTCAGTTTCTATCATTGACGCAGGAAAGTCTAGATAAAAGGTATTCTTAACGCCTATATACTCGTGACATAATCTTGCTTCATTTCTTGTTTTTTCCACAGACTCTGGAGAGAAAAGTGGCATCACACCTTTTGTGACAATACACACAAAAACATCGTCTCCGGCCTTAATATGCTTAATCATCGTACCACCACAGCCGAGAATCTCATCATCTGGATGAGGTGCAATTACAAGTATTCTACTCATTATTCGTTTTATTATTTATTCTTTCAACATTTAAAGCTTCACGAGTCCACCCCCCTAAATCCCCATCATATCGACTGAAGAGCATTTGAAAAACATTAAAAAAGACATACACATCTTCTTTAAATGAGAAATTTTCAACATAACGGACATCATATTCCAACTGCTCATCCCAAGATATGAAAGGGTTCTTATCCACTGATTCAGGAGAAATAAGCCCCCCCCGCACTTCAAATCTTTTCAGTTCCCTTGGTGTATAGAATGAATCATAAACAGGAGGTAGAGGACGAGGGCCAATAACTGACATATCTCCCTTAATTATGTTTAAAAGCTCTGGTAATTCGTCTAAAGACGTCGACCTTAACCAATGACCAAAACCAGTAAGACGCTTTTCGTCCGGCAGTAAATTACCTTGAGCATCTTTTTCATCGGTCATCGTCCGGAATTTTATCAGGACAAAAGGCCTACGATTCTTCCCAGACCGTGTTTGTCTATAAAAAACTGGTGTTCCCAGTTTAATTCTAACAGCTAGAATTAAACCAGCAAACAAAGGACTGATAACAATTAATAGTAAAAAAGATGCAACAACATCAAAAGCACGTTTAAATAATCTAAACATTTTTGTTCTTTAAAGCCTTTAGGACAAAATCCCAGTCATACCCACAATTAAAAATAAAATCAAGAACAGATAAACATGGCGTAAAACCTTTCCATAGTTGAGGATATTCAATTGGCTGATAATCAATGTATGTCAATTCAACTCCACGTGAAGCAAAATGATCAGGATCTTGATAAACGCGTGCACCGTTGCCGGATATATATCTTGTTCCACTTACAGCTACGCAAATGTCAATTACTTTTTCTTCACGCTTAGTTGCAAAGTGAAAGGAAGATGATTTAAGGAACTTTGGCTTAATTCCAAATTGCCCGGCGATATACTCATTTATAGCAATATTTAATTCTGCGACATTAGAATAATCCACCATATAAATATCTTTTAGGCCAGGATACACGTCTTTAAAAAACTTTGCCTTTGAGTAGTTCATCTCCAATGTCCGGAGGTGCTTATCTCGCCATTTGAGTTCATATCGAGGACGCACCTCGTTTATTAACTGCCCTAAATGCTGTTCCACCGGAAACTTAAGTCGAAAAGCCCCCTGCGGTGTTTTAATGCTATTGACATTATGATCAGCCTCATTCGAGTATTGAGCATCATCCAGATGAACAAAAACATCTGAGAGAAACATTTTATAAAACAAACCCAGCCAAGGAATATAATCCGGTTGGTGAATACTAACATTCATTTTAAATACTGTTTACTTTGTTTATTATTGTTTGATATGCCGCTTCTGTTGTTAACTGTTCTTTAAACAACCTATAACCATTTTCTTTTATTACATTACAAAAAGCTCTATCATTATAGTAAAGCAATAACTTCTCCTTCAAATCTAACGTACAATCAGAGTGCGCCCATAATCCGGCATTATTCTCTTCCAAGAAACAGCCAAAGTCTGTCACATAATCTAATGCAGCCAATATAGGAACTTTAATATTGAAATAGGACAGTGCTTTACTGGGGAAATTTGGCGTTCCCAACAATTCATTTAGGATAATTAGGCCGACATCACAAGAAGCCAACAAACTTAGATACTGGTCCTGAGGCAGGAAATCTTTAAACGCTACGTTATTCAGCTTTTTATCATATGCCTGCTGTTTTATCTGCCCTAACAAAGGGCCATTGCCGACAATCAAGAATACGATTTCACTATATGATTTGCAAGCTTCCGCCAATTCAATAACATGGTCGACTCGCTGAGCGGCACCAATACTTCCGCCATATATGACAACAAACTTATCTTCCCAGCCATATTCTTTCCTAAACGCATCATTCGGCTTAACCACAAGCTCATTCATCCAAAAAGGTAAAATATCAAACCTTAAATCATTAATATTTGGATAGAATTTTTTCACAAATCTAATGTTTCCTTTTGTCGGACAACCTATGAAGTCAGCCTCGTTAATCATTCTTTTTTCCCAGAATCTATAATAGAGAGCGACAATACTCTTTTCGCCAAAGAAGCCAAAACTCACAGCATCCTGCCAAGTAAAATCAGATTGAATCAAGTATACAGGACATTTATACTTCTTTTTTAAATATCTTGTAATAAAAGATAACTCCGGGGGAAGTGAATGAGAAATTATTAATTCAATTTTTTCTTTTTTATAAAACTTTCTAATGTAGTACCTCTGTTTAAAAGTATATAATTGATATGCGATGGCTTTTTTGATATTATTTGACACCCCTGTGAAGTCCCAAGACTTAACTCTTATGATTTGTATTCCATCTTCTTCTTGAATTGTTGTCTTTTTTATTCCTGTACCTTTTGATGATACTAATACACTATGGCCATGATTGACAAATTGATGAATTAGTGAAGAATATAAACCAGAGGTATCTCGCAAATTGGGCAGTGAGACAAAATGAAATAATACTCGCATAATGGTCTATAAGCCTAATAATCAATATAATTCTCAGACACCTAACAATGAATAATAAAGCTTCAAATACTTTATGAAACAATCGTCCTTATTATAAAGCAATTCAGCCCTCCGGCGACAATTACTGCGATAATCCAACACTTCATTAATTGGGAGCTTGAGATAATTAATTATCCAGTTGGCAACACCAGCAATATCACCAACCGGAACTACTGCGCCTGTTCGATTATCAATTGTTTCTGGGCTTCCCCCAACATTATAAGTAACAACCGGAGTACCAGAAGCTATAGACTCAAGGTTCACTGTTGGGAAAGTATCACAATATGAAGGATTCACAAATACATCTGCCGATCTATACAATTCAGCCAATGATGATAGAGATTGAGTTCTTTCGATTCCAATAATACCAAATGGTAATTGCGATATTTGCTGTTTTGTTAACCCCACTAAAATAATCTCATATCTATCCCTCGGCAATAATTGGCGCAATTGATAAAAATCTTTTATCCCCTTATACTCGGTCCATACACTCGCAACACCCAAAATGCGCACCTTTTCATGTTGAGGACAATGCCCCAAAGGAGTAAAAGCCTTTAAATCAACCCCATTATTTATAACTTGGATATCTGCCTCGCTAAAAAAAGATTCTCTAACACAACTGGCTAGCCAATGAGATACCGGGACAAGATGAATGTTATGCTTTTTCGTAAACAGCTCTTTTTTAATTTGAAAATTACTCAAGGATCTATCGACAAAAGATCTTGGATACTCTTCCTTATATTGAGGACAATCACCACACCCTGACTTCCATTTTTCGCAATTAGCCATTAAAAACTGGCCACAGTGACCAGTAAAACTCCAACTATCGTGTAATGTCCATACTATCGGAGTATTAATTGAGTTCAAATAGTCAAACAATACTCTTATATTAATGAAATAGCCATGAATATTGTGCAAATGAATAATATTCGGACGAATTTGATCAATAAAACGGATTAAAGCTTTTGTAGGGTCCTTTGATCCAAATCCATGACGATCAAATAATCTGGTCAAGAGAATATGATTAACCAGATCTATTTTTGAACCTACTTTATACAAATGAGAAGTACTATCATTCACTTCCCGCCCATAGGCAATATAACTATCCCATCCTGAAGATATGGCTAATTCTCCAACTTGCTCCGCAATTCTGCCTGTGCTACCGCTATTTGCGCACGAATTTATTTGTAAAAGTACCGGCATAGCTCTAATATTGCATCAATAACAACTGATTAAGGACATCATTAAAACCATCAAGACCTTCACTCCCAGGTAAAGAAATAACGTCTTCGACCCGGTATTCTAATTCTTCAGCAAGAATAATACGGGCAAATAGCGAATTACAAATTCCAAATCTATCCTTAACACCCTCGTCTATCAAAATGTTATCATATATCTTTTGTTTGGAGTGCTCCATCCTTAAAGAGTGATGCAATGTGGCATAATCATAATATGGACTCCTTTCTTTAGCTGTTTCCCAATCAATAATAATTATCTCATCTGATGATGTCAACCATATATTGCCTTGCTGCAAATCCCCATGGCTCAAAAATAACGGTACCAATCCATGTTGATCTTGACCCAAAGCATAAAATATTGAATTGACATCCTGAAAACGACTAAATCCCGGTTTGTTTTGAAGGTATATTATACATCTGTTTCGCAACTCGGAAAAATAGTCTTGAATATCCCTTCTTATAATTCTTGATTCATCCGTCATCGAAGAAATAAGTGAATACGCTTTTTCAACGGTGATTGAATACGTATATGGATCTTGGATACGCGCCAGAGGCTTTCCGTCAATGATTGTTTCTTCATAATACTGGTTTAGATGGGCATTTAACACCCTCGGAACAAAAGAGAATAAATGACTTTGTCGGAAAGAAATCTCCCGTTCTATATACAGGGATGGGAAGCCATCTTTTAACACAGTCTTGACAATTCCCTTATTAAAATCAAATATTCTTATTTTTTTGTTACATGGGTAAATCAAAATAGAGTTAATATCGATATCATTATTAAAGTAAATATCAACACCTTTTTGAGCAAATAAAGGCACCAAACATGTTGCTAAGCGTGTATACAGATAAACTAATAATCTACGAATCAATGAACCTCGCACATCATATTCGGTAAAAAGAAAATTTTTTACCTCCTTATTAGGGTGCCTGGAGATGATTGCATTTAACTGGGGAATAACAAAAAGCGCGTCTCTTTTAGAAACACTTGTCACACCATTAAAACTCTCTATCCCAATTAAAGAAGCGTTGTTTCTCAGAGTTGATTCCAATATACCATAGAAATCTTCCCTCTTTAGCATACTAGAGATTTTCATCTATGATCCTTCTTAATTCTTCTTGAATAGCTTCTACGGGTCTCATGCAATCTATTTCATACTGCCACTTTCCTTGATTAATCATTTCCTGATACAACAGAAGTCGCATTTCCCGTCTTTCTTTTGACTCAGGAAAAGGTTCAACTTTCAATTCAGACCGCCTCATAGATTCTTCGGGGGTGATTGTTAATACAAATGAGCAGTTCGGCTTAGTCGCGAATAATACTAGAGACTTCCAAAACAACGTGTTATGAAATGCGATATCTCTATACTTTAGCAATAAATCGATATATGAATCCCATAAATACCTGTCACAGATTAATATTGTATCCTTTTTTGAGCTGATTAGCCGAAAATAAAGGCCATAATAAAAAGTAATGTCTATGATGGATAAATAAAGCAATAGCTTACCACCACGAGTCTTTTCATTTAAGCCTATCTCTCTTGGTTTTGAAGACTCTTCAATATCTTTCTTCGTTCTGAAAAAGTTCTTAAGGTGCTCCAAGACTGGAGTATAACCGATACGGCTCCACTTTTTAACCACTCTGAAACCACGCTCTTGATAATACGTTGACAACAATTCTATTTGAGTTGTTTTCCCAGCGCAATCTAATCCACTAAAAGAGATAAGCATTCTACTCTGTTTATAATAATTAATTTCAATTTAATTCATTTGATTCTCGGCTATTATCTTACTAAAAGCGAGTTGCCATTCTTGAGAAATTGTTTTGGGGTTTAACTCAACTAAGACTTTTGGCCCTTCAACTTCTAAATATTTGTATAAAGACTCGTTTCCAATTAATTTACAAATATTATCGGACAGAACCTGAACATCATCAATAGGGCCCAATAATCCTCTTTTTCCGTGACATGTTAAAAAATCCGCCCCCCCAGGTGTACAGTCGGTTGAGACAGTTGGAATACCTACAGACATCGCCTCTATCAGTACATTAGGTATCCCTTCAAATCTGGATGATAAAACAAATAGCCCCTCCTCTCTAATAGCTTTGGGAACGCACTCAACATAACCAGGGAAAAGAACTTTATTCTCTATACCTAATTCCCGGCAAAGCATATGATACTCGTGCTCCAAAGGGCCAGAGCCATATAGCAATAGTTGATACTCCGGATAAACTTCTAACACTCTAGCAAAAGCCTTAATCAATATATCAAAACCCTTTTGCCACGTAAAACGGCCAGCAGAAACAATGGTTTTTTTTCTGGGACCATTAAAAGGCGTTACACCACTTTGTGCTACGTATGGATTAGGTATCACGAAACTTTTTTCTTTTATTATTTTGCCAAAATGATCCCGTGCTCGTTCTAATTGAAAAAAGCAATAATCACTATGACTATATGTCCATCTTATTACTGATTGATATAGTCTAGAATAAACACCCGGATCCCCTCGCTCAGCTGAAATCAATATAGCACCAAGTCCTAAAGAGCTAACTCTAGTAAAAAAAGCCACATCACAAACGAAAGAACAAATATAGTCAGGTTGACTCTTCTTAAAGAACCTTCTCAAACGAGTTATAATCAAAAAGAAACGAATTGGGAAAAAAAGCTTTGAGTTAACGCCTAAATCCGCCCGATTAATGGTATCTGGAAGGTCTCCATATGATTTAGAGTCATATATTGAGACCATTGTTACATCATCAAACAAGACAGATACATTAGAGGCAACAAACTGAATCATTTTCGCCGCCCCACCTATTTTCAGTGAATTAATAACAAAGACGATTCTTTTACTTCTCATTATTAGTCTCGTTCTGCTAACGAAATATAAACAAAGGTAAAATCATAGATGATGCTTCTCATAAAAAGGGCCATTACAGACTCTAATCGTTAAGAGTTATTCATGAGTGAATCACTTTGACTATCAATCTGTTTTAAAGCAATGACACCTCCCCACCAAACGTAGAACATCTCACTACCGGTTGGCAATGAAGGATTATGAAATGATGAGTTAAGTGTATAGATAATATATGCGGAAGCAAATAGCATTGTTAACAAGCCATAAGAATTATGCCTGAATTTTTCAACACAAATCCCCAAACAAATGAAAACCTGATAAAAAATATAAATGGTTATTACAATACCACCGAAAATGCCACCATATAAAAGAGCATTGGCGATAAAGTTATGTGGCTCTCGGTTACCCTCACCAATATACTCCATCGCACCACCTAAAGGATTCTTTAGCAAATAGTTCAAACTTGATGCGGACAATTCCGACCTCCCACCAAGGTCTGTGCCCAAAATGCCATATCGCGTATCCTCATAATTAATAAGCTCAAAAAAGCTACGGCTATAATATAGTAACGGAATAACCAGAACCAACAAAAAAACAATGGAAATAGGATTCTTCTTCAAACAATAAAGGGCATAAAATATAATACCAATTGATGCCGCATAGAAGCCAGTTCGTTCTTGAGTAAAAAATACGGCCAGAAACAAAAAAATGCATAACAACCAATTTGCAATTGATGAACTACCTTTTTTGTTATATAGGGCCAAAAGAGTTGCGGCGGATAAAAAATAGCCATTTAATACACTACCTATCAAGCCACTTGCTGTTCGCCCCATAAGAGCCCCACCAAAATGCTCATAACTCTGCCACTCATATTCTAGGGTATTGGTAACGCCTAAAGTATCTGTTATGTATTTAGCAAAAGGGAGATTAAAAAACTGACCGATGGTAACGACAGCATCTAAAACAGCTATTATTAATAGAGTATTAATAATCCATGACGTTGCTTCATACTTAAGTATCATTTGCTTTGTTGCACAATAAATAGCCATACAAGACACATACGTACCAAACAATTTGTTAATGAATACACTTGTATATCCTGTAATAGCAGATGATACCCCATAAAAAAAGACAAAGACCAGAAAAGCCCACAGGAATGAATCCATTTTGATAGAATCAGTCACTATTAACCATATTAATAACGTAATTGATACAATATGACGCAAAGTGATTTGATCATACAAAAACACAAATGGATAAAGTAGATAAACAATGAGGCAAATACTATAAAAAATCTTGAACTTCATAGGTGCTATTAATAGAGGTTCAAAAGTTTAGCAATTTGACGGGCATTGATATCAGCAGGAAGAGTGCCGTCAATATTAATTATTTGTAACTGGGGATAACAAAACTTAACAGCGTCAGTTAATAAATTAAAATTTATCTCCTGAGTATGTAGAGTTTTCTCCACATCCTCTCTTTGTAATTCATCCAATCTGCCCCCATGTGGGCCACGAAATGAAATGCGTTGAGCACACAAATCAGATTGGCAACAACAATTGACCAACACTAAAGGGATTTCGTTTAGATTCAAAGATTTTAAAACATCTAAAAACGCATCGTTAACCAAAAGGCTCTCCTCATATGACAAAGATACAATCATTTGCAGTAGTCCTTCATCAAGAATCAAGTAACCGTCATTACAATCACGTAGATAATGATTATACATTCTAAAATAATGAACCGGAGATAAAGATCTGACTAATGGTTTTTTAGCTTTATAATTTCTGGAATAACGCCAAAGATGCAAAACAACTGAGTACCAGGCTGGCGAAAGCAATACCGAATACGGATGCCTGTGGAATTTATATCTATAATAACGATATTGGATACGTTGGGAATCTAATTCGTGTCCTAATAATCGAGCTATTGTGGTCTTTCCAGAGCCAGGGAGGCCATAAAACTCAATTATCCTTGGTTTGATACAATCTCTTTCCATATTATCCTCTTAATCGAAAGAATCTCGGTCTCGTAATCTTGGTCAGCTTCTATCTCATACACATGAGACTCGGGGAACACCAGGTCCCTGGTAATGATACTCTTTTGTTTTATCAACTCTATCTTTTCGAATGGCTTTCTCCTAATACTCTCTTCTGGCGACAAAATTAATTTGAATACAACATCTGGTTGCATTGTCTGCATCTTTTTAAAATACACTAATTCCCTCTTTGCCAAAAAGATGGATGTAAAAAAATCTAAACCATTTTTCTTATAAGAAGCAGCTATTCTTGGTCCATCATAAATACCTTCAAACTGCATCTGCGGGAATCTGTCGAATAATGAAATACCACCTCTACTTCTGTAACACTTAGATTGCACCAACTCATTATATGCTCTTTTGGCTATTTTTAGCATATACATAGACATCAATGAAGAAAAGCAATAAGAGATAATTGTTTTTTTTCTGTGATTAGACAATTCTTCGGTGTCACTTTGATTACGTTGCACGTGTTTAGATTCCTTTGCTTGTTGAACTGCCAGACCTTTAGTAATAATGGTTTTTAATAAACCTTTATAATGCTCTCCACTGCCTAGATAAAAACGACGTGCCGAAAGCTTCCAGTTAAGCCATTTAGTCAAATCAGAAGTAACTGTGCTCTTTCCACTCCCATCTTGACCAATAAAGCAGATGGAAAGCGCTCTCCCGGGGAAGGTCTTTCTATCAATTATACATCTATTGCATTTTGAATTGAGAAATGAAATAAGCATGTTTCTAAACACATAATAATTATGCCTAATAAAAACATGAATCTTAGAATACTTTCTACTAGGTTTAAGCCATTCTTCAACAATTCTATACAACAAATACCATTGAGAATAATCTAATGACGGATTAATAATCATACCAAACAATTCATCACCTCTGTTTGGAATCAAAGAATAACACATTTGTTGCAAAGTACAATCGGAGATCTTACTCTTAAGGTAAACAATCTCTTTTGTATCATCAGCACTGGGCTGTATCTTTCTTTTGTGTTTGGATTTCAGGGCAATCCGAGAATAAAGCAATATGATCTCAAGATTTGGATCAGTAACATAGACCCCCTCAGAAGATTGTTGCCTTGTTTTTAAAATAATATCTTCTATTGGGAAAACATATTCTTTACAGAATTTTGTTCCTGTTATTATTTGATAATGCAAATGAACATGAAGTAAATGTCCTGAATTATAATCAAATCCAATCCATTCGCATACGTTAGGGTATCTACATCCCTTTTGAATAACGCACTTAATGAATCCACATTCAATCAAGACTGATTCGGCGACCTCTTTGTCAGAAGGGCAAACATATACATCCAAATCTGTTTTGCCTTCAAGGCCCTCTATTAAATGCTCATTACTTTTCCAATGACAGTATTGAACATTATGTTCCTTCCATTGATTAAATAATTGATGGCTAGCTTCCAACATTTTTATTACTATTTTCTAATAATTCTCATCACTGCCTTTCTTTCATTTCGATTCAACGTTAATAGCCAAACAAGTGACACATTAACAAGAATCACGACAACAGTTAAAAGAATACGTAAGTATGTGTTGCGAAATAAAGAAACAAGAGGAAGTGCCAAAGCAATACTCAAAACAGACATTAAAGTCAACGGCATTATTACATTTCTGAGAAATGAGCTTATTGTAATCGCCGGGATCTCACGATTGGCATAAAACAAACGCACCAATAAGATACCTACCATAATACTAACCTTTACCCACATGGCCGTAGCAGGGGGCATTCCTAACCTAAATAGCAAGTATAGGACAAGCAAATCCGAAAAATAAACTATTGCTGTAATTATCTGAAACCATTTTATTCTTCCTGTCGCAAGAACGCAAAAATTCAATGGCGCACTTAATGCATTTAATATCCCGTTGGCTATACAAAGAATACAGAATATATTAGACATCGCAGGGACTTCTTCCAGCCAGATATCTAGTACCCAGTCAATATTGATGCATATTGGAAGAGCTACCACAAATAATAGACAATAAGAAATTTTGCTTGTAGTAAAAACAAGAGAACGAAGATAATCATAGTCTCCTTCAGCGTATGATTTTGTTATCTGCGGATTGAATGCGGTTTGAAAATTCCCTGCTAGATTATTAACTGTACTCGACACTTGATTGCCAATTGTCATAGCGGCATTCGCTGCCACAGAATGAAACATATTAACAAGGATAGCATTTCCTTGATTACAACCTACGACCGCCGCCTGCCCTAATAATGTCCAACCAACAAAGCTAAAAACATCTCGGAATCGAGTCTTATCATACAACAATCGAATACTTGTTTCAGAAAACTCCTTTTTGCAAAATAAATAGTATAGAAGGACATTTATTATTGAAATCGTCATTATTAGAATCCCATACAGAATCAACCGATCTCCATCATCATATCGAATAATAAAAGCTATTCCTAATTTCAGAATAGCATCCACCACACTAACAATAGCAAAAAAAGTCATCTTTTCGTGAGCAATGATGTCGGCGCTGAATGGAATCTCAAGCATAGAGAAGCACAGGGATACCACAGTAGTGTGATACAAGATATTCGCCGCAAACTCTCTTCCCTCTGGAATACTTACCTTTGCATTTAAGAACCACAGGCCAACCGTCTCCGCCAAGATTAGTATCAGAAAAGCTATAATCACGTGTATTGTCCAACTTGTCCTAAATACCGATTTCAGATCTCCCTCTTCTGCCACCATCTCAACATTCAAGAACCGCTGCGTCGCCTTTCCCATCGAGGTCTTCAAAAAAGCGAACAGCCCAACAACACCACCAATTACTCCAAACAGGCCAAAATCATCAACGCCTAAAGCCTGAAGCACTATGCGGGAAGTATATAGTGTTATCAATAACACTATTATCATCCTTATATAGAGTACGATGGTATTATTTGCGATTCTTTGTGTATTAGACATGTATACCGATAAATGAGATGCTCGATAACAAGAGGTATATCATCTATGAATTATCAATGATTATAGATTCGAGATAATCAATTGTTCTCCTATCTTCTTATCATCTAACCCTTTTCTAGTCATCTTCACCTCAACAACTATCTCTTGGTCCTTTATCAAGAAGTCCATTCTTTTACTACTACCAGCATATGATGGACAACATTCTTCTGAACGCACATCAGAGAAAAACAACTTAAAGAGAGATTCCATTAAACCTTGAACATCATATTCATCTTTGATTCGAAGAGTCTCTCGTCCTTCATGTCGCCTTAATAACTGATTTGCAACAATACTAAACCTTTCAAAAATATTTTCCAATACAGACTTATAATCAATGTCAACAACACACTTAGGTTGTATTAAAGTAAATGCCTTTAAGATTGCCAACATCTGCTCACATATCGTAGCATCATGATTACTATATTGGACCAATACATCAAAATCTTTCGTTTGTGGATGCTAAGGATATTCTGTTTGTAAGAACAAAAGTGCCAACCTCTCCCATTCCTTCAATTGTTTATAGTCTACATAACGCCCCAAATAATCTTTTCGTTGATTTGCTAGTATGGCTTCTCCATTCTCGATAAGCGAATCTAAGGAAACATTATTCATTATCACAAAGCAAATATAACGTACATACGTAATCAATTATTAATCATCTGATTTCCCCTCGTCCTCCGAACTCATGCCTGAACCACCGTCTACCGACTCCCCGGCATATCACCGCACCAGCCGTGGCCCAGGTCCCAATGTTCGTCGTACACGAACTCGAAGTACGGGAGAGCGAACTCTTGCTCAATCAGGGCCGTGAGTTCCTTCTGAATGGGCTCGGCCCAATGGCCCACGAGCACGATGAACTTATCGATGGTCCACGCCACGCAGCCACGGGGAATCTGGGTGTAGTCGCCCTTGAACATGGTTTCTGAGTGCTTGGCCTGCGCCCGAAAGTACTCCTTGGCCCACACCTGACGGTGGAGATGCGGATAGTTGATGAAGGGCTTCCCCTTCTCGGCCGCATCTTCCACTTCGCGGGGCGTCAGTTCCTTTTTTCGGACGCCAAACAGGGAGTGGTCCTGCGTATCGTACCAAAAGATTCCTACCGATGGCATCTGCTCATCAAAACTCTTCATATCCGCCATCTGCGCGGCGTGGTCTTTATCATTCAACTGCGTCATAAACGTGACTACTTCAAATTTGTCTCAAGGAACTTTACCAATGGCTGGACAGTCTCGCGTCCAAGGTCCCAATAATCGAGGTCATCAAACAGCCAGTCGCCACGACCCAGGCGATCGCGCTTGGATTTGCTCAACTTCTGGGCACTCATATAAGTGTGCAATTTTCCTTTCAGGTCGGGTGTGTTGTATCGCTGATTTCCTTGGGCGTCAAGTTCGCCTCCTACACACATTTCGTACTGACGGAAACAGCTGAAGAAGGTAGGATGCAGGTCTTTACGGGCGAGGCTCTCCATCAGTGTTTCAACATCTCCATCTCCCTCATTGTCGGGATAAAGGAAGAAGGGAAACACTATGTTATGCTCTTTTTGTTTTTGTTCAACATCTGCTTTACGGCGTGCATGCCCCCACCCCTTTGCCTGGGTGTCTGCATCAAGGATAGCCAGACAATTCGCACCTTCTTCTGCCTTGCTGCGAAGGAGATTCAAATTGGTTTCGTTGAACAGATTGGCTACTCCCCGCATATGTATCAGTTCGTACTCCACATCAGGGAAATACTTAGCCATCAATGCCTTCAGGAAGAAATGCTCCGCCGTTTCTGGTTTCTCCGCCTCAATGAATAACGTGTTCATATTACCTTATCTCCATTTCCTGTTCAAACGCATAATCCATACTCTCCACGGAGTAGCGGTAGTGTTTCAGCTCGCCATTGGCAGTGCGCTGGAGTTTGTAAGCTGATACCGAAGGACGCTCGGCCTCGGGTTCGCTTAGTGCCATGGTGCGCAATCCCTTCATCGAATCAATATCGTGGGTGGTGGCAAATACCTGAGTATTATTGCGACGGGCAGCATAGGCAACGACTTTCCACAGTGAGGGCATCACACTGTAATGGAAGCCGTTGCTGAGTTCATCGACCAGCAACAGACCGTCGGGACAATCATAAATGGCCGTAAGCAACGACACGATCTTGCGGGCACCGTCGCCCATTACGTTGATTGGTAAGCGCTTGCTTGCTCCTACGTCAACAAGCATCTGGCCATCGGTAAAGATAAAATCCTTTACTCCCGGCTCAATCAGGCGCAGACCGTTAAGGATATACTGTTCGTCTTTATTTTGCAGTATGTTGGCAAGGCCATGAAGAGATGCCAGAAAGTCATATTTCGGAGACAGATAGATACACTTCAAGTGCTCTTCGTAAGCATTGTCCAGTGTGCGCTGGGCGGTTTCCGTTCCTTTAGAGGGGTCAAATAGCAATGATGACTCGTGCGCTCCCCCGTTCATGGAATAGCGCAGCCGCAAGCCATAGCGGGTGGGGACGGAGCTGGACAAACTGCCGCCATCATTGCTTCCGGTCGTATCGACAACAGTAGCACCTGTTTCCTCAATTTCGATAGTCAAC
>JAEEGL013980794.1_pt1 | contig 17071 bp, 11 predicted proteins | sample 9134231 | NCBI WGS metagenome assembly JAEEGL01 (sample SAMN16246548, study PRJNA631951) | gut metagenome | biome: gut microbiome; feature: rumen; material: fiber-attached | host: Bos | place: Iran: Karaj | collected 2018-10
CTATATAGCCATTCTAAATTTAATTTTTGCATCCAAGCTGGTGCTCTTTTTATATTTCCTGCAAAAAAGTCAAATGCTGCACCAACTCCAACCATCAAACTATTTATTTTATCTTTATGCTCGGACATGAAGATTTCTTGTTTTGGCGCACCAAGACCTATCCATACAAAATCTGGTGATGCATCATTAATCATTTTTATTATGTCTTTATCTTCTTCATCGGTTAATTTTCTAAATGGAGGACTATACATTCCAACAATATTTATGCCTTTATAGTCACTTTCTAGTTGAGTTTTTAATTTAGCTAGTGTTTCGGTAGTTGAGCCATAAAAAAAATGTTTGTAATTTTCTTTAAGTCCAAGTTTTAGTATCTCGCCCATAAAGTCTGGCCCTGTAGTTCTTTTTGTTTCGCTGAAGCCTTTTTTTATACAATATGATGCAACAGGACCTCCATCTGGGAGTGCAGCGATGGCAGTATTTTGAACTTTTCTATACCGCTCATCATCATAAGCTGTAATAATAGTGTGAACATTAGTTGCGCATATATATTCGTTTTTCAGATTTGCAATGTTTTTTTCTATAAAATCAATAAATAGCGGCATATTCACGCATGCTATATCAACACCTAGTACATTACATTTTCTAAAATTAACCTTAATTATTCCTACCTTTTATAACTAAGATGCAAAATAACCAGATAGAATTAATTATATATTATATGACAATAAATATCAACTTATCTTATGTAATTGATTATATTGATAAAAAGAATTTAACAATGTGTTTATAATTTAATAACATTATATTTAAACTATTTGTGTTTTGTTATTGGGACCACTTGCAAATTTTCTAATTTGTCGCCACTAATTACTGACATTACATCTTTGTTGGTATTAGTAATATTTTCTGCATCATTTAAAGTAAATAGATAATCATACGAATCTAGTTTTTTAAGTAATTCTCCATCTTGCTGTTTATCCAAATATAATATATCTATAGGATATCCATCTACATAATATTGTAGTAACGTGCTTGATACCCAATTTGTGTAACCCTGCGCTGACATAACAAGTACTACTTTTTTATTGTTTCCATATAATTTTTCTAGCTCATTAGATAGTGCAGAATATTTGTCATTGTCATAGGCTCCGTATCGAAACTGGTTTGTTATAAATCCTGGGCAATATTGAAACATTGATCTAACTTCTATTGTTTTAGAATAATTTTTGTTTTTAAAATCAACGCCTTTTACTATTGCATGGGCATTATATGCCAAAAGGCAAATATAAAGTATCATCAATATAGAAACTATTAACTTACAATTTGCATCATAATAATGCTTTATTATTAAAAATGCCATGAAAAAATACATGCACATTACGAAGCTAGACATGTATCTATCATAACTTGCTATTGCTACTGCCTCTTCCTTTGAAAATCTCGTTGCATATAGAAAAAACATCAGCACGGCTTTATAAATGTAAGCAAGAAAAATACCGCAAGCCATAATATATAATTTACTGTCCCGTGAAGCATATCCTACAAGACATGTAATGGCAATGGCTATGAGACCAGTTGCTATATAAGAAATTCTAAAAAAGCTTTTTATATTAACAAGTGCTGGAAGATAATTTGATAGGACATCCTTTATGTATGGTATTTTTTCGGTATTCAATGTAATAACATCAAATATCTCTGATATTTTTACACTGCCATATCCCTGAACACTTATATTCGAAACGTGCCTACTTATACAAATATTTAATATGCCCCAGAGTGCAATTGATATAACAACAGGAATAATATAATAAACTAGTTTTCGATTGCCTTGCAAAAACATAAAAAGTAGGACTATGGGAATATATGCAAACCCGTCCATCCTTACAAGCGATAACGCTATAAGAGATAGTGTTAAAATAAATAAATTATATTTATTGCTATCTTCTATTTGAGAGCATGCAATATATAGAGAGTAAAACAACGCTATTCCCACAGATGCATCTGACATCACAGAAATATAAAAGTAAGTAAACGGCAGAAAATATGGAATCAAAAATAGAAATAGAATAAATATTGTTGATCTGAAGTTTGTAATTGATACCAATTTATTTTTATTAAACTTTATGTATGAGAAAATTGGAAGTATCATGGAGAATAAAAAAGTAGTCATTGAGATAAAACATAACGGTTCTGTAAACTTTCCCGCTACCTTTAGAAAATTATATATTACTATTGTCGTAAATGAAACATAGTCTTTGTGAATAAAAGGCAAAGTTGACACGGAGAAATATTGATTCAACCGAAATGTTTCTTTGATGAACATGCCCCAATGAGAATATTCATCCCAATGGAAAAATCTTCTACCGTAATTTATTATGCATAAATAAACAAACATTAATAAAAACGCTATGACTGTTTTATCTTTAAACCAATTCAAGTCTAGATGTTTATTAATAAATATTTCTTTTGCTGATTTATATATGACAAAAAATAACGAAATAATTATATATGCGTAACAACCGAATCTTAAATCCCCAAACAAAACCCAAGATAACAATGTTACGATTCCATGAAGAATTATACTTGGGGCCAAACTTTCACAAAAAGTTTTATTAAATGCTAATCCAAATGCGTATGAGATTATAAATAAATATATTAATATCAATATCATGCTGCGCTACCTCCCCTAGAGGTATATCTTTCCTTATTATCTCCATATAAATTGACTAAATAAATTGGAATAGACATTTGAAGAGGAAGATAATATCTTGTGATTGATGGGGAGGCGATGATGAGCATGGTGACTAGCGAGAGAATTAGGATTGGGAGAGCAATGAGGAAGTTTATGTATTTGCCTTGGATAAAGCTTGTTTTAGATATTAATGACGAGACAAGAAGGAATAATAATAGGCCTACTTCTATGTTGGCAAAGAAATAATATATTCCAGCGAAAATATTTTTCCGTGGATATCTTATGTATCTATAGGCATATAAACTTGATGTGCTTCTTATGATTTGCTTAAGTGAAATGGCTGGTCTTTTAATAATCAAATCAAGGGTGTATACGGCAAGGTCTTGATATGTAAATGGAAGGTCCTTTCTATTGTAGATGTTTTTGTTGAATTTTACGCTCTCCCACCCTTGCTTTTCATCAAAAACCTTAAGCGCCTCTAAATCATCACCACACATTATATGCAAATATTCCATCTCTTTTTCATTTAATGCATCTGGACTATAACGGGCAACTGCCATAACAACAGATGCTGGAATACTCATTGTCTCAACCATGTTCCAATCGCTATCACTTTTTCTTATAGGTATGATTTGTGGCAGTGCTGCAGAAATAGTTAAAAACAAGACAAGAAATATTCCTGATATTCTAATTGCTCGCATGAGATCATATCTAAAAACTTTATACAGCACAAGCACAAATGGAATAGAAAATAAAATTGCATTTGGTCTCATGAAGGCAGAAAGTGTTGCAAAAAATGCAATAGCTATATCACTATAGATATTTTTCTTATTATCTTTTTCGTCTAAAGTTTCATATGTAAAAATAAGTGTGAGCATGATACATAGACTACAAGGCGTATCCTTCATAAGTGTCATTTCGCTGTGAAGAGATAGCGGCATAAAACAATAATACAAAAGTAAAATAATATTTATTATTTTATTAATTGATAGTTTTGTTATTACGAAAGATACAACAAGGCTTCTTATAAAAACATAAAATGTACTAATGAAAATGGGATTGTCGGCTATTAGCTGTGGGAGCTTTGCAAAAATTAAAATAAATATAGGAGAACTAAATTCCACATAGGAATTATCTCTTGCCTGCTGAAGAGCCCACAAGAAATCTGCTTCATACTGACCCTTACCTGAAATAGATTTTGCATTGTATATAACAAGACCTAAGGTAAGCACAATTAAAAAGTTAAATATGAAATTTTTTAACTTATTATTTTTTGTTCGCGCCTGCCTTGATATAGTAAAATCGGCTTCTGCATTTATGATAAGCATAGAAAGCGGAATAACTAAAATCAAAATTAAAAACAGAGATGCAATATAAACAAAAATATTATTTTGATAGATAAAAACTTGGCTGAATATAACAAAACTTAGGTATAACACCATAAGAAGCTGCCTTATATTAAATGTTTTTTTACTTACCAAGTTTCTAATCACTTTTTATTTTCCTCGTGATATTCTAGTTCAGCATTGACATTCCATATATTTGATTTATCTTTTTTGTTTTCTTTTATGTTTTTTACTACTTCAAATGAGGTCATCATTGAATGATCCATGTTGTTATATCTATGTTGTCCATTTCGACCTATGCAATAAAGATTATCTATATTTGATAAATAGTTTTTTAATTCATCTATATGGTCATAAGTATCAAAATATGCAGGATATGCTTTTTTTACTTTTTCTTGATGGTAATCAAGGACATCTTCCCTAGAATCTATAAGACCTAGAGTAATCATCTCGTCTATGGCGAAATTTGCAAATTCATCTTCACTTTTATTCCACATTGAGTCACCTTCGGTCACAAAATATTCAAGAGCTAACCATATAGTATTATTTATATCTTCTACCATATAAGGAGACCAGTTATTATAAACTTGGAAGCGTCCCATTTTTACTTTTCTATCTTGAACATAAACCCAGTTATCTGGAATTATATTGTTTATTGTTTTTATATTGGTTTTATTTTTTAATTTTATTTTAGAAACAAGAACTCCAAGTGCAATATAGTCTCTATACGGAAGTCCACTTGCAATATTTTTGATATTTTGTGGGACATCACTGGTTCCTAATATTAAATCTCTTATAGGCATAGATGAAATAAAATAGTCACCGAAAACTTCTGCTTTTGCTCCTTTATCATCTATATAAGTTAAAGATTCAAACTTATTTCCAATCTTTTTGAACCCTATAACTTTTGAATTTTTTAATATTTTACAACCCTTTTTTTCACTTTCTTGCGCAATTAATTCCCACAGCTGTCCTGGACCTAGTTTTGGATATTTGAACTCTTCTATTAAAGATGTTTCTACCTTGGCATTTTTAACTTTAAATATTTTATTAAAGATATCTTTTATTATTGCCACTATTGAAAGACCCTTTACTCTTTGGGCGCCCCAGCTTGCATCTATTTCTCGTGGGTGGCGACCCCATAGATTTTCTGTATAGTATTCAAAAAACATAGAATATAATTTTTTTCCAAAGCGATTTATATAAAAGTCTTCTAAATTATTTTCTTTTCTTTTAAATACTATAGATTTTAAATAACTAAAACCAATTAGAATAGTATTTATAATACCCATATTTTTAAGTGTGGAAAACTTTAGTGTTATTGGATAATCATAAAATTTATTATCAAATAAAATTCTTGATACTCTATTTCTAAGGAGCATTACATTATCAATCTTTTCTGGATCAGCGTTATTATTTGAAAGCTTTATATTCTTTCCTAGTGCAATATCGTCAAATGATGGCGCAGATTGCATAGGTAAGAATTTTTCCCAAAAGTCATTTACCTCTTTTGATTTTGAAAAGAATCTATGGCCACCCATGTCCATACGGTTTCCTTTATAATTTACTGTCTTTGCTATTCCTCCAAAGGTATCACTTTCTTCAAACACAGTAACATCAAAGCCAAGAGATGTTAATTCATAGGCTGCTGTAAGTCCTGCAGGACCTGCACCGATTATTAAAATTTTTTTACCAGCATCTGCCATAGTTTAAATCTTCTTTCCCTTAATCTCTAAATATTCTGCAAGAACTGGATAAAATAGTAACGTAAATGGGCTAAGCTGCATTGCCATGAATCCAAAATCATACATAGATCTTATTGCAATGAGTAATAATGCAATAAGTAGTGCTGTCTTTTTGGTTTTAGCTGCAATATAACAAAAGTAAGTTGAAAAGACTAAACAAATTATTGTTACTAGAACTCCATTTAAAACAAGCATGGTTATAAAACTAGAATCAATATAAAATTCTCCTGCTTTCCATATAGCTGAGGTTTGTCCAAATATTGTTATAGTATTTGCTCTTAAAGCACGCTGGGTAAGATCTAGCCTTCCTGTTAAGATTGTATTTAGCATCTTAAAGATAGGAATTTTTGGAGTAAAAAATATATATGATAGATAACATACTATAAAACAAAATGGATATGAGATAATTGTAAAGCCCTCAAACAATTTATATATTGGACCTTTATCAAATTTTTCTAATATGAAGTGCATAATTAAAATCATTATGATATATGCAAATGGCGCCTTTGTATCACCTAGAATAAAGATAATTAAATTGAGAATAAATATAATTATGTATTCTATTGTTTTCAATTTTTCTCTATAAACTATATATGCAAGGACTATAGACATAAAGTAGAAGTGGCAAATTGTTGTGTAGTAAAATCCTAGCCCATATCTAACCCTATCTACTCCATAACGAGGCTGAACGGAATTTCCGTTAAATGGAGTAGCAATACCCAAAAGAACATTAATAATAAATGCTATAGATGATGCACATACATAATACTTTATAATCTTTTTATAATCCTCTCCTTTAAATGCAGTAATAGCGAATAGATTGGCAATAACCATTACAACTCTATAGTTGTATAAAGATATTGTGAATATTATTCCTACTATTAATAAAATTATAATTTCTATTTTAGAAAAGTAGCCACGAAAAACTTTATATGCAGCACAAAATGCAATTATCAAAAACGAAACTATGATAAGTTTTGTCGCTACCGAATATACAGGTAAAACATCTCTTGCCAACTTAGATACAGAGAACACAAAAAGAAATTGGTAAATAAAATAAGAAGTAAACAAAATTTTACTTACTTGTGCATCATATTTATCTGTTTTAATTAAATTAAACATATCTATTCAAAAATCGCACATGCAATCAACTATTTAACAAAGCATTGTAAACGCTGGTTCTTAGTTTAAGTAGTGGCGCAATTATATAGTATGAATTATTATTCATACGAAATAATTTAATCCTTTTTAAGCCTACTAAATTATATAAAATATTTGATGCTTTTTTAAGATAATTATCAAATTCTAAAATCTTATTCTTAGTATCTGCGTTAATATCAAACTTAAACAAGATACTATAGTGTTTTTCTATCATTTCTTTTAATCTATTGGTAAAAGCAATCCTAATTCTTTCATTATATTTACTGCTGCTCATTACCTCGTTATAATCATTTGTAATTAAATTATCTAGGACTGTTCTATGGTTGTTTATATGCTTTTTGAAACTTGTATCAGATATGCTTTGTTCTTCCATACCAATTACATAGATATAAACTGTCTTATCAAAACTATCAAATGTTTTGGCATATTTTACACCTTTTAAGCTAATCTCAACATCAGTATAAAAACATTTTTCTGTAATGCTAATATTATTTTCCTGCAACATTTTCGTTTTAAATGTTAGGGCATGCATTTGATAGTTTATATTTTGTTCAAGGATATATTTATTTTTTTTAACATAATAGTATTCAAATGGAGAAATAACGACATCGGAATCCTTTGCTTCTAAGAAGTTTACGAATTCATCAATATTTTCTTTTTTAAAGAAATCATCAACGTCTAGTATTTTAAAATATTTTCCTTTGGCATGTTTTAAAGAGATATTAACTGTTGAACCCCAACCACCATTTTCTTTTTTTATTAATTGTATGCAATCTGGATATTTATCCTCATAAACCTTAGCAAGATTATAAGTATCGTCCTTACTTCCATCATCTATTATTATTATATCTAACTTATTAAAATTTTTAATTCCAATTAAAGAAGAAAGGCACCTATCTATATATTCATGTGCATTATATGCTGCTATTGAAATTGTAAGTATTTTATCTTGCATTTTAAATTTTATATATTTTCTCTAGTTCTTTAAAAGTGTAGTTCCTGTCATATTTTTTATCATCTATTGTTATTTCTTTTCTGTAATTTGTATTATTTTGCATATCTTCTTTTATTTCTAATATTTGATCCACCCAGTTACTTATAGAATTTATGCTGGTAAAATATGTTTTATTTGATATTTTACATTCATCAGTAACACTGTCTGATATTATAGTTGGAAGGGATGCAATTTGTGCTTCTATGCTTGTTACCGGGAGCCCTTCATATATTGAAGGGAGAATAAATACATCAAAAAATGAATAGTATTTATATGCATTTGACGCATTATCTACAAAACAAACATTGTCTCCTAAGTTTTTACTTGTAACCATATTTTTAATTTTTTCTTTTAAGATTCCATCGCCCACTAAGCAAAGAACTATATCCTTATCAATTTTTGAAAGTGATTCTATTATATTAATCATAAATTCATGATTTTTTTCAAAGGTAAACCTTGCGATGTTTCCTACAATGAATTTATTTTGAAGGCCAAGTTCTTTTTGCAATTTATTTCTATATTTATTATTAAATTTATATTTATTTATTTCTATTCCGCTTCTGATTACAAATGCCTTTTTAGATATCATTTTAGGCCAGCGCCAGTCTGATGCCTTTTTAGAGCAAGCAAGAAAATAGTCGGCATATTTATTTAGTTTATATGATAGGACAAAGCGGAAAAACTTATATATGGCGCCGTTCTTTCTTGCAGCATTATGTGCATGAACTATAACTTTTTTTATTCCATGCTTCTTGGCAGATTTTGCATATACTAGCATTGTTGATAGTGAGCCAGTATGTATATGAACTACATCATAATTTTTTGTTGTGTTCTCAAAAAAACTATCTACACAAGATGTCAATTTAAATCTATTGTCTCCTGTTTTAAATTCTAGATCGCTATGATAGATATTCCCGCCGCTTCCTTCTACTAATTTTATTAAATCTTTATTGTCGGCATAGTATGGAGTAAATAAATCTACTGCAAAATCGTTTTTTATATCTAAAGCTGAAAGCATGTTGTAGACAACGCTTTCTTGACCACCGTATGTGATTGGCTCACCAAACATTTCTAAAACTTTAATCATTACTCTTCTACTTTTATATCGTCTAACATATATTTATATAGAAAATATCCCGAAAGGACAACTTCTGGATTATATGCAAGCATTATAAGCTGAGGATCTAGTATAGAATGAACTCCTAAGATAAATAAAACTATAATAAAATTCTTATCTCCAATTTTATTTATTATATATGCAAAAATTGTTAATAAAAGGACCACTATTACAAGGAAAATAACTCCATTTCTAAATAATATCTGCATATAAGATGAGTCGATATAATTATTTGCAAGAGTAATTACATTATTGGTTCTTGATCCAAAAAGAGTCACCCCCCAATATTTTAGTCCATTAGATGCTAAATATATTCTACCAGTGGTTAATTTATTCAAAAATTCTAATATTGCATTTTCTTTATTATATAATGCAGATAAAATCCACATACCTGTAGACCCTATCAAAAATAAATATATATTTATCTTTGAAATTGCTTTTATGATTTTAGAATTTTCAAAATTTTCCTTTATATATACTAGCAAAAGCATAAGTATAACGCAGGCGAAAGCGCTTTTTGTATCTGTAAGAATAAAAAGAACTATAGCCCCTACAAGGAACAAAATGTAATGGATTATTTTATATTTTTTAATTGCAAATACTGATAATATAACTGCGCATAGATAATAATTGGCAGAAAATGTTGTATATGTAAATCCAAGTCCATAGCGTGTTCTATGAGCTCCATACCTATATTGAACTGCATTGATGCCTGGAATTTTAAATATCAGGCTCATCGCAATTACAAACACAAGAGTCAAGAGAATAGACCAAAACCCGACTTTTAAATATTTATCTTTGTCAATAAAGCGGGATAATATTAAATACATTATAAAGACGATTTGCTCACCGCCACCTGCTTTTATTCTTATAATAAATGTAAGAGTAATAAGTATGGCATAAACAAGGCACTCAATATAAGTAAATTTTCCTCTAAGGAAATAAAAAGCAAAAATTATAAACATCATAAAAAATGTTACCCACATTATTTTATGACAAAGACTCCAAAAATTTCCTATTACTGAAGAATTTGTAAGAATAGTTGTTATGATGTATAAAGATATATTTAAATTTATTATATTACAAAATAAGATATCAAGTTTTTCTGTTTTAATTATAGATGGGGTCTTTAGTTTCATTTAAAGCTTCCTTACTACGGGCAATTTATCTAAGTTCTTCATAACATAATATAACCCTAGCGCAGCGAGTGGGTCATAGGCAAGCATAATAAGTTGAGGGTCAAATGTTGAATGAATAACAATGATAAATAAAACTATAATTAAATCTTTATCATCATTTTTATATGCAATATATGAAAGTATAGTAAATGTAAGAACGACTAGTATTAAAATTACAAGTCCATTTCTAAATAAAATCTGCATGAAAGAAGAATCTACATATCCCCACTTAAAATTTGGATTCGTGCCCCCACCGAATAGTGTAACACCCCAAAGATTAAAACCATTTGCCGTTAAATTTATTCTTCCAGTTGTTAACTTATCCATGATCTGAAAAAATTTTGAATCGGGATTATAAAATGCACCAAGTAGCCATATTGATATAGTTGCAAGAAAATATAAAACTATATTTAATTTTGATATTAGTTTCATTATTATTCCGTCTGGATATTTATTTCTAATAAATATAAGTAACAGCATAAGGATTGTGCAGGCAAAAGCGCTTTTTGTGTCGGTGAAAATGAATAATATAGTAGCAATTAAAGCAAAAATTATGTAGTGGATGACTTTCCATTTTTTTATAACAAATGGAGCAAGTATGACCGCATGTAAGAAATAATTAGCAGATAGTGTTGTGTAGCCAAAACCAAGTCCATATCTAATTCGTGTCTTTCCATATCGTGATTGGGTTGAGTTCAACCCTGGATTTTTTGTTATGATTGCTATTACAAAAACCACCGCTATAGATATGAGTAGTGCCCAAAACCCTGTTTTTAAAAATTTATCTCCATCAACGAATCTACAAATTATGGTATAGATGATAAATAAAATTTGCTCTCCAGACCCAGTGTTTTTTCTAATGTAGACGCCCATCAATATAAGAAGAGCGTAGATTGCACACTCTACATAAGTAAATTTTCCTCTAAGGAAATAGTATGCAAAAATAAAAAAAGGTATAAAAAAACTAGCCCACATAGCCTTATGTATAAAATCATGTTGTGCAGGAAAAACGCTGGAGTGAATAAACACTGTAGTTGCTATATATAAAGCAAGATTTAAACATGTAAAATCGCTAAATAGATTATCAAGTTTATCAGTTTTAATAAAGGATGGTGTCAATTTCATCATCTTGCGCCTGCTTTGCTGAAGACAGCGATAAAGGTTTTGAGAATGATTTTTATGTCAAGCCAAATTGAGAAGTTTCTAATATATTGCATGTCAAGTTTTACTACTTCGTCAAAATTTTTAATGTTGCTTCTTCCTGATACTTGCCAAAGGCCTGTGATACCTGGCTTTATTGCAAGGCGAGCTCTATGATGCATAGAATATTTTTCCCACTCATCTATTGTTGGCGGTCTTGTGCCAACAAGTGACATATCACCTTTTAAAACATTAATAAACTGTGGGAATTCATCTATAGAATAATCTCTGATAAAGTGGCCTATGCCTTTTATTATTCTTGGGTCATCTTTCATTTTAAACATAAGATCACCCTCTTGCTCATTCTTTGAAAGTAATTCTTTTTTTCTTTCTTCGGCATCCATATACATGCTTCTAAATTTATACATGTTAAATATCTTGCCGCTCTTTCCAACTCTTTTTTGTTTGAAAAATATTGGGCCTGGCGACTTTATCACAATGATAGGACCGATTATTATAGTAAAAATTATAGTAAGAATTGTTCCTATGATTCCAAAGAAAATATCCATAAGTCTTTTAACAACAAGCTGAAGAGAACTTATAGTATTGACCGAACATGTAAGAACTGTATAATCAAAAATATGTTCTACAAATTCTTTATTATTTGATCCAACTATACTATCAACATAATCTATCTCAACATGGATTACTATACCCATGGAATTAATTTTTTCAATAATTTCTTTTTTATATTCATTTTGCCCTGGTATGCAGATGAGAACCTCATCAACATGCTCGCTCATTAAATATTTCATAAGCGAATCCCTGCTTGCAGATACTGGGATGCCACTTATTTTATCGCCAGTCATATCATCATCAATTATGGCAAATGCTTTTATATGTATATCATTTACTGAAGAAGAATATTTGGTAAAAATTTCGCTTGCTCTATCTTTTGTCGTGATTATTAAAAACTCTCTATTTTTTATATTTTTATAAAATTTTCTTAGGATTCTTTTATAAATTGTTCTGATTATTACTGTTAGAACAAAATATATAAATGGGAATAAAAGAACTATTTGTCTTGAAAAGTCTATACTGGTTTTTGTTGCAAATAAAAAGAAAAGTAAGATTGCTTCTGTAAGGATACATTGTTTAAATGTTGCATAAAGTTCTAGCTGGAACTCTCTTTTTATAACATCTTGCATGCTATTAAATACGTAGCATGTGATAAGATTAGCAAATATTATTACAAGAACTATTGCTCTATATTCTTCTGAAGCAAGGACGCTAAAGTTACCATTTCTTATGAAATAGGCAATAAAAAAAGATGCTTCCATAGCGAGCAAGTCTAGAATGATAAAATCTATATGCTTTCTAAAACTTGTTTTTACTTCGTTATACATCTTTTCTTATTATATCATACTTTGATAAATTATAGTGTTTTAGATACTTTTTAGATATTATCTAGCTCTTTTTTAAAATTTACCACTGGGTCTTTTAATATATAAAGCACTAATAGATATATAAGACCGCCGATTATAATTTGTAAACTTAAATTTAATATCCCTTTATCTAAAGATATTATATTAAAGATATATTTAAGTCCATAGATTGATAGCGCCATAACAATGCCTGCAATCAATTTATTTTTCATAGAAAGTAAAATTTGTAGCGGTGAGACTATATTGTCACAGGTAAAATAAAATCCTATCATAACAATAAGTTCTGCAACAATTGATGCAATAACTGCGCCGACAGATGCAAAATGCTTTATAAGAATAAAGTTTAAAATTAGATTTGAAATGGCTCCTATTATTACAAATTTATTTATTTTGTTTCTTTTTCCTGCTGGAATTAAATATTCATATTCTATTACAAAAGTGATAGATGTTATGACAACAAGAAGTGGCATTATCTTAAGCAGTAGTGCTGTTTTTAAAAAATCATCTCCAAAGAATATAGGAACAAAATCATCTGCTATGGCAAATATGCCAAAAACAAAACCTATACTAGCAAACATTGTAAAATCAAGGGATAGGTTTATTGATTTTTTTATTTTATCTATACTTCCTTCTTTGTAGAAATAATTGGCTTTTGGCTCAAATACTCTTGTTATTACTATAGAAGAAATTGCTTCGCCGAACTTTACTATTTTACTTGCCGCATCGTAGTAACCATTTTCTCTCTTATCTTCTATCAAAAAGCCTAACATTGATTTATCAAGTATTACATAAACAGATGATGTGATTGCAGGGACAAAATATATAAATGTTTCTTTTAGATGTTTTAATATGTTAAGTGTTTTAAAATCTACCTGCCCTATATATTTTCTAAGAGATGTCCACATAGACATATTTGGAAGTAGATACATGAGAGCATATATAATTATGTAAATATATAAATCTTCTGGTTTTTTTATAAACACATATATAGAAATAATTCCAAGAACTCTAAATACAATATTTCTTATAAGTGTTTCATCAAAATGTTCTATACCTGCATAAAACCAAGAAATATCAAAAGTAACTGCAAGTATAAATAAAATCCAAAGCATATAATAAAACTGATATTGTTTTTGGAAAGAAATAAAAATTAAGAATATAATAATGGCGACAGCAGATGTAATGACAGTGAGTAGTTCTATTTCCCAAAAAGTTTTTGATACTTTTTCTTTATCATCTCTTGCAAGTGCAATTTCACGAACGCCATAAGATAAGGTTCCTAGCTGTGCAAATACATATAAAAAATGAGCATTCGAAAAAGTAAAACTAAATATCCCCATATTATTACTTCCAAGGACTCTAGATAAATATGGTGCAGTAATAATAGACATAGAAAGTGTCACAAATTGCTGGATGTAATACCATATAAAATTTTTCTTGGTTGAAACTTTGGTCATTTATTTTTTACTTCTAATTAATTTTTTTGCGGCATAATCGGCCTTCTTTTTCATCTCTTTTTTCTTAGATGTTTCTCTCTTATCGTAAAGCTTCTTACCTTTGCAAAGTCCTATTTCTACTTTAACTTTACTGCCTTTAAAATAAACTGAAAGAGGAATTAAAGTTATACCTTGGTTTTTTAATTCTTCTTTTAATTTTCTTATTTCTTTTTTATGAAGTAAAAGCTTGCGTGTTCTATAAGGGTCTTTATTAAAAATATTTCCTCTTTCGTATGGATTGATGTGCATATTCTCAACAAAAACTTCATCTTTATCAACTTTACAAAATGATTCTTTAACTGAACAGCTTCCTGCTCTTATTGATTTTACTTCTGTTCCAAAAAGTTCTATGCCGCATTCAAATTTTTCCAATATAAAATAATCATGGAATGCTTTTTTATTATTTGCGATTTGCTTGATGCTTTCTTTTTTATTATTATTTTCCATTTTGAATTATTGCCAGTCTTTTTCAATTATTTCCCAGGCAGATGCTGCTGTATATGTTTTATTTATATAATCTCTTGCGAGCATAGAAAGTCCTATTCTTTCTTCATCATTTTCCAGAAGATCAATTACCATTTGGGCAAATTCGCTAGAACTTTCAGCAACTTTCATAATTCTTTTTGCGCCTTCTATGCCTTCGGCACCACATGTTGTTGTGACTACTGCACATTGATGAGATAGAGCTTCAATTATTTTTCCTTTTACACCTGCTCCATAACGAAGTGGCGCAATGACAACTGAAGCTTCTTCATAAAGCTGTTTTAGCCTTTCATCACTTACGAATCCAAGGAGTTCTATAGATGCATTCTTTATATCTTCTTTTAACTGCTCATCGGCATTTGAACCTACAACATCAACCTCTACATTTGGTATTCTTGACTTAATATAAGGAAGAATAGACTGAGCAAACCAAACAATGCCATCTTTATTTGGAGTATGGGCAAAACCACCGACAAATAACAGTTTTTTAGCTCTTTGAACTGGACGCTGAACTATAGGTTCTTCATCATAAATATATGCTCTTATTGCTTTAACTTTAATTCTATCATCTATCTTCTTAATTTCTTCTACTTCTATATTAGAAGGATAATAATTCATATCGCTCTTGTATAGAACTGATAACTCTATGCTCTTGTAGTAACGGCTTTCTGTTAGTGTTTCTTTATTTCCTGTAAGTTCATATTCTCTTTGTTCTCTAAGGAAGTGGAGGTCATGTCCGTAATAAATAATTTTTGAAGTCATGCTACTTTTTATAAAGTCTATATATTTTGTTGCGATGTGTGGTCTGTTTAAATAAACAAAATCTATGTTGCTAGAATTTTTTTGAAGATATGACCATATATCAGCTTCTAATTTTGCACCATATAAAAGTTCAACACCCATTTGTTGCAATATACTTCCATACGGTTCTGAATTCATGAAATTATCTGGAAGGAATTTTACTATATAACCTTTGGATAGGAATAATTTTATATATTGAAATGTTGTTTTAGATCCTGCATCCTTATCCCAAGTTGGAATATAGTGGTCAACAAATAAAATAACTTTTTTATCCATGGCACGTTCTCTTGCTCTAAATGCATTAGGATTTGGACCAGATGGGAATTGTTTTGATAATTCATATTCCCATTTTTCAACAAGTTTTTTACCATTTATGATTTGATATTTTTTAATTCCTTTATTTACATCAGTGCCGTTAGATACTCCTTCATAGTGAATTACTTCACTTGCTGGTTGATATACAACCTTCATTCCATATTTTCTTATTTCAAATGCATAGTCACTATCTTCACAATATGCTGGTGCATATCTTTCATCAAAGCCGCCTATTTCATCCCAAACATTTTTTCTTGTCATGATTGATGCACCTGAAATATAATCAACTTCACGAACATAATTATATTCTGTTGCTTTTGGATCTCCTCCGCGGCCATAATTCCATCCTGTTCCATCAGACCAAATTACACCACCTGCTTCTTGCAGTGTTCCATCGGCAAAAATTAATTTTGAACCGCAAAGTCCAATCATAGGATCTTTTTCCATGAGGTCAACAAGTGATGAAAGCCAATTTTCTTTTACAACTGTGTCATTATTTAGGAAGACTAAATATTTGCCCCTCGCAGATGAAGCTGCGTTGTTACAATTTTTAAGGAAACCTAAATTTTTTCCAGTTCTTATGTGAATTGCCTTTTCAATATATTTTGTAATTTCTTTTGTTGCATCTTTAGAGTTATCGTCGGCGATAATTATTTCGTATGGATAATTTTCAAAATTTGTTGTTTCTATAATTGATTTTACACAAAGATATGTATAGCGGATTTGGTTATAGCATGGGATAACAATTGATATGAGCGGATTTTCAGCTTGCGGAATGTGGAGCTTACCATTATCAAAATAACAAGTTCCAATTTTGAAATCTCCATCTAAAATATTTCTTCCTGCTTTTGTAAAGTAAAGTTTAAGCATTTTAAATGGATGGATAAATGTTTGACCTATGTACTTAACTATCTTTCTGCGCTTGCTCTCAAGTGGGAAGAGATTATCAAATAATTTTTTAACTCTTCTTCCTACTTTATATATAATAGATTCATGTTTATTTAGATGGTTTATAACCTTGGCCATTTCATCTATTTCGTGGCGAAGGTTTGCAATAACACCTTCAAGATTACTTGCGTGGGCATTGGTTAGGCGAAGGAGCTCATATATTCTATTTATATGGATTTCATTGGCATTTTTGTTGCCTTCTATACGTTC